>Ga0098036_1000541_pt1 | contig 16235 bp, 22 predicted proteins | sample 4_EtaG_FD_77064 | JGI IMG/M metagenome (GOLD analysis project Ga0098036, IMG submission 77064) | Marine viral communities from the Subarctic Pacific Ocean - 4_ETSP_OMZ_AT15127 metaG | ecosystem: Environmental > Aquatic > Marine > Oceanic | place: Pacific Ocean | collected 2015-01-07 | reverse complement strand
TATGTAGAGAATGGAAAGAATGCTATTATACTTGCATCGTATGGTGTATTCTCAACAGGCATCAATATAAAGAGACTACACAACATTATATTTGCATCACCATACAAGTCGCAAATCAAAGTGTTGCAGTCAATAGGGAGGGGACTGAGAGTAGCAGACGATAAAGATGAGTTGAAAATCTTTGATATTGCTGATGATATGTCTAGGGGTAATAAAGCAAACTATACCCTAAAGCATCTAAAAGAAAGAATAGATATTTACAACACACAGGGATTTGATTATGACATCATTCCCGTGAAACTAAAAGAACATAAATAATAAGTATGGAACAACCAGAAAACGGTGTTTATAAAGTTCTCAAACTTGTAGACGGTGCAGATGTTATATGCAAAGTCGTAGAAGAATATGCTGATGCGTTGACTATAGAAAGACCTTTCGCTGTTAAAACAACTCGCGAGTTTGACCAAGAAAACCAACAGATGGTTGACCATACTGGGTTCGGCCGGTGGATGAACTTTACTAATGATAAGGAGTTTGTTATATTTAAGAAACGTATTCTTAGTATGGGTGATTTAGCTCCCGAAGTCAGATTCTATTACAAACATCTTGTTACTAAATTAATGATAGAAGAACAGAACCAAATTGAAACTGAAGATGAAGCCTTAGCTAAAATGAAACATCTCCAAGAAGCTGTTGCAGAATTAGCTGATGATAACGCTGATTTATCAGAGCTTCAATCTGCCTTGGGTAAGATTACTGAAGATGATGATAGATTTGATAATGATGCAAATGTATTATATTTCCGTCCTCCTAATAAAGATAAACTTCATTAAAGACTTTTATTAACACACCCTACACACTCCATTATACTAGGCGCTCATAAAAATGTCAAGTGCTTTTGATAAAAAAATTGTAAGTATTACCGATATAATTGAAAATAAAGTTCGTAAGCAAAAAGAACTGGATAGTTATGAATATCAGTTAGAAGAATTAAGAAGAAAGAAGTTTTGGATTGAAAAAGAAATACAAATGGCAGAGTTTATTATTGCGGCAGTTAATAGTGAAATAACACCTAAAGCATTTGTGCAGGCTTTAATCGAAGCTGAGTTAGAAAAACTTGACAAGGATGAATAAACCATATATAATGATAACTGTCTAAACAAAAAAGGCATTTATTATTATGAGTATGAAGAAGTACATTTATCTTGCTGGCCCAATTGCTGGCTTGACCGAAGATGAAGCAACAACTTGGAGACATGAAGTAGGACTCCAGTTGCCCCATAACATTGTTGGCATATCCCCTTTAAGGTGTGAACCTATTGAGGAGGGTATGACTTATACATCACCAGGAGCTGTTGATAAGATGTGGAGTGATCCACGTGCTATCAACGCCAAGAATTGGCTTGATACAGAGTCCAGTGATTTAGTGTTAGCATATCTTCCCAAAGAAATGAATGACCGTAGGCCCAGTATTGGGACTATCATAGAGATAGGTTGGAGTATTGGTTTGAAGAAACCGTTGATAGTTGTTTCAGACGATAAACAAATAATGGAACACCCACTAATCGAATGTAATGCCGCATGGCGTTTAGATAACTTAGACGATGCTGTAGAAGTTATTATTGGATTATTTGGAGATTATGTTTCATAGGAGATTCCTATGGCAACACACGCCGAGAAGAAGAAGAAACCGCACTATGTGAATAACAAGGAGTTCCTCGCTGCAATGGTGGAATTCAAACAGATGGTAAGCGATGCAGAGGCCGCAGGAGAACCCAAGCCAAGGGTTCCCAACTATATTGGAGAGTGTTTTCTAAAGATAGCAAATCATCTATCTTATCGTCCAAACTTTATTAACTACACATATAAAGAAGAAATGATATCTGATGGTATTGAGAATTGTTTGCAGTATATAAATAATTTCAATCCAGAGAAGTCGAACAACCCGTTTGCTTATTTCACACAGATTATTTACTTTGCTTTTATTCGTAGAATAACTAAAGAAAAGAAACAATCTAAAATAAAAGATAAACTATTGAAACGCTCTAATATAGAAGAAATGATTGTCGTGCAAGACCACGATGAGGCGTCATTGTATCAAGCACAATATAATGAGTTCCTAGAGAAATATAGTTTTTCGGATGATCCAGATTGATTACTGTCTATGACAATGCGTTTCCCTACAACTATTCTTGTTTTGTTTGGAACTTTGTAAAAACTTCTTTATATAAAGTGGGGTGGCGAGATGATACTATACCAGAACACAGCGAGTATCTATGTTTACATTCAGAATATTCTCAAGCGGATCAGGAAATATTGCAAATACGAGAAAAATTAGATGCTAGTCCAGCAGGTGAGAAAATTCATAATAAGACATTAGCGAAGATGATTGTAAACTTATCTATTCCAGGCCAAACACATTTTGAGCATACACATAACGTGGACGGGGCTGTATTGTCAGCGCCTGATCCCGAACGATATTACGATGTATGTTTGTATTATCCAGCTTTAGAATGGAAACGAGAATGGGGTGGAGAAACTATGTTTTATTCTGCTGATAATTTAGAATTAGAAAGGGCAGTAGAGTATAGACCAAATCGTTTAGTACATTTTACTGGAGAACATTCTCATTCGGTACGACCTGCAACTCTCCATGCACCCTTTTATAGATTTACTATTTCTATGTTTTTTTCCTCCCGGGATGGGACCGGAGATAGATGAATACTGTAAATGAATGGTTTTTCTTTAATGACCCGATAAATGTTAAAACTTGTAATAAGTTGAAACGTCTTGCGTCTAAATCATGGGAAGCTTCTGCTGTTGATGTAAAGAAAGACCACTCACCCGAAGAACGAAAGACAGGCCGCCAGGCTGATTTTAAATCAGACCTTAAAACAAGAATAAGTGACATTGCATGGACAAATGAACAATGGGTGTATGATTTGATATGGCCTTATATGTTACGGGCTAATGAAGATGCTGGGTGGCGTTACGATATTACATCTGCCGAATCAGCACAGATAACTCGATATAAAAAGGGTGGATTTTATAGTTGGCATAGAGATGGTTTCAATGACCATCTGTCAAAATATAATCAACCAGACAATCCCTGGGTCCACGAAAAGGTTAGAAAGTTGAGTATGACAATATTATTGAATGATAGTTTTGAAGGAGGAGAATTTGAAGTGATGACTTATAATAAAGGAAAGGGTGTGAAACAGCAACCCTTTGAAAACCCAATAACGGGACAAGTCATTGTGTTTCCATCATTTATGGAACATAGAGTTGCACCTGTGACGAAAGGTACTCGATATTCAGCGGTCATTTGGTTTCTAGGACCACCGATGAGATGAAGCTTGCCCTAATAACAGATACACATTTTGGAGCAAAAAATGATAATATTCAATTTGCGGAATATCAACGGAGATTCTACCAAGACGCTTTTTTCCCAATATGTAGAAGGGAAAAGATTGATGCGGTCGTTCATTTGGGCGATTGCTTTGACCGCCGGCGCTATACTAATTTTCATACTCTTAAACTAGCAAAAGAGATGTTCTTCAATCCCGTTTACGAAATGGGTGTTGACTTACATATGCTACTAGGAAATCACGATTGTTATTTCAAGAATAACAACGATGTTAATTCTGTAGGACTAACACTAGGAGAATATCCTATACACCTATATAAAGACACACCAGAAGTTATAAACTTTGATGGTCTTGATATATTGATGACACCCTGGATATGTCCAGAGAAATATTCCGAGTGTATTCGTAAGATACAAAAAACTAAAGCAGATTTCGCATTTGGACACCTACCCCTAAACGGTAGTGAAATGATCCCAGGGTTTTATTGTGATGATGGAATCTCCAGAGACATATTCAAAGGGTATGAAAGAGTATTTTCTGGACATTTTCATCAACAGCAAGACGATGGACAGATACGATATCTAGGAGCACCCTACGAGATAACTTGGTCAGATTACGCTAGTGCCAAGGGGTTTCATATTCTAGATACAGAAACAAGAGAGTTGGAGTTTCATCAGAATCCAAATAAACTATTCAAAAAGATATTCTATGATGATACTAACGATATGCTCAATATGGATATCGCTGAATTTGAAAAAACTTATGTAAAATTATTTGTAGTTAAAAAGAATGACTTTTATACCTTTGACAGATTTGTAGATAGATGTTATAATGAAGGTAACTTTCACGAATTGAGAATAGTTGAGGACTTCAGTGACCTTGACCACGAAAACTTAACAGAGGAACATTTTGAAGAAATGGAAGATACTATTAGTCTGCTACAGAGATATGTGGACGAGATTGATAGTCAGGGATTGGATAAAAAGAAATTGAATAATCTTTTGAAAACATTATATGTAGAGGCAAACGAGGAAGAATGAGTTATTTTAGATACTGGGGCCCCTTTGTATGGAAGTCAGAAGTTGAAAAAGATTTCGTAAGTTTACTTTTAGAAAAAGGTAACGAGGCTAAGGCACTAAATCAAGACCATAGAAAATATTTAGCTGGCCAACTAGAGCATGAATACTATTATAAAGATACTGAAGAATGGTTTAATCCTTTATTTAAACCTCATCTATCTGAATATTTAAACCAGTTCGCTCTCCATTGGAATGGAAACTTTGAAGTTGGAACGTCTTTTGAAATACATGAAATGTGGATTAATTATCAGGGCCCAGGAGAATACAATCCCCCACATACTCACAAAGGAGATTTATCATTTATAATATATTTACAAGTACCAGACGAGATAAGAATAGAAAATGAAGAAAGGGGTCTTACTCATAATAACTTTGGACCTGGAATGATAAATTTTAATTTCAATGTTCCTATGCCCAGGGCAATTAGCAACTGGTCATATATGCCTATGGTAGAAGACCTGATTATATTTCCTTCATGGCTAGAACATTATGTTAATGATTTTAAATCTGATGTAGAAAGGATTTCTATGTCTGGTAATCTAAAATTTGAGGCAAACGAGAAAGAATGATAGTATTTGAAAAAGTAAACTGGAAGAACTTCCTCAGTACCGGCAATACCCCAACAGAAATAATTTTAAATAAATATTCGACTACACTAGTAACTGGTGAAAACGGGTCAGGTAAATCTACGATGTTAGATGCTCTGACCTTTGGACTATTTGGGAAAGGTTTTCGAGGTATAAAGAAGGACCAGTTGGTAAACTCAGTAAATGAACGTGGTTGTCTTGTTGAGGTGTATTTCAGTATTGGTAGTAAGAAGTATCATATTATTCGTGGTATCAAACCTACTCGGTTTGAAATCTATGTGAATGATAAGATGTTGAATCAGGATGCTAGTTCAAGGGACTATCAAAAGCATCTTGAAAACAATATACTCAAACTAAACTACAGGTCCTTTACACAGGTAGTTATGTTGGGTTCGTCATCGTTTGTTCCGTTTATGCAACTCACTGCTAAAGCACGCCGTGAAGTTGTAGAGGAAATATTGGATATCAAAATATTCTCTTTGATGAATTGGATACTGAAACAGAAAGCAAAGGCATTGAAAGAACGTCAGTCAGACTTATCACATGAGTTTGATTTGTTAGATACTAAAATTTCTATGACATCGGATCATATAGGTAAGATAAGAGAAAAGAGTAAGACATCTAAAAATGTAATGGAAAAGAAGATTGTAAAAAACTCTAAAGAAATAGAAAAGTTATATAAAGAAGTGAATGACTGGACTGTAAATGTATTTCCAAAGGCCAAGGAGTTACATAAAGAGAAATCAGAGTTTGTAAGAGTTCGGGATAAGTTGAGTATAAATGCAGGTAGAATGAGAACCGAGATAAAGTGGTTTCACGATAATGATGATTGTCCCACTTGCCATCAGCACATAGATACTGTATTTAAGGAACACGAAATTGAAAAAAGAAGTGATAAGATAACGACAAATTCTGAAGCCATAGAAGAAATGAATTTGCGATTGACACAGATGGATACGCAAGAGATTGAGTATGTTGATATAGAAGTAGACACGGCAAAGAAACGTACATCTATGGAAGCCTTGAAAAGATTTAATGATGAACTAGTAAGTGAAATGAAAAACATTTCTAATATAGATGCTGAGTTAGCAGAAGATAGAACCAAACTGAAGATATATCAAGAAGATAAAAAAGTTGTCGAGAAGGAAAAAAATTCCTTGACAACGGACCAGAATTATTATATAATAGCTAAACAACTGTTACAGGACTCTGGTATAAAAACTAAGATAGTCAGGAAATACCTTCCGGTAATGAATGACTTTATCAATATGTATCTAAATAAATTAGAGTTTCAGGTTAAGTTTGAATTGGACGAGGAGTTCAATGAGACAATCCGCTCTCGATATCGTGATGAGTTTTCTTATGCAAATTTTAGTGAAGGTGAGAAGATGCGGATTGACTTGGCCCTCCTATTTACTTGGAGACAGATAGCCAAGATGAAAAACTCAACCAATACAAATTTATTGATATTGGATGAGATATTTGATTCAAGTTTGGATACCAATGGTACGGATGAGTTTCTAAAGATATTAAAATCATTATCAGACGAGAATGTATTTTTAGTATCACATAAACCCGATATTCCAGTTGATAAGTTTGAGAACAGTATAGTTTTTCAGAAGCAGAACAATTTTAGTAGGATGATATCATGAACCTAGTTTACGACCCACACCCAGCACTGTATAAAGTAGCAGAGGCCTGGAACTTTGAAAACCCACTTATGGATGTCGGTGAGTTAATATACCGGATGCAAAAAATACGAAAAAGTAATAACGGTATTGGTTTAGCTGCTCCTCAGATAGATGTGAATACACGGGTGATAGTTCTTGGTACGGGTGAGGATATTGAACACGCATTCATCAATCCATCTTATGAGATAGTAGAAGAAGAAGGCACAGAATATATGATAGAAGGTTGTTTGAGTTTTCCAAACTACTTTATTACTATTAAACGACCCAAGACTATAAAACTTACATATTATGAAGCAGATGGAACACGGATTGAAAATCAACCAAGTGGTATTACTGCAAGAGTTATACAGCACGAGATAGACCATTTAGAGGGTTTAACTTTTAATAAACGTGCCAGTATGTATCATTTGAATAAGGCAAAAAGAGAAGCGAAACGACTAGAACGGATGAAGAAACGTGAGCAGAATTAAAGTAGAACCAAATTGGTCTGAAATCAATGATGAGGAACTTACAGGCCTTGTTGCTTGGTGTGAGAAGTGGAAAATGGAGAGGGTTTATGACACTGCTTTTAAAGAAGCATGTATGGAGGGCCCATCTTTTAGTGATTGGGAAGCCAAGAATTATCCACCACTTCCGCTACCGGTTAGAACAGAGTTGAGGCGAGCAGCGATGATTAATTATGATCGCGGTAGGATGAACTCATTGAAACTTGCGCACGTGTCTATCCAAGGATTAAAGTTTCTTTTGCGGCAAGTAACCTATGCTTTTTTTGCTTTTATGCTAGCATATTTGATTTTATTTTGATCAAAAAAAAGCCTTGACAGATCATCTTTTTTGTGATAGTATTATAAATACTACTGAGGAATGCCTTCGGGGTTTCTCATCAACCTTGCTACATATAGGAGGTAACTTAAAATGGTTACAAGCAGAGCATTAGCAAATCTTTTCGATACGGCCGCACTGGCCCCACACTTTGTAGGTTTTGATAGTCTTTTCGACAGACTGAATGACCACTACCAACTACACACAACTACCAATTTCCCCCCTTACAATATTCGTAAGTTAGAGGAAAACAAATGGCAGGTTGAAGTCGCGTTGGCAGGCTACGACAAGAAGGATATCGAAGTCAAAACTATCGAAGGTAAATTGGTAGTCGCGACAAAAGATAATGAAAAAGAAGATGCTGAAATGGTAAATGATAATAATGCACCATTTCTTGTTCATCGTGGTATTTCACAACGTAAGTTTTCCAGGACTTGGTCTATGGCAGATGATGCAGTTGTGCAAGAAGCGAAGATGGAACAGGGTATGCTTTATGTAAAAATAGAGCGTGTAGTTCCAGAGGAGAAGAAACCTAAACTAATTAAAATTAGTTAAAAAATAATATATGGGGGTGCGGCTCTTGGGTAACTGGGAGCCTCCACCTGATGCTTGGAGAGGCCCTTAAAGAAAGCTCTGCTACCCGCCAGTAGCACATCTATCCTGCCCCCACCCATTTCTTAGGAGAAAAAAAATCATGTTAATTTTGGGTCTGTTTTTGGTCGGGGCCCTAGCAGTATTAGTTGCATTGACCGACCCAGGTGTGGAAGAAGCAAATAGAAAATTCTACCCTAATAATTATTATTGACAATTGGTGAAAAAGGTGTTATTATTATGAAAGTGGCAAAGATTCCAGAAAATATTTACAAGTTTAGTGAAAATGTTTCACTGAAAGAATTGAGAACGTATATTGATAACACCTATCAATTACATTATTCAAAAAACAGATTTCAAGCCATGGAGTTCATTGAAGAATGTGGTCATGGTTCGGGATTTTGTATGGGCAACATTTTAAAGTATGCTCAACGATATGGCCGTAAAGGCGGCAAGAATAAAGATGACCTTATGAAGATTTTACATTATGGTATTATGATGCTCCATATACATGAGCAGGAGAGTGAAGATGAAGTTAAGTAGTGAAACAATAGATGTATTGAAAAACTTTTCCAATATTAATCAAAATATTTTGATTAAGGAAGGAGACAAGGTTCGTACCATGTCTACAATGAAAAACATTTTGGCGCAAGCAAGTATTACAGAAGCGTTCCCGAGAGATTTTGGTATTTATGACCTAACAGAATTTCTTGGTGTGATGTCTCTGGTAGGCGATCCCGAATTAGAATTTAACGATAGTTATTTGACTATCAATGGTGGTGGAGCAAAAATCAAATATTTCTTCTCCGATCCTTCTATTCTGATTTCTCCGCCAGATACTTTTAATGCACCAGATACAGATGTACAGTTAAATATCTCGCAAGATACATTATCTAATGTATTGAAGGCCTCAGCAGTAATGCAATTGCCTGATGTTGTTATTAACAAAATCCAGGGTGATGTACCCGCAACCGTTAGTGTTGCAGATTTGAAAAATCCAACGTCTAATAGTTTTTCTGAGAAAATTGATGACCGAGCTACAGAAGCATTCAATTTCAATTTCAAAGCAGAAAACTTGAAAGTGATTCCGGGCAATTATGATGTTAGTGTTTCGTCACAGGCGTTAGTATCTCATTGGACTAATACAGTCAAAGATGTTGACTATTGGATTGCACTTGAGCAACCCTCAGACTAGTCACGAAATTTTATATCATTTTGTGTGTCGGCACTGTAGTGGTTGGTGGTCGATAGCAGTACAAGAGTTTTTACCAATGGACAGAAAATGGTACTGTCCTTGGTGCGGCGAGAGAGATAAATTTGATGAGAAACACTTTCCTTTTTGTAGAAAAGTACCGTCCGAAAACGATAACTGATTGCGTTTTACCGCAGGGAATAAAAAATACATTTTTAGAATTCGTCGGCCGAAAAGAGATTCCTAATCTACTTTTGGCTGGCGGTTCTGGTGTTGGTAAGACCACGGTTGCCAGAGCTCTGTGTGAAGAATTGAACGCAGACTATATGGTAATAAACGGATCAGAAGAATCGGGCATTGATGTATTAAGAAATAAAATAAAATCCTTTGCGTCCACTGTGTCGTTGCAGGGCGGATACAAGGTTGTTATTTTAGATGAGGCAGATTACCTCAACCCATCCTCAACACAACCGGCACTGCGTGGGTTCATAGAAGAATTCCATAAGAACTGTCGGTTTATTTTTACTTGTAATTACAAGAATAGAATTATTGAACCATTACATTCTCGATGCTCAGTTATTGAGTTTAAGATAAATGGTAACAAAGCACAACTAGCATCACAGTTTATGAATCGTGTTGAGTCGATTCTAAAAAGTGAAGGTATTGGGTTTGAGGATGAAGTAGTTGCCGAACTGATAATGAAACACTTTCCAGACTTTAGGAGAGTGTTGAATGAGTTACAGCGTTATAGTGTATCGGGTACGATAGACTCAGGTATCCTTGTAAATATTGGCGAAGTCAATATGAAGGAACTGATGACTCATTTGAAGGGTAAAGAATTTAGTAAAGTTAGAAAGTGGGTTGTTGATAATATTGATAACGATCCAGTAAAAGTATTTCGTAGAATTTATGAAACACTTTATCAGTATATGCACCCTGCAAGTATTCCGGCGGCAGTATTAGTATTGGGCAAGTACCAATATTATTCTGCTTTTGTAGCGGACCCGGAAGTAAACTTGTTGGCGTGTCTTACAGAAATAATGAGCCAGTGTGACTTTAAGTGAAATATGATCCATACACTTTAGAAGATGTAAAACAATCGGCAGAGAGAAAACTGTTTACGGTTATCTCTACCTTTGCTGGTGGCGGTGGTTCGTCTACAGGTTACAAACTTGCTGGCGGAGACATCTTATGTGTCAATGAGTTTGTAGAGTCTGCTCAAGAAACTTATTTGTCTAACTATCCAGGCACACCGTTTGTTGATGGTGACATTAATTATCTGACTGGTGGTGACTTGTTGGATATGACTTCACTAGGAAAAGGTGAACTGGATATATTAGATGGTTCGCCTCCATGTTCTGCTTTCAGTATTGCTGGACGTAGGGAGAAAGGTTGGGGTAAAGAAAAGAATTATAGTGACAAGGGAAAGGTCAAAGGCGTTGAAGATTTGTTCTTTGAGTTTATTCGTGTTGCTAACGATATACAACCTAAAGTTATTATTGGCGAGAATGTAAAGTCAATAATGTTTGGTAAGGCAAAGGAATACTTTAATCGTATCATCAATGCGTTTCAAGACATTGGTTATACGGCAGTAGGTAAGTCTCTCAATGCGGCAGACTATGGGACACCTCAGGGTCGGGAAAGATGTTTCTTTGTAGCAATAAGAAACGATATATTAGAAAAGACTTCTTTAAACTTTATGACGCTTGAAAGTGTTTATCCAGCACCGACATATAAAGAACACGTTTCTTTGTTTGAGGCTATAGACGATGTGGAAAATGACCACGAAGAAGTAAAAGAATTATATGACGCAGTGAAAAAAGGTTTTCTAAATGAATGGATACCTAAACTGCCCAAGAATCCAGAAAGACAAGTAAAGGGTTCAGAGTATCATCCCAATCAGAGTTTATTTAATCTGATACGACCTTGTCCAGATTTACCAAGTCCCACTATAACACAGCAGGGACAGCAGAAGGGTTTGTCTGGAGTGATACACTATGCCTATGATAGAAAACTAACGATACCCGAGTTGAAACGAGTCCAGGGACTACCTGAGGACTTTAAGTTAGAAGGTACATTTAATCAAAAGGCGGAGCGAATTGGACGGATGGTTGCTCCGAAATGTATTGCAAGTTTGGCTACATCCGTGTATAATAAGGTATTAAGTTATGACTAAATTTACATTTGCACAAGCGGAAGAAGGGTTCGATTCTCATATTGACCAGTCGGTTCGTGGATATTCTAATCTTTGGAACGATGTTCTAAAGTTTTCAGAATACTTTGTAGAAGATGGTTGTTCTGTAGTTGATATCGGTTGCTCAACAGGAAAACTGTTGAAGGCGATGAAAGCACAGAATGATGTGTTTGCACCTAAAGTGGGTTATAAGGGTATTGAAATTGAGGAAGATTTTCATAGTGAATTGGTAGATGAAGAACATTTAAAATTTTATAAAACTGATGTGAGAGGTTTTAATTGGGTAACAGGAGCAATCAATAACTGTTTAACCACATCAATATTTTCATTACAGTTTATGCCGAAAAGAAATAGACAGGTTATTGTTGAACGTGTTTATGAATCACTTGTAAAGGGTGGGGCGTTTATATTTGCTGAGAAAATTCATAGTGAGAATTCATTGGTTCAGGAAATGATGCAGTTCTGTTACTACGATTATAAACGACAGTTTTATAGTGCAGAGGAGTTGTTGGATAAAGAACAGAATCTACGACATATGATGAAACCTCTGACGTTAGATGAAACGCTTGGAATGTGTCGGTCTGCTGGTTTTGAAATAGTCCAACCATTCTGGCAAAACTTTAATTTTGTAGGAGTACTCTGTATTAAACAAGCAGAGGGTAAATGGTCGACGGAGACAAAATAATGAAATTTGAATATGTATGGCTTGACGGTTATAAACCGGAACCAAGTTTAAGAAGTAAAGTAAAAGTAGATGACTATGCAGATGTTTGGTCATTTGATGGATCATCTACACAACAGGCGACAGGTGATAAATCAGATTGTATTTTGAATCCAGTTGCAGAGTATCATACCATCGACAGAGTTCGTGCAGATGCAACCCGAGCTAGAACGGCTGCTGGGTTAGAAGGTTCTTATGTGATGTGTGAAGTATTACAGGCAGACCATGAACCACATGAATCAAATACGAGAACACATTGTCAGAATCTTATTAGTGATGAGTGGTGGTTTGGTTTTGAACAGGAATATTTCATGTACAAAGATGGTCGTCCTCTAGGATGGCCGAGAGGTGGTAAACCCAGAGCACAAGGTGATTACTATTGTGGTGTTGGTGCTGATAACGTAGTCGGCCGTGAGATTGTAGATAGACACACAGAAGCATGTATGAATGCTGGTATTGGTATCACTGGAACAAACGCAGAAGTTGCTTTGGGTCAGTGGGAGTATCAAGTACTGGGTGCTGGTATTCGTGCCGGTGATGACTTATGGATGAGTCGATACATTCTACAACGTATTGCAGAAATGAAAGGTGTGAGTATTAATTTTCATCCCAAACCTCAGAAGGGTGACTGGAATGGTTCTGGTATGCACACAAACTTTTCTAACCATGAGATGAGAACTACCGGCGGCCAAGGTTTGTTTGAAGGCGTTTGTAAGCAACTAGGGGTTTGGCACAAAGACGCTATAAAGGCTTATGGTTCAGACAATAGTAAAAGGTTAACAGGAAAACATGAGACTCAATCAATTAAAAAGTTTAGTTACGGCGTTAGTGATAGGGGTGCTAGTATCCGTATCCCTATATATACTGTTGACAATAACTGGATAGGTTATCTTGAAGATAGACGTCCGGCAAGTAATGCAGACCCATATAAAGTTATGCGACATATTGTTGAATCTGTAATAACAGAACACATTATGGATCGATAATGTACGAGCTCAAAGACTATCTAAACGCCATCAACCATAAGAAGGAAGACCTTATGGCGGATGACGATGGCCTTTGGGAAAAGAAGTACCCAACATATATTGTGAACAAAGCATTGAGTTCATTTCCAGAGTGCCTGTTGTATGCCAATGAAATGAACAAGATGCACCACCTCGATAAGAAGTTACAGTTCCAATTTTTTCTAAATAGTATACGACCTAAAAAAAGATTTAGTAAATGGCTTAGGTCCAGCAAGATAAAGAATCTTGAATATGTGAAAGAATACTATGGTTATAGTAATGAGAAGGCTAAACAGGCCCTTGAAATACTTAATAATGACCAACTTGAAGAAATAAAAACTATAATAAGTCGAGGTGGAAAACATGGAAAAACTTGATTGGGATCCTGGCTTAATGCTAGAGGTTCGACTCAACGACCCCGATGATTTCCTAAAAGTCCGTGAGACATTATCCCGAATAGGTGTTGCATCTAGAAAGGAGAGAAAACTATATCAATCATGCCATATACTGCACAAACAAGGACGTTACTATATTGTCCATTTTAAAGAATTGTTTGCGTTAGATGGTAAACCAACGAACCTATCACAAAATGATATTGAACGTAGGAATACTATTGCAGGATTGTTAGCAGATTGGGACTTGATAGAAATTATCGGTTTAGATGAACCAAAGGCACCGTTATCACAAATAAAGGTGTTGAGTTTCAAAGAAAAAGATGAGTGGATTTTAGAAACAAAATATAATATAGGGAAGAAGCGAGTAGAATGATTAAATTATTTAGAATGAGATCCGGTGAAGATGTTATCGGTGAAGTGGAAAGTGAAAATCAAGAGTACATAAATGTGGAGGGTCCAGCGGTACTCATGCCCATGTCTGATGGTAGAGGCAATCAGGTACAAATGGGGATGGTACCCTGGCAACCCTGGAGTAAATCAAAATCATTTCAGATACCTAGGGATTGGGTAGTAACAACTTCAGACCCTACAGATGAGGTAGCAGATGGTTGGCGTAAGTCTTTTGGGTCAGGTATTGAAGTCCCAACGAAAAATATGTTACTGTCATAAATAGTGACATGAGTAAACCTTTTTCGATGATTCGGAAAGCCAGAACAATTTTGGCTGAAGAAAGGCAACCAATACAAGAGTCAGAAAAACCATATAAGTTGGTTATTCTTTCACATGACGATCCTCTGGATCCGAATGAGACAGGACCTCTTATTAGAAAGAAAGCAAAAGAACTGGGTATAGAAGTATTCCTAGGTGAGTTTTCTGGTGCTTATCTTTCACAGAAAGACGGAAAGAAGTTTGTAAACTCGTTTGAAGTTGATGAAAAGGGTCAAGCTCAATTGCCCGATATGAAAAGTGATATCGAGTATGCATCACCTGTAGAGTTAGACCCAGAAAACACTTTGATTATGGTCAGAGGCCTTGGTTCTAGTGTAAAGACGGGAGCCAACTCCTGGTATGTTATGGCACAGTCATTAGAGCATGATGGGTTTACTGTAATCAATTCTACAACTTGTCATAATATTTGTAAAGACAAATGGCTAAATCAAATTATGTTCAAACGACATGATTTCAATACGCCAAAAACTGTTCGTATATCTCATGCGGAAGGTGCCAAGTTTGCAATGGACGAGTTGAAGGGTGTTGGTGTAAAGTATCCAGTTATCCTAAAGACTGCTGTTGGTTCTAGGGGTATTGGTGTAATGTGGGTGGAAAGTGAAAAGTCTCTTTATGGGCTAGTTCAGTTGTTATATAGAGAAGATCCTTATATTGATATTCTATTACAGGAGTGGATAAAAACTCCTTATGATGTTAGGGTTATCGTGGCCGCAGGTCATATTATGGGGGCTATCAAACGACCTATAGTAGAAGGTGACTTTAGAAGTAATGTATCACAAGGATCAGAACCAGAACCATTTGAGTTGACAAAACTCGAAGCATCGGAAGCAATACGTGCGGCAGAGATGACTCAAGGAAAACTTTGCGGTGTAGACTTTATTCCAGCAAAGAATAGAGAAAAAGATAAACCATATTTTATCGAAGTCAACTCCACTCCGGGGTTGATGGGCATAGAAGCAACGCTGTCCAAAGCAGCGGCAAAACCTGTACAGAAAGACCTGAAAAAGGCCGGTAAGAGTATTACTACCGAAGTCCTAAAGTTGTTCATGGACCGTGATAATTGGATTGACAAATCGAAAAACTCCTGATATAATGAATACATATGAGTAGCAATTTCTACATCAATGTATTGCAACGGGGTAACGCACTTCTTGTGCGTGAAATCAAAGATGGGACACGAATCAAATATAAGGTAAGGTATGAGCCTACTTTATACGTCCCGGTTCAAAAGAAAACAAATACCCGTACCCTGGAAGGTCAGTATGTAAGTCCTTACAAACTAACTGGCATTTCAAAAGCAAGAGACTTTATTGACCAATACGAGGATCAACCTGAGTTGGTCTATGGTCTTGAGCGTTTTCATTATACCTGGATAGCAGATAACTATAAGGGTGTAGTCGATTGGGATTTACAGAAACTCAATATTCTATCATTAGATATTGAGGTTCGTTGTGATAATGGATTTCCAGAAGTCGCAGCATCTGCCGAAGAAATACTGTGTATTACAGTAAAGAATTATGCTAACAAACGCATATTGGTTTGGGGTGTTGAAGATTATGAACACGATAGAGAAGATGTAAACTATATTCGTTGTAAAAATGAAACAGAACTTTTAGAAAAGTTTTTGACCTTTTGGGAAAGGTATGATGTAGATATCGTCACAGGGTGGAACTGTAAGTTTTTTGATATACCCTATATTGTAGGTCGTATTAAAAAGTTATTGACGGAGAAAGATGTAGAAAGGTTGTCCCCTTGGAAAGTTGTACACGACCGCAAGAGTAACTTGATGGGTCGAGAGCAATTGATGTATGATATCCTTGGTGTGACTGTGTTGGATTATATGGACCTGTATAAGAAATATG
>Ga0098036_1000538_pt1 | contig 16285 bp, 18 predicted proteins | sample 4_EtaG_FD_77064 | JGI IMG/M metagenome (GOLD analysis project Ga0098036, IMG submission 77064) | Marine viral communities from the Subarctic Pacific Ocean - 4_ETSP_OMZ_AT15127 metaG | ecosystem: Environmental > Aquatic > Marine > Oceanic | place: Pacific Ocean | collected 2015-01-07 | reverse complement strand
CGTTACTGGTAATTTTATCTGGAAAGAGAAAGATAAAGAAGTGGTCTTTAGCCCAGACGTTAATGGTAGATTTAAGATAAGCTGGTTACCTCCAGCAGACAAAAGAAATGTTGTAAAGCTTGACAGAGGTAAGAAAGTAGCACCGCATCATTGGGGTTGTGGCGGAGTCGACTCTTACGATCTTGATGCAACACTTGACGGCAGAGGATCTAAAGGTGCATTACATATGTACAATAAGTTTCATATAGAATACCCTTCAAATATGTTTGTTGTAGAGTATGCATCTAGACCAGATCTAGCTAGAATATTTTATGAAGACGTTCTTATGTGTGCTTTCTTTTATGGGTATCCTCTATTGATAGAGAATAATAAGTATGGTATTGTAAGATACTTTGAATCAAGAGGTTATGACGGGTATCTCATGGATAGACCAGAACATCTAAAAGGTGCTTCTAAAACTGTAGCTGTAAAAACAAAAGGTATACCGTCAAACTCACAAGACGTTATACAATCTCACGCTCAAGCTATTGAGACTTACATATACGAACACGTAGGCACTAACTTCAATACTGGCGAGATGGGTAAGATGTATTTAAATAAAACGCTAGAGGATTGGATATCTTTTAAGATAGATAAAAGAACAAAGTATGACCTTACAATTAGTTCTGGGTTAGCGCTTCTTGCTGCGCAGAAATCTAAGCCTAAGCGCAAAAAGAATTTTGAAAACACTAAATTTTTACGACGATATAGTGTAATCGGTTGATTCACTATATTTGCATAAATGGAATCATCCTTAAAAGCAAATGTACAATAATAGCAATAAATCTCAAAAAGGAGGTTTTCCTGATCCGTTAGCTCCTGCAGAAGTAAAAGAGTGCACTCCTTATGGTCTCCAGTATGCTAAGGCTATAGAAAACCAGTGGGGTAAACTACAAGAAGGTAACTCTTCTTTAGGTAGGAGAAATAAAACTTTTGACAAGTGTAGAGACTACGCTAACGGGGTTCAAGACACGAACATATATAAAAGGCTTTTAAATTCCATGGATCCAAATGCAGGTGACGGAAGTCTTATGAATATAGACTACACACCTGTACCGATTCTACCAAAGTTTGTAAGGATTGTTGTAAATAAAATACTTTCTAGAAACCCATACCCAAACCTAGAGGCTATAGATCCTTTATCATCTTCTGAGAAGAATAAAGAAAAGAACAAGCTTAGAATGCAAGTTCAGGCTAAGGAGCAGTTACAAAAGCTAAAAGAGAAAACTGGCGTTGTGCTAGATAAAGATCCTAGCGAACTACCTGATACATTAGAGGAGGCGGAGATATTTTTAGACACTAACGTAAAGAGTGATGCTGAGATAGCAGCTCAGATTGGGACAAACGTTACTCTATCGTGGAATAACTTTAATGACAATACTTTTAGACGTTGCGTTAATGACTTAGCTACGTTAGGTATGGCTGTTATAAAAAGATCAAACGATCCTAACTATGGTATACATACATCTTATGTAGATCCTGTAAAGTTTGTTCACAGCCAAACTGAAGATCCTAATTTTGATGATATGATCTATGCAGGTCATGTGAGAACAATACCTATTCAGGAATTAAAAAGACTTGCTGGTAATCAAATTAGCGAAGAGAAATACAAGAAGATAGCTCAGTCGTATAAAAACAGACACGGCAATAAAGCTAGCCAGTATAATAAAGTAAACACTGACCCTATAACAGGGAAGAGTGAGTATGGATATGATGAATACTTAGTAGACATCATGGACTTTGAATTCCTGTCAGTTGACACTATACATTTCGAAGAGAAAGAAAGTAGACACGGTAATGTAGGTTTTTACTACAAAGGTTTTAACTACAAGCAAAAGCAAAGCTCTGTGTACGAAAGAAAGCCTCATTCTTTAGATATGAAGGTTGTATATGGGGGTACTTACATAATGCACACAAATTGTGTATACAATTACGGGAGAGTAAAGAATGTACCTAAAAACGTTCACGATATATCAAAAGCCAATCTTTCTTACTCTGTAGTTGCAACTAACTTTAGAGGCATGATGCCGAAGTCTATGGTTGATAGCTGTATTGGTTTTGCTGACATGCTTCAACTAACTCACCTTAAGATACAGCAGGCTATTGCTAAAGCAAAGCCAGATGGGTTGATCATAGACATCGAAGGATTAGAAAATGTACAGCTTGGAAAAGGCGGTGAGTTACAGCCGTTGGATCTGCATGATATATACGAGCAGACTGGTGTTTTCTACTACAGAAGTAAAAACCCAGAGGGAGGATTTCAAAACCCACCTATCAGAGAGATTGGAAATAGCATAAGAAACATAAACGAGCTTATCAACCTTTACAATCACTATCTAAGAATGATACGTGATACAACTGGTATCAATGAAGCCATGGATGCTTCGACACCAAAAGGAGATGCTCTAGTGGGTGTTCAACAGCAAGCTATCGCTGCAGGTAATAATGCTATATACGATATTACTAATGCATCTATGGTTCTGTACAAAAAGATTTGTGAGGATATTGTAAAGTGTATACAAGTGTTACCGCCTCAGTCTGTTATATACGAGGTATATCAAAATGCTGTTGGTAAAGAGAACATGAAAGTTTTATCTTCTTTCAAGAATCTACCTATGTACAACTTTGGTGTTCAGGTGGTGAAAGAAATGGAGGATGAAGAGAAGGCGTATCTAGAACAAAACATACAAGCTGCTCTTATGCAGAAAGAGATAGATCTTGAGGATGCTCTAGCTATAAGAGATTTAAAAGACATTAATCAAGCTGAAAGACTTCTTATTTTACGACGTAAGAAGCGTATGGAGAAAGTTCAACAGCAGCAGATGCAGCAAATGCAAATGCAAGGACAACAGGCTCAGCAGGTAGAGCAGGCTAAATCTCAAGCAAAAGCTCAAGAACTACAAATGGCAGCTCAGTTAGAAGCTCAAAGCTTACAGTTGAAAGCTCAGCTTGATCAGCAGATGGCTACACTTCAGCATCAATATAATAAAGAGATAGAGCTGATACGTGCTAACGCTTCTATTGAGAAGAGGTCTGCTGACGGAGAGTCTAGGAAAGAAATAGAAACTATGAAGGACGACAGAAAGGATGAGAGAGTTAAGAAGCAAGCTGTTGAGCAGAGTAAGCTAATCTCTCAAAGAGAGGGTAAGAGAGGCGAGTTAGAGGAACCGCCTTCAAAAGAAGAAAACGAAAGCCTTTTCAGTGGATTAGGAAAACTTTTAACAGGAGAATAAAATGGGACAAAGCGTAAACTTAGATGTATCTGAAAAACTAAAAATAACTACAAGGCGTGGTGATAATTTTAGCTTGACGTTAACACTAAAGGATAATACTGGTACAGTGATAGACATTTCAAGTGGTTACACATTTTCTATGGTTGTAAGGGCTAAGTCTTTAGTCAATGGCAATATAGAATACAGCTATCCTTTAGGCAACAGTAGCGTCGTAGTTTCGGACAATCAGGTTACAATATCCGATCCAACATCAGCTGGAGTCGTTACTTTTTCAGCAGAGGACACAGTTACTAAACTTATACCAGAAGGCTCTTACGAATACGAAATAGCTTATGATACAGCTGCTAGTGGCTACAAGACAATATTAAAAGGTCCGTTTGTTGTAAATGCAAGTCTATTGTACTAATGTCTGTAAGTTCTACTATCACTGAAAGTGTTTCTGCTACAGCTACTGTTTCTGATGGCTCTAATCTTACTTTTAGTATAGATACAATAAGTGTTGTTGTAACAATACCTACATCAGTTTCTACGGATGTAACGGACAAAAGTTCTGCTGCAACTCACACTCTGACGGTATAATCTATTAATTACTATATTTGCATATAAATAATATTTTAAAATGGCGACCACAGCAACAATACAACTAAATAGCGATATAACTGGTGATCAGCTCGCCTTAAACTCAACAGCTACTTTAACAAAGTCTGGATCCGATAGAACAGACTTAGATCAATACACTGGTGTTAACACAATTCAGTATGCTGCTACACAATCTGAGACTGCATTAATAGCTGCTGCAGATTACGCTGACACCACTGTAGCTCACAAGGTTTACATAAGAAATGCAAGCACTAGTACTAGCTGTTATGTTCAGGTAGATATTGATTCATCAGCAAACGAACCTCTCGGTAGACTTTACGCTGGTGACTGGACTTTCTTCCCTTGGATGGGGGCGCTAGATATAGATATAACTACTAACGAAGCTAATCAGACTGTAGAGTTTGCAGTTATCTCACAATCAATAGCATCATAATATAGGACAATGGCAACTACAGCAACACTTACATTAAACGCACCAGACTTTACTGGGGGAGGTTCTTTTTCAGTAACAACAACTTTATATAAGGCTGGTACAACAACTGATATAGATCAGTTCACTGGACTTGCTAGAGTATATAAAGCTGCAGCTACAAACAATATATCTTTAGTTGCAGCAGCAGACTATTCAGGATTAGCTGGAAAGCTTTACGTTAAAAACACTTCAGATACAGGAGCAGATACTTATGTGTTAATGGAGGTTGGTTCTGATGAGCCTATAGGTAGACTCTTTCCAGGAGACTGGATGTTTATACCTGTAGATGGAACTGAAAACTTTGCCGCATCAACATCTGCTGATGGTATGAGCTTTGAGTGGGGACTATTTCACCAAGGATAAAAAATATAGAATATGCCAACTACATCCGCTGCACTTACATTATCAAGCTCTGACTTAACTAGCAATAGTCTTAATATATCTACTAGTACTACACTAAATAAGGCTGGACTGTACGCTGGTTTAACAGACACTTCTGGTTTAGCTAGAAGAACAACATCTTTCGCTAGTTCAGGAGTTATAGACACGGTTGTTCTTTTTAGAGGTGATGACTATACTTCTAATGGGGCAAACAAAGTGTATTTAAAGAATCTATCAACTACTGCATCAGAATATTTTACTATTTATCTAACTGGACATACAGCAGACGGAGCTCACGATGCGACAGACTTAACAACTACCGCTTTAACTGAGGTAGGTAGACTGTATGCAGGAGACTTTGCTTTCTTTCCTTGGAATGCTAACGCAGGGGTAAAAGAGCAGTTTACAGTAACTATAGCTAACACATGGGCTGCAGGAGATACGTTTGAATTTGACGGAGTAAAGGTTGTAGCAGCAAGCTCAACAGTAAACAACATTGCAGCTCAAATAGACAACGCTCAATATCCAAACTGGGTTAGTAGTGTTTCTGGAGCCGTTGTAACATTTGTTTCTAGATACTCTAGAGGTGATTTAGAAATTGATACAAGTGAGGCCGTAAGTACAACAGCGGGTGATGGAACTGGTGCGGTTGCAACAACTGTGGAGGGCACAAAGTCTCAATCAGATATATATATTAAACCTAGTGTTCATACTTCTATGACGTTAGAACACATGTTAATTTACGAATAATGGGAAGTTTAAGAGCAGTTCTATCACTAACTAGTAATGATGTATTATCATCACCAATAAACCTTACTGCAGGAACTAGTATCGTAGCAGATTCTGGAAGCTTAGTTAGAGCTAAGGTTATATCTACGTCTGCTGACGGTAGCACTGCAACTCTCAGAGTTTATGAGGCGAATGACAAGCTAGAGAGAGCTTACCTGTATTTAAGAAACTTAGATACAGAATTAGAAAATTACATATACGTACACAATGACGCTGTTGGTAATGATGACTTTGCTAAGATCGGTGGGGGTGAATTTATGTTTGTCCCTGTAGCGATAGACGGAAAGTTTGAGGTTTACGGCACAAGGACTAATCAACTAATTGAATACGGAGTATTCGGATTAGACAACTCAGCAGTAACTAACACATCAGTAGCATAATAAAATAAAAACATGGCACATCCAAACGAATATTTAGGTAAAGGAGGAATAATTGTAATTGACGAAAATGAAGGTGCGGTGAGCGCCCCTACTGGTAAAGTTTTTTGTGCTATATCAAACACTGGGGGCCTTGATGCAGATGCAAGCAATGGCACCTTCACTGTAAAGGGTAGCGGAATATATCAGTATTTAGGATCAAGCTCTAGTAGCCCTTCTGCAACAAGTCACATAAATCCTACAACGGGATTGCCTTTTACCGCTGAAGACAATTCAGCAGGATACTACGAGGCTGTGGATACATTAGCAGTTACAATGGAAATAGCTCCTGGCCAGACTGTTTACGGTAGATTTAATGAAGTAGATGCTACTGACAGTAATGCTGCAGTCCTGTATCTTACAAACGAATAAAACTAACTAATTAAATATAATGGAAGAACAATTTGAGAAAGCACAGTTTTTCGATTCAGTCGAAGAGCTTGCTCAAGCGCAGCAGCAAGAAATGCCAGCTGCTACACAAGAAGCACCGCTTCAAGAACAAGTAGCTCAAGAACCAACACAAGAGGCGGTTCAGGAGCAAACAACTTACAACGATTATCAGAGTCAGGATCAACCTGAACAGAATATAGAGTATTCAGATGAAGAAGTTGAGAGCGAAGTATTATCATATCTAAGCGAAAGGCTTAACAGAAATATTTCTTCTTTTGACGATCTCTCTGAAGCAGAGCAAGAGGCTCGCGAAATAGACGAAAGAGTGTGGGCGATAGCTGAGTTTGTAGAAAAAACAGGCAGAGGCCCAGAAGAATGGTTTAACTATCAATCACTAAACACATCCGAAATGGATGATGTAACAGCAATCCGAGTGGACATGGCTGCAAGATATCCAAACCTTTCTGTGGACGAAATCGACACATTACTTTCAGATAAATACAAGACGAACACCGAGTTGTATGACGAGGACCAAGTACGTTTAGCGAACCTTCAGCTTAAAATAGACGCTCAAGAAGCTCGTAAAGGCATTGAAGAAATAAGAGAAACTTATGCTGCCCCAGAGGTTCGAGAGCAAACATCAGAAGATTTTATTGATGAAGAGTGGTTAAGCGAAATGCAACAAGAAACTACAGACATGGAAGGCTTAGAGTTTGATCTAGGCAACGGGAGTAGTTTCACCTACAGTATTAATGATCAATACCGTAACACTCTTATAGATAAAAATGCTAACATTGATGACTTCTTTGATGACTATATCGACCAGAATGGTAACTGGGATCACGATACGTTTAACTCTCATAGAACGCTTATCGACAACATTGATGCTATCGTAAGCTCAGCTTACAATCAAGGTGTTGGTGACGGACAGAGAGGGCTTGTAAATAAAGCCGCTAACATATCTACTGAAACCCCACAGCAGTCTGGTCAAAATCAGCCAAACCCACTTGCAGAGCAGGTGACAAACATCTTAAATCAAAATAGAAATAAGATGACGTTTGGTAATTTTTAACTTAGAAAATAATATGAAATAATGGCTAATTTATCTTCAAATAGAGGAACTAACATTCCTTTTATTGATAATACTACGTCTGGAGCAGGAAACATTGCTGGTAATCAACCAGCATACAGAATCTCTCCAGAGACATATACAACACTAGACAACCTTATTAAGACTACTAAGGATGTTCACATGCCTCAACTTGTTGAGACTTATGGAGATCAAGGTATCACAGGTTTCTTAAAACTAACAGGCGCTATCAACGCTGGTGGATCATCTGATGAGATCAACTGGTGGGAGATTGGTCGTCGTCACGAGCTTCTAACTTACACTGGAGGTAATACAACTATTGACGCTTCAGGATCTGACTTCGTTGACATCACTGACAGCGGAGTTACTTCTAAAGTTCAGGTTCAAGACGTTCTTATGGACGAGTCTTCAGGTGTGCGTTTTATCGTACAGAGTGGAGGATTCGGAACTGGAACAGCGACGACTGTACGTTTAGTTCGTCTTGACGGAGCTGACGTTGCAGCTGCTGACATCGATGCTACTAACGGAGGTAAGCTAATCCATATCGGTAACATGTACGCTCAAGGTACTAATCAACCTACAGCGTTTGCTGATATCGGTATTCGTAAGTTTACTAACCCATTTATGATTGTAAAGGATCGTTACGAAGTAAACGGATCACAAGCAACTAATATCGGTTGGGTAGACTTAGGTGGTGGAAACTACCGTTGGTACATGAAGGGTGAGCAAGAAGCTCGCGCTCGTTTTGAAGATCGTCGTGAGTTAATGTTACTCTTCGGTCAAAAGCGTGCTCATGGCTCTGGTTCTGACAGCGACTTTACTAACGAATTTGCTGGATCTGAGGGTTACTTCTCAGCTATCGAAGATCGTGGTATCGTAATGCAGAACTCTAAAGCAAACCCAATGGATTCTTTCGCTGAGTTTGATGACTTGATTTTAGAGCTTGATAAGCAAGGTGCACCTTCTGAGTACGCTATGTACGTAAACAGAAAGCAAGACCTAGCTATCGATGACATGCTTGCATCAGGTATCTCTGCTGGAGTAACTGCTGGTCTAGCTGGACAGTTTGGAGCATTCAATAACGATGCTGACATGGCTATCAAGCTTGGATTTAAGTCGTTCACTCGTGGTGGGTATACATTCCACAAGCATGATTGGAAGCTACTAAACGATCCAACTCTTTTAGGAAACAACGGTTTAGTACAAGGAGCTATGGTACCAATGACACAAGTTACGGATGCTCGTAGCGGAATGAAGGCACCAGCTCTAGCTATGTACTACAAAGAAGCTAACGGATACTCACGCGAAATGGAGCACTGGGTAAGCGGCGGTGGAGTTCTAGGTCACACAAACAACGGAGACGTTGGTACTGACCAGGCTGTATTCCACTACCGTTCAGAGATCTCTCTATGTACTCGCGCTGCAAACCAGCACGTAATGCTTAAGGCTTAATTGTTTATTGTTTAACTTTTAAATCTTAAGAATTATGGCTAAAAGCGGAAAATACTTATACTGGAACACTGGAGAAGGAGCTAACGCTACTGGTGAAGCTGTCGCTATTCCTGCTGAATCTTTCAGAGGAACTGACTGCGGAAGCGGTGTATTAGATCTATTCTTTGAGCCTTTTTCAGGCACCCAGGCAAATAGAATGAAGGTAACACTATCAGTTGCAGACGGTAAGCAAATCGCAGTTGCAAAAGCAATCGCTAATGCTGTCGCTACAATGAACGCTGGTGTCCTAGTACTTGCTGACGATGATAATAGCGTGTATTTACACTCTGATATTACAGCAGTTTCGGACTCTAGTGCAGTTGATGCAGCTTAAAATTAGAAATCATGACTGGAAAATTTTTATACTTTAACATAGGTGATGGAGATGGAGCTAGCGGAGATTTTGCAATCTTTCCTGTTGACAAGTTCAAGGGGTTTGATGCTGTATCTGGAGCTCTAAACATGCTTTTTGAAGCAAGAGAAGGTAATGCTGATCTTGATATTGTTGCTTTAACTGTTGCTGATACTAATCAACATGACGTTATTCAAGCGGTTGCTAAGGCAATCTCTACTATGAATGCTGGTGTTTTAGATGTCTGTGATAAGGACAATAGTTTGTTCTTACACGAAGCAATTACTGACTGCACTATTACACTGCAGGCATAATGACTAACGCGAAAGGGCTTCGGCCCTTTTGCATTTAACTTTTTAATAAACGAAAATAATTTTTAGAAAATATGAATGAGCTAATTCTTTCAAAATTAGAAGTAGGAACACTAGACGCAAGTACTAACGACTTATCTGCAGTAACTAGAGGTTTTCAAGTAGCACCTGTTACTATGACTCCAGCTGCTACAGTTACTGTTAATGCTGCCGATCATAGTGGTCGTCCGCTTCTTATAGAATCTATTGCTACGGGTAGCGGTGCAGATAATTACGTCTTACCAACTCCTAGCTTTATCGGAGAAACTTACAACTTTATGTGGAGCGCTATTATTGCAGATGGAGATAACTTGATCTTTAGATCAGCTTCTGCAGATGGCCTTACTTTTACAGGAGGTTTCTTAGACTTCGATACTGACGATGCAGGTGTAGCTGGTTATGTAATTTGCCACCCTACAAGTGCTGATGATGATAGGTTGACTATTACAGATCCAGAAAACTTTAATATTACGTTCATGGCAACTAGTTTGACTAATTACCACTGCACTGGATATATTATGTCTACGGGTACTGCTTCGGCGTTTGATGATCAATAATAATCATTAATAACTACTATGAGAAAGGGGCTTCGGTCCCTTTTTCTTTTCCCGTATATTTGTACTATGCTTAAATATTTGTTTTTTCAAAATAATACGTTAGATTCAAGCACATATCCTAACGACTCAGCACTTCTGCCTGCTGCAACTCTTGTAGATATGCAAATCAGTGCAGACGGTACAGATCTAACATTATCATTCGACAGTTTATTACAAAGTAAAGGTGTTAATTACTCTATAGTTCTTTCAGTCACAGAGGATTCTGGTAGAGAAGCAATGCAGGCTATATCAGAAGAAATAGTTTTTGGTGATGAACCTTTTATTACTATTGCAGATGAACATAATTCGGAATTTATTCATGCTGATATAACTGCTGTAGAAACAACATTAGACGGAAGTTTTCAATAATGGCTATTGATCCAAATAAAAAGTTTTTATATATAAACAGGGATAGTGGTAGCGATGAGATGGATGAAGCTTTGTGCTTCCCTGTATCTAGCTTTATAGGTGCTGAAACTCAAACTAGTGCTATAATTGATTTGTATTTTAAAGGCTCTAAAGGTGCAGATGCAACAGTTGTTAGGGTTGTTCATGAACAGCATGGTCTTATAAAGACGTTCTATAAAAATCTTGTAGACGAAATAAACTTTGGGGAAAATGCTTTTATAAATATATACGATCACTCAAGAAGAACTACATTTCCGTCTGATGTTAGCTTTAACATGTCGAAGGATGTACAGCCTACATTTACTCTACAAGACACAGACTTTATAGTAGCTGGTGATAATTTAACATTTGATAGCGTACAGCTAACTGGCATACAAACATCTTCAGAGTCATTTGCTAATAACGATGTTAGCTTAATGACATCAGCAGCCATTCAAGATCAAATTCTTGCAGACGCTCCAGCTGTAACTTTAGCTGGAACACCAGACTATATTACTATATCAGGTCAAGAGATTACAAGAAATCAAATTGACTTGACTGCTGATGTAACAGGAACGCTACCTGTTGCTAATGGAGGTACAGGAGCTACATCTTTAACAGATAACGCTTTCTTAATGGGTAGTGGTACGTCTGCTATTGAAGCCTCTCCTCATTTAAGATATAGTGAGCCTAGCTCAAATGCAGAATTGTTTACTTTTGGTGATGACAATTCATCAACAGTTACAATAAGTACAGACAATCAAGCATCTCTAAACTTAACCGTAGATGCAGCTTCAGGAACCACCGATACTGACGGTGGTGATTTAGTGCTCAGTTCTGGAGGGTCTACTGGTTCTGGAGATCCAGGGGATATTATTTTTAGAACTTGTGCAAGCTCTAGCTCAGCTCCAGGTACGACAATACAAAATAGCGTTACTGAAATAATGAGGCTTGAGCAGGGGTCTCTTACTATTCAAAGTTCAAATACCAGTGCCCCATCTTTTATATTAAAAAGCACAGGTAGTAATGTGAATACTGGTCATAGTATTCAGTTTGTTAGAGATGAAGGTGATGCAGGTGCATCTGGGGATATTCTAGGGATAATACAATTTACAGGTGATGATGCTGGTCAAAATCAAACCGACTATGCTAAACTTTTAGTAACTACTGATGTTGCTACTGGTGGTCAGGAGTCTGGTAAAATAGAACTACAAGTTGCAAGTCACGATGCTGAGCTTGTAACAGGCTTGTCTTTAACTGGAGGTAGCGCAGAAGACGAAGTTGACGTAACAATAGGTAATGGCTCTTCTTCGTTAACTACTGTAGCTGGTGATGTGAGTATCGGAGGTCGTTTGGCACTTGACAGTGTTAATGTACAATATATTCAAACTTCTAGCGAATCGTTTTCAGATAGCGACACTACCTTAATGACTTCGGCTGCTATTGATGATCGTATTAACGCTGCTGGTGGAGGTGGTATTGCTTTTGATGGATCTACAGCGAACGGTGTTTTAACTTATAAAGACGCAGACGAAGCTACTGTTGAAGCTAATTTAACGTATGATGGTGATGATTTAACGTTAACGTCTAGCACTGCTAGCAAACCAGTTCTTAAAATGCAATCAACGCATTCGCATCAAGGTAGAGCTGCAGAGTTAAGATTTGTAAAAGATGCCGATGATACTACTAACGGAGAAGCTCTTGGATTTATAACTTGGTTTGGCGATGATGACGCAGGTAACAACCAACAGTTTATAAAAATAAAAGGTGAGATTGAAGAGTCTGGAAGTGGAAATGAAGGTGGCAAACTTACTATTATGGTTGCGTCGCATAATGGTTCAGAAACACAAGGTTTAGTTGTTGAAGACGGAGATGCGAGTGGTGAGGTTGATGTAACTTTAGGTAATGGTGCTAACTCAATAGTGACATGTCCAGGTAAATTAGTTGCAAAAACTATACAGTGTTTTTCTGCAAACTTTTTTGATGATCTTGGAACAACAAAACATTACGTGCCTTTAAGTACACAAAGTACTTCAGAGCAGACAAGCGACGGTAATACTTTAGTAGATTTTTTAGCCCCATGTGATCTTTCAATACGTGAAGTTATGTTGAAATTACCTGGTGTTACAACTGGAAGTGGTGACATAACAGTTGGTATAGAAACTTCTAACATTGGATCAAGTGTATTTACTAAAAGTGCAATAGAAACTGAAACAGTATCAGTTACATCTGGTAATGATAATGATATTGTTCATTTTAGATTTGACGAAGTAACTCACGCAACACTAGGTCAAAATGTTTCTGTTTCAATACAAAGTGATACAGATTTAAGTAGCTCGCAAAACTGGTATGTAAATGTAATAATGGAGTTAGACTGGAATACTATGCACACAGGCTCTAGTTCAGTACAAACAAGTTAAAATCACACACTAACGTAATAGCTTTATATTTGTAAAATGACAAGAAAGTTTTTTCTTATACGTAGGTTTGAACCTGTTGGCACAACAAAAAGGTTTTCAGAGAATGGTAAAGATTTATCTATACTAGCAATACCTTCTGATCAGGTTTCTTTTATTTCTGCTGGAGCTGGGGAAGTAAACATTACTTTTAACAATGCAGGCATGTATGAAGATAATGCTCTATTTGTTGGTGACTCTATAGAAAAAACCAATATATCAATAGCTTGCCAAGAAGGTGAGGAGATGAACCTCATAGAATCTATGATAGGGTTTATGTCAAAAGATGATGGTAGGCTAGTTATGAGGTTTGATGCTGTAGATAATGTGTCTTCTTTTAAGCAGGCTATAGTACAATCATCCTCTGACTTGGTTGCTAAGATAAAATCTCAACCTACGGAGATGGTGTCTCAAAAGATAAGTTCTGGTGATGTTGCTAATAGATTTGCAAATATTATAGGGGAAATAAACTTCGGGACAAGAGAGAACAAGCCATTTATAGACTACAACCATCAAAGCATGTATCCTGTAGACAATACAGATATTGTCGCTGTAGTTGCTGCTGTTATAAAAAACGCAGGGACAGGCGGTGCGGCGTATGATATATCAGGAGGTACTGGTTCTGTAACAACACAGACTGAGGCTACTGCCGCTGCAACAGGTTTAGGGCAAATATGCACGCAGTTTGCTGTAAACTCGTTTTTAGATGTACCAGACGTTACAATAAGGGATGACTATACAATGTACTTTGTTATTGGGGATCCTGGGTCTGGATCTAGTGGTAATGGGTTTGGAGTTCTGTTTGGTGATGATGCAGGGGAGACAACAGGTTTTTCCGTTATAGGTAATCCTGACACATTCTCTATGAGGCATGACGGACTAATTGGAGATCCTTTTAAAATAAAAACATCTTCGTTTCAAAACGGTACATCATCGTACAAGTTTCCAGATAGGTCAACACAGACTGGTATAGGTGAAAGGCAGTTTTGTTATGTATTCGTGATTAGAAGAGATAAAGATTTTAATATGTATCTTTACAATCACGAAGGAGATCTAGTAGCTTTTGTACCAGCCTTTACGGTTACATCAACTGTTAGATCTAAAATATCAGAAGCAAAAGAACAAAAACAAATTAAATCTAAAACATATAAAAGTAAAGAAGAAGTACGAAGCGAACAATCAAATAGAAAAGCTCAAAAGCAGGGGTACAGCACCGCCTTAAGTGCAACAGGTGTAACTCAAACACAAGCCCCTAAATCTAGAAAAACAAAAGTAACAGAGGGAGCTCCTGGAAGAACGGATGGCAACCTTTTAATACAGCAGCTAGGATCCGCAGGTAGTAATGTTACTGATAGCTTTTCATTAACTCTTGGTAGATTTGGAATCATTAAGAGGGATACTGGTGATGCGTTTTGCTCTCAATTAGCACAAGACTTGTACGCTTTGTACAAGCCAACAGCATAAATTAAATTAAATACATTATGACTAAACAAACAAGAAGGGCTTCTGGTCGCCCTAAAGCACCAGCTCAAGAAGCAGTTGTAGAATCTCCTGTAATGGAGGCACCAACCGTATCAAAAGAAGTAGTAATGGAAGAGCTGGATAAACCAGCACCGCCTCCACAACCTAAGAAGAAATCATCTTTGAAAAGAGAGGTTAGAGAAACAGGCGCTGCAGAATATATGATACCTGGTAAAGCTGGTATAGTTTATATGCTGCCTCAAAAAGGTGTTACTATATATGATGCAGAGAAAGACAGCATTAGAGAAATAAGATACTGCCCTAACGAGCCGTCTATTTACGTTGATGAGCAGAGTGATAACGCTCTGAAGCAGTCTGTTGTTTTTAGAGATAAAAGACTTTTTGTTCGTAAAGAGCAGCCTAATCTTAAAGAGTTTATGGAGAAGCACCCAATGAACATGTCTAACGGTGGTACTCTGTTTAAAATTGAAGATAAGAAGGCTGATGCTGAACTAAGTTTAAACAAAGAGTTCGTTCTTAACGATGCTATAACAATGGTGAGAGATAAGGACATACAAGAGCTACTGCCTGTTGCTATATACTTTGGTATTAACATCAACAAGCCAGTTTCTGAGATTAGATATAACCTTCTTACAACAGCTAAGAAAAACCCAAAAGATTTTATTGATGCGTTTGATAACCCTAAAGTAAGAACAAGATCTATATTACAGCAAGGTTCTGATTATCAATTAATTAAAATCAAAAAGGATGGTGTGTATTGGTTCGATTCAAATGGACTTATTGTATCAGTCCCTGTAGGTCAAGATCCTATGGATGTACTGGTACGCTTCTGCATGACAGAAAGAGGTTCGTCTGTGATATCAAGTTTAGAGGATAGATTAGATCGTTTATCATAGACTTTCACACATAATAATAGAAGAAGGCCACCCAAACGGGTGGTTTTCTTTTGTTGTATATTTGTGATATGGTAAGCGTATACAGAGTATATCAAGCAGTAAAAGATATTGCTAATAAAGAACAGAAAGGTTTTGTAAGCCCAGCTGTCTTTAACTCATTTGCTCAAATGGCTCAAACAAACATTTACAATGAGCTATTTCAGGAGTTAATTACGACAAAGAGGGGTAGGCTCTCTCAACTTGATGGAGGCGGTAGTAGAGGTTCTAGAAAGCAAGTCCTAGAGGATCTTTCATACTTTATGAGAAGAAGCGTTTTATCTCCTACAGAAACAGCTGGTATATTCTTAAAGCCTAACAACTTATCAAAGTTAGTTTCTATAGAGGCTGATTCTGAGATAACGCAATCTGTAAATCCTAATGCGTTTGGAAGTAACAACTACACTAGATGTGAGGTTATATACGATACAGAAAAGGCAAATCAGATTCTTAGCAGCAACTTATCTGCTCCTACAACTGACTTTCCTGTGGCTTTAATTGACAACAACATAGAAGTGTTTCCAACTGATATATCTTCAATAAGGATATCCTACTACAGCTTACCTGGTTCTATTAATAACAATGGGGTGGAATCAATACTTCCTCCGAGTTACGGCTACAACCCTAACCCTGGTGATCCAAACACTTTTACATTTAATCCTGCTGGTAGTAGAGATTTTATGTTACCACCACACTACTTAACAGAGCTAGTTAATGAAATCGCTATATTAATAGGTGTAAGACTTAGAGATGCAAATCTAAAAAATTACGCTGATGCAGCAGAAAAGGCTGAATAATGAGTATGAATAAAGTAAAACTTAGTCAAATT
>Ga0098036_1000518_pt1 | contig 16718 bp, 19 predicted proteins | sample 4_EtaG_FD_77064 | JGI IMG/M metagenome (GOLD analysis project Ga0098036, IMG submission 77064) | Marine viral communities from the Subarctic Pacific Ocean - 4_ETSP_OMZ_AT15127 metaG | ecosystem: Environmental > Aquatic > Marine > Oceanic | place: Pacific Ocean | collected 2015-01-07 | reverse complement strand
GGTTAGGCGATGGTATATATAGAGGAAAAGCACAAATAAGTAATAATCACAATGTATTAGATACACCTGGACTTGAAAGAGTGCAACGATTTATGTTGCAGACAGGACAACACTTTGTAAAGAATACACTAGAAATAGAGAATGAGTTTTATCTAACACAAACATGGTTTACAAGAAATGATAAAGAAAGTGCTCATCATACACATACACACCCAAACAGTATTTTAGCGATGGTCTATTATCCTCAATGTGAAAGTGGTGACATGGTAGTATCAGTAGAAAAAAATAATATGTTTCCACATTTTGATTTCAATTGGAAATTATCCAAATATAATAATTTCAATGCGAAGTCATGGTCAATACAAGTACGAACTGGTGATGTAGTAATTTTTCCAGGTTATGTTGCACACAAAACAACACCAAATGAAAGTGATACAGTACGATATGCTTTGGGTGCTAATTTCTTTACAAGAGGCACATTTGGTACATATGAGAACACAGATTTATTGGAGTTGAAATGAGTAATTTATTTGTATTAGGTAATGGCGAAAGCAGAAAAAACATACCAGTTGATATGTTAAAGTATTCTGGTAAAGTATGGGGTTGTAATGCCATTTATAGAGAACATAAACTAGATGGTTTGATTGCAGTTGACCCTATGTTAGAACATGAAATATATCGTAGTGGTTATGCACACGAAAATCCTGTTTACTTTAGAAGTTGGGATACTATGCCTGCTGAACATTATGACATGATGATAGAGGCACAAACAAGTAACATGAAAAATCCAGAGATAAGAGAGTGGCGATATAATCCAGAAGGACATTATTTAAGTTTTGTTATACATGGTCAATCTACTGTTGATACAAATAGAGACAGTACAAGATGGAAAGGTGATGGTTTTGAAAATGTTTATGTGAGTTGGTTATATGGTAAAGATAAAATTACAATGTTAAAAGATATAATGGCAGATTATTATGGTGCTGCTTGGGAAGGTGATGTTATAGGACCAGAAGACCCAGGCTGGTCATCAGGTGCTACTGCCATGTATGTTTCTTGTAAAGTAGAGAAACCTAAAAAGTGTTATCTACTAGGCATGGACATGTATAGTACAACAGATTTTATAAATAACTTATATAAAAATTCTTACGGTTACCTAGAAAGCAAGGAAAATGCAGTAACACCACAGAATTGGGTAATCCAGATGGGGCGTGTTATGGTAAGATTTAAGGATATAGAGTTTATTAAGGTTAATCCTAGTGGAAATAGTGAGATTTCTCAAAGAATGCCACAATGGGATAGTCTTCCAAACATTGCATATATGCATATGGAAGAATTTGAAAAAAACTTTAATTTAAGGCTTGACATTTAGCACAATTCGTGTTATAATGTTAATAATAATAGCAAAAAGAACTAATTACTCTTTTTGAATAGTGCAAGGAAGAGGGTTTCACCAGAGGCTCGAACTTGACTTCTCAGGGGTGGTACCCAGGTCAGTTGTGGAAAACACAAAGGGCAATATCTCAAATACCAAGAGGGAGAAGGTTAAACTGATTTAGGAATGGAATCCGGTTCAGTTTTTGTGGGTAATTCCATAGTCCCACCTATTTTCTATTATAAATAGATGTGTACGATTATATAGTACAAGAAAGAAGAATACAAATACAACGAATACAAGGAGATAAAATATGTCATTCGCAAATCTAAAACGAAGTCGAGGTAATTTCGACAAACTAACTAAAGAGTTAGAAAAAGTACAAACCCCCACAAACAATCAAAATTCTTCCTCAGATGATAGGTTCTGGAAACCAGAACTAGATAAATCAGGTAATGGTTATGCTGTTATCAGATTTCTACCTGCTGTAGAAGGAGAAGAACTGCCTTGGGCAAGAGTATGGTCACATGCTTTTCAAGGACCAGGTGGTTGGTACATTGAAAATTCTTTAACTACACTAGGTCAAAAAGATCCAGTTAGTGAAGAAAATACTAAATTATGGAATACAGGCTCAGACGCCGACAAAGAAATTGCTCGTAAGAGAAAAAGAAAGTTATCTTACTTTACAAATATTCTTGTAGTGAATGACCCTAAGCATCCTGAAAATGAAGGTAAGGTGTTTCTATACAAATTTGGTAAGAAAATTTTTGATAAACTTACTGAAGCAATGAAACCTGAATTTGAAGATGAAAAGGCAATCAACCCATTTGACTTTTGGGAAGGTGCTAACTTCAAATTAAAAATTAGAAAAGTTGATGGTTACTGGAACTATGACAAATCTGAATTTGAAACTACATCTAAATTGAAAGAGGCAGATGAAGAAATAGAAGCGATTTGGAAAATGCAGAAACCATTAGTAGAATTTTCAGCACCAAGTAATTTCAAATCTTATGATGATTTAAAAGCGAAATTTGAAAAAACTGTATATGGTACTGGAAAATCTGAAACAGCAGACCAAATTGATATCCCACCTGTAAGTGCTGCTGTTGAAGAGGTAAGTGAACAAGTAAAAGAAACTGTAGCGTCAGCGCCAATTGATACTCCCCCTAGTAATGATGACGAAGACGATACTATGAATTACTTTAGCAAATTAGTTAACGATTAAACTAATCTCTCCTGCTATAAACACTTACATTAAGGGGGACTTTGTCCCCCTTTTTTAATATATATTGATATGATAAAAGACTATATAGCACACGATTTATTTCCAACACCTGTATATCAGAATAATATTCCTGTAACTACACTTGACGAAATAAGACAGGAAGAATATAGAGAAATACTACCTGATAGAAATGGTTACTATACAAAGAATACTAGAATATTAGATAAGTACACAGACTTAAAAAAAGTTATACAAGAACACATTGATTGCTTTGTCTTTGAACATTTACTCATCAAAAGAATATATGAGTTTCCTATATTAAACAGTTGGGTCAATAGACATATACGAAGTGATTTCTCACATAAACATTTTCATTGTCATTCATTAATAAGTGGCATATACTACCTCAAGGCACCACAAGATGGTGGCATGCCAATGTTTTGGAAACCTGATGGTTTCTCAAATCTACTAGGTACAATGTTTAACTTTGAGTTAAGTGGTGATAATGGTATCAATAAATTAGTATATAAAGTTAATGTAAAAGATGGTGATTTATTACTGTTTCCATCACATTTATATCATTCAGTAGAAGAAAGTAAAACAGACGAGGAACGATACTCTTTGGCATTTAATGTATGGGTTAAGGGTGAGTTTGAGGCCAGCGATATAAGCGAATTATCATTATAAATAGTCCATTACTATGGATTTATTTTTTACAATTTTAGTTGATTTTGGATTGCCAGTTGCAGCTGCAATGGTAATGGGGGTATTCATATACATTATTTTAAAGTATATACTATCCGGTGTTGTAGGTCAAGTACAAACAATCACTATGTTAATCTCCGCTTTAGACAACAGAATTAAAACTATGAACCACGATATGGTAAAACTTGATATATTAATAAGTAGCGCTTTGAACTTACGACCTGACCTTGATAGAATATCCAGAGCAGATGGTAAAGAAGACGCCAGAAAAGACTAATGGATATTGTAGAGATATTAAACCAGTATGGTTTTGCCACAGTAGCAGCAATTGCTATGGGGTATTTCATCTATTTTATTTACAATTATATCACCGGTAATATCATAGAAAAATTAGACAAAGCACAAATCACTACTATAGCATTAATTGATAGAATTAGAATGCTAGATAATGACTTAATAAGATTACGGTCAAAACTGAATACCGTACTAGAAATGAGGGAAAATGAACAAAGAGACGGCACAAAAAAGTCTGGAAATGCAGAAAAACTACTTGAAGGTGATGAAAAGTAACGGCATAATAGTTGGCGCAGTAATACTATTAACTTTTACTACCGTTGCAATATTAGACTACCTCCTATTATAAATATAAGCATGAACAAGGCACTTTTAAAAGTGCTAGGGGGCAGTCTTATATTATGTACTTTGAGTTTACCTAGTACATCAAGCGAATTAGTATATCAATTTGGCAATCCCGCATTTAGTGGTGTTGGTTACTCAAGCCATGTGTTGTCAATTGAACAATTAAATTATAATAGAGAAAAGCAGGTTACAGATGACGCTAAGTCAGCGGCAGCTGCTCAGGCACGATTAGAAAACAATACTACAATTAACAAGTTTATTAAGAATGTAGAAAGTCGTATCTATGCTAATTTGTCCAAACAGTTAGTTGATAACATGTTTGGTACTGAATGTTCTGGTACTTGTCCTACAAGTGGCACAGCAACAGTAGAAGGTTCACAAATTGCTTGGGTAAAAGATACCTCTACAGAAATTATTACATTAACAATTACTGACCCTAATGGCAATGTTACTACAATGTCCGTGCCACTAGGTGACTTTAAATTTTAGAAGATTATGGGTATATACGAAGTTATAAAAGTGTTAGGTTTGATGTGTCTATTGACAGGTTGTGCCTCTAATAGTCAAAACATAAAAAAAGGTGCAGAACCTTTTATTGAAGGTTCAACAACAATAGAACTATTAAGAGAGATACCTGATTTAGATAATCAACCTGTAATTACAATTGCTGTTTATGAATTTACTGACCAAACAGGACAAAGAAAACCTAACCCTAACTTTTCTCAATTGTCAACGGCAGTTACACAAGGTCCTGATGTTTGGGTGATATCTGCTTTAAAAGCAGTTAGTGAAGGTGATTGGTTTAAAGTAGTAGAAAGAAAAGGTTTAAACAACCTAATTAAAGAGAGACAATTAATTAGGTCAACAAGAGAATTATATGATGGAGAGAGTGAGGCAAAAAATCAATTGAAACCTATGTTATTTGCAGGTCTCATAATAGAGGGTGGCATAGTAGGTTATGATAGCAATGTTGTAAGTGGTGGTGTTGGTGCAAGATATTTTGGTATAGGCATGAGTGAAATGTACCGTACAGACCAAGTAACAGTTTCATTAAGAGTTGTTGCTGTTCAGACTGGAGAAATATTACTTACAGTCCATGCAACAAAGACAATCGCAAGTTATAATAAGGGCGGTGATGTATTTAGATTTTTAGATATGAGTACAAAGGCGTTAGAATTAGAAACTGGTGCAGCTACAAACGAACCAGTTAGTTATGCGATAAGAACAGCGATAGAGTATGCAGTATTACAGATGGTTTATGAAGGCGTTAACAAAGACCTTTGGAAAATGAAAGGCGTAGAAGGAGTAAGATGAGAAATGTAACAAAAATAGTTATGTTTTTGATGATGTTTACATTGCCAGTAATGGCGAATGATATTTATGTAACACAATCCGGTGCTACATTAACTTTAGATGTTTTACAAGACGGACAAAACAACACAATAGGTAACAGTACCACAGCTTCAACAGTAACAGGTGCTACATCTAACTTTAACATTGACCAAATTGGTAATTCAAATGTGTTGACATTTGATATTAATGGTGCAAATTACACAGGTGTTTTTAGTACGACTGGTAACAGTAACAATATAGATTTCAATTGTGATAGCGGAGGAACAGTTAGTTCATGTGCCACAGTTACAGCGTCAATTATTTGGGTAGGTTCTTCAAATGATTTAGATATTGATGTTGGTGAAACAGCAGACGCTACGGGTGCTAATATTACGATAGCAGGTGCTTCTGGTAGTGATAGTAATGTTATTGCTGGTACAGTAGATGGTACAAGTGTTATCTTTACTTTATCAGTAAATGGTGATACAAATAATTTCTTGGTCGACATAGACGGAGATGGGGATAGTGCAGGACATACCTACATACACACACATACAGGTTCAATTGCTGATGTTGACATAACACAATCAGGTATATATGACAACATGATTACTTTAACAACAAGTGGCGACAACCACAATATTGATATTATACAAAGAGACTAATATGGATTGGATTTTAATTTTATTATATACAGGAGTGATTACATATGCGGCTTACAAATTTTATAATTGGGTGCATAGTCTTAACCCTTACGATTTTACTCCCAAAAAGTAGTTTTGCTAATATTGGCAATGTTACTCAATTAGAGGGTAACGGTGTCATTGATAGACAAGACGGTGATGAGGGTATTGTAATTGAAAAAGAATTAGATATATTTTCATACGATACTGTAAAGACAGGTAATGGTAAAGTTGGGATAGAGTTTATAGACAATACAAGAGTTGACATCACCCAACATTCAAAACTTATCATAGATGAGTTTGTTTATGACCCAAACAGTAAGACCGGTAAACTATCATTGAAAGCAAGTCTTGGCACAGTAAGATATGCCTCAGGACAAATTGCAAAAAATTCAGCAACAAATGTACAGATAACAACACCAACGGCAACGATTGGTGTTCGTGGTACAGATTTTACTATGACAATAGATGAAGTAGGTTCATCTACAATTATATTGTTACCAAGTTGCGATACAAATGGTAATTGTTTTGTAGGTGAGATAAGTGTTGAAAGCGACGCTGGTCAAGTTATACTTAATCAGGCATTTCAAGCTACAGTAGTTGATACAGTTGCAAGTAGACCATTGACGCCTGTAATTTTAAATTTAGATGAAGATATGATTAATAACTTAATGATTGTATCTAAACCTGCTGAAATAGAAAGTATGCAAAATGAAGAAGGACTTAATGAAGTTGCAGACGCTTTAGATATTGATTTTTTACAATTTGATGATTTAGAAGTTGATTATTTGGCAGAGGACGAAAGTCAATTTAAAACAGGACTTGATATTGATTTTTTAGAACAAAATTTTTTGGCTGATATCTTGGCACAGATTAACAAAGAGTTAGCAAAAGCAATGAGGTCAGAATTTGATAAACAAAAATCAGCAGATGGTATATTACTAGGTAAGAATCCTGAAACTGGTGTCATAATATTAGATGAAGACCCAGAGTGGGTATGGATAAGAGAAGACGCTAGTGGTAGTTATATAGAACTACGATTAGATAAAGAGTATGGATATATTTTAAATATTGTGCAAAGTGAATTTGAACAATATGATTTTCAGTTAGGAGGGCAAGACAATGCTATTACGATACAGCAAATTAATTAGTTTCTTATTTGTATTGTTTTGTTGCACATCAGCATTTGCTGAGACGGCACATATAAACTATACTGATACTAATATGTACAATAAGATTAAAGGTGAACTAGAAACATTAGGGTTTACAGTTACAGGTACAAATAGTGGGTCAGTAAGTTTAAGTGATTTTACTGGTAAAGATTTACATATCAATGTTGCAGGTAATAATAACTGTGGCAGTACATGTAAGACGGCATATGAAACTTATATAGGTGCAGGTGGTAATGTTATTATTGCAGGTAATGGTGACCGTGATGGCAATAGAACACTTAGCATTGAAAGTCTTGTAGAAAGTAAATTAAGTGTAGGTACTATTACAATATATAATGGTGAAGCGAACTATCTATCACATCCTCATGGTACTCAATATTCAAGTACAAATACTTATTGGGTTACAAGAAATGTTTTTAGAATGGACTCTGGTGGTACGGCATTAGCAGATAATTCAGGAGCAAACCTCAGTACATGGAAAAACTGGGCAGTATATGGTTATGGTAGTAATGGTGGTAAATTAATTATTACACTTGACCAAGCACAATTTAATCATAGTGGTAATAATAATAGTGCCACTTGGAATACAAGATTGTATACCTTTTTAGAAGAAACACTTGAAGAAGAAGGTATATTATCAACCACAGTAAATATAACAGCAACAACAAGTCAATCATCTACAATAACAAGTGATAAAGCACAAACAGGTAATGGTCTTAAAATGACTATTACAGGTGACGGTAATACTTTAAATGTAGAACAAGAAGGTGAGAATAATTTTATAGTAGGTACAGATTGGTCTAGTAATAGTGCAATCACAGGTGATAATAACACAATCAATATTGACCAAGGTAATGTAACGACAAGTGGTAGTAGTGGCAACAATGGTCTTGCATTAGATATAACAGGCAGTACAAATACACTTAATATATCACAAGGAGATTATGCTACAGATACAGGCGACCATAGAATATTTTTAGACATTGATGGTTCTACAAATACACTAACTTTACAACAAAGAAATAATGGTACAACATCAAGTGAGCATTATATGAATTTAGATTTGGATTCAGGTTCAAATGTCATTACAATGCAACAATTAGATAATGGTGATAAGACATTGTTTTTAGATATCAACAATAGTAATAATGCAGTAGATGTAAACCAATCAGGTACAGGCGAACACTTTTTAGACTTAAAGTTAGACACAGGTTCTTATGCACATGATGTTGATATCTCACAGACAGGTTCAGGTGACCATGCGGCTAGAGTGGAATTAGATGGATATTCCACAGACTTTGATTTAGTACAACAAGGTTCTACAGACCAGGACTACAATGTAAATATGACTTGTGGTACATCAAGTGGTTGTACCCTATCAACAACACAAGGTAACTAAATAGTAATATGAAGTATGTTACCCATTGGGCAACGGCATTTATTACTGTCATGTTTTTGACTTACATAGGTTTACAAGACCCATGGTTTAAAGAGTTGTTGCGATTAAAGAGTTTTGACTATGTACTCCAGAATGAGGAGAAGACACCTTCACAGGACATTACCATAATCACTATAGACGAAGAAGCGATTGAGAAATACGGTCAATGGCCGTGGAAGCGTGATGTATTGGCACAAATAATCTATGATTTAAGAAACGCACAAACAGGTATTATTGTTATGCCTATTTTGTTTAGTGAACAAGATAGATTAGGTGGTGATGAGGAGTTTTGTAATGCATTAGGTTATGGTACAGTTATTGCTCAAGTAGGTACGACACAAAAGAATACAAGTAACGCCGTGCCAAGAGGTGTTGCAAAGATAGGTGACCCTCTAAACTTTTTATATGAGTGGCCGGGCATGGTTGGTCCTGAATTGTTTTTAAGTCAATGTGCAAATGGTGTAGGTGTTATTAATACAGCACCAGAGATAGATGGTGTTGTAAGACGAGTACCACTATTGATGAAGATTGGTGAGAATGTTTACCCTAACATGGCAATAGAAACAATACGAGTTGCAGTTGGCGATCCTAGTTATCAAGTTAAAGCAGATGATTTTGGTGTGGTTGCAATGAGAGTACCGGCATATGCTACAATCAATACAGACGCTAACGCTAGAATATGGGTAAGATGGAATAAAGAGTTTAAAACAATATCAGCAGCGAGTGATGACTTTTCATCAGCCGCAGGTACCACAGTAATTATTGCCATGACGGCAGAAGGACTAGGAGGTGTGATTGCAACACCACTAGGCGAACAATATGATTATGTGATAAGTGCCAATACACTACAGACTATACTAGATGGTGAGACAATAAGTCGCTATGATAGTTTAATAGAATTAGCTGTTGCATTTTTCCTAGGATGTGTTATAGTATTAGTATGTAGATTTGCACCATACTGGATAATTGCTCTGGCATTGATAGGTTTATTCATTGGCGTGGGTAATTATTTCACCATGCTCTACAGTAGCAGCCTGATTTTACTAGATATTACTTGGATTTTGCTGACTGCTCTACTAGTAGCATTTCATAGCACATTCCTAAGATTTATACTAGAGTTTAGATTAAAGCAACGCATAAGAAAACAATTTGAGAAATACCTAGACCCAAGGCAAGTGGCAATATTAGTAAAGCATCCAGAGAAGTTAAAACTAGGCGGCGACAGAAAGGAGATGTCTTTTCTATTCATGGATATTGTAGGGTTTACACCTATAAGTGAATACTATAAAAACAATGATGACCCAGAGGGTCTTGTAAATGTAATCAATGACTATCTAAACAGAATGAGTAATATAGTATTAAAGAATGGTGGTACAATTGATAAGTACATGGGAGATTGTATCATGGCATTTTGGAATGCACCACTTGATTGTCCTAACCATGCAGAAATGGCAGTAAAGACAAGTATAGAATGTGCTGAAGAAACAGATAAGATTAAAGCAGAGTTTAAAGAAAAAGGTTTACCAGATATTAACATAGGTTCAGGTGTTAATACTGGAACATGTATAGTTGGTAACATGGGTAGTGAAGCAAGATTAGACTATTCAGTTATTGGTGACGCTGTGAACTTGGCTGCACGATTAGAAGCAACCACAAGAAACTATAAAGATGAAAATGGAAAAGTTACCCCGACATTGTATTCTAGTTATACTATGGAACAATTAGAGACCATCAAGTCAGTTGAAGTAGATAAGATTAAAGTAAAAGGTAAAGACGAATTGATTACCATTTACAAACCAGTTTCTGAATAAGTCAGGAAGACTAAACAATTAGAAACGGAGATTGCATGACGCTATCTAGGTCAGCTTTAATGATATTAAAGCCATTAAAAAGGGAAACTAAAATGAAAAATTTAAAAAAAAGAATAAAAGAACAGACGAGAAAAAACTTATCAAACCTTATGAGAACACCTAGACTAAAAGTCGTAGGCTAAATTGTCCATAGTTAAATCAGGAGCAGTAGTGCTTTTTTGAACAGAAAAGGAACTACTGCTGTTGTTCACTACAGCATTACTAACTGAACTATCACTTACTACTACAGGCGCTTTATTTTGACTTTCAGCATTTAATGTAGTTTGCTCAACCATTGCTTGACCTAATGCTTGTCTTAATTCCATTATCCTTTGAGTAGCACTTTCAAAATCAATTTCAGGACTTGCAAGACCTAAATACTTTGTATTACCTGTTGGGAACCAAGATAAGTCAACAGACCCACCCATAATTGCAGCCTCAATAAGAGGTACACTTTCACCTAAATCTTTAGCAAATTCTTTCATTTTGATTTTACTACCATCAAATTTAAGACCAGATATACTGTTTAATGATATAGCAAGTTGGTCTAATGCATTAGCAGCAGTAGTTAATTCAGTAGCATTATCTGCTAAGTCTAACATCTCCTGTACTGGACTTTCATTACCAGAGAAGAAGTTAAGTATAGAAGCACCTACACCTGCAAGAGCGTCAACAAATTTAGCACCAGAGAACGCAATAAGACCAGCAGATATAATACCTAATACACTTGATAATTCAGTTGCTTTTGCAACATTTATATTTTCATCAGCAGTAATACTTAATAAATCTTTTACATTGTTTTTGATTGTTAGTGCGAAGTTATCTGTGCCAGAGAATTGTGTTATTGCTTCTGCTAAACCGGCAGCACCCTTACCAACACTAAATGCAAGTAAGCCAGCACCAATCCCAGTCATTGTAGCAACAAATAAGGCAGTATCTACAAGACCTTCTAAACTAGCAATACTTAATAAAGTAGTAACATTATCTACGATAGATTGTGCCCATTCAGCATTTACAAAATTACCACCAGCGTCAGTTAGTGTTGCAATAGCAGAACCTGCACCAAAAACGGCAAGACCTGCACCAATACCAGTCATTGCAAGTAAGAATGTAGCGGACTCTCCTATGAGACCCGCCATACCTTTACCTACTGTTTCATTGATACTTAATAAGGTTACAACATTATCTCTAATTGATGTTGCCCAATTTGGATTTGCAAAAAGACCACCAGTATCTACAAGTGTTGCAACGGCACTACCTGCACCAAATACTGCTAAACCGGCACCAAGACCTGTCATTGCTAAGAAGAAAGCACCACCCTTTGTGATAAAGGCAGTATTGCCACCTACATCTTCATTGATTGCTAATAATTCTTTTACATTTTTTCTTATGTTAACAGCAAATTGATTTTCACCTGACTTGAACATATCAAATGCTTTTGATACGGCAATACCTGTACTTACAGCAGCAAGACCTAGACCAATACCAGTCATTGCAAGACCAAACGCACCACCTTCAAGTAAGAATGTTAATGCACCACCATGGTCATCATTGATTGATAATAATTCTTTTACATTAGCACGAATGTTTTTAGCAAAATCACTATCTTTAGAGAAATGGTCTACAGCAGCTGCGACACCTGAACCTATACTAAATGCGGCTAAACCAAGACCAATCCCAGTCATTGCCAACATGAATGAACCACCTTCAAGGAAGAACTCTACTTTTCCTCCCATATCATCAGATATGCCCATTAATTCTTTTACATTGGCACGGATTGCCTTACCGTCCATATCATTTAATTCTTTGAGTAAGAATCCTGCACCACCGGCAAGTATACCTGCACCAGCGAGTAATGCACCACCACCTAACATAGCGGCACCGGCACCCATACCTAATTTACCAAGTATGCCTGCTAGACCTTTTTTAGTCTCTTTACCAACACCATCTGCTTCGCCGCCATCACCACCATCACCATCTCTACCTGCAAGTAGTGATTTTCTTTCTGCTTCATCAGCGAGTGTTTGTTGTCTATCAGCAGCGGCATTTGCTTGTTCTTCAGCAGACGATATCATCTCCTGGAAGTTATTAGTAAATGAATCCTTTATGCCAGATAGACCTTCATTATTTCTTTTGAATTGTAATGCCAGAGACTGACCAAAAGACCTATTTTGTGTCTTTGCGGTTTCAACAACAGTAGAAGACAGGTCTCTAGTTTGCGTTTCAATAACCTCACGGTTATCTGCTTTATTTTCCTGTAGTCTAATTATTAAATCTTTAAAATCAGCCATAACTTATTATTTCTTTTTACCTAATGCTTGAGCACCAAAGAAGGCAGCAACGATACCTGCAACAGCGATAAAATATACACCTGCCATATCACCTAGTATTTTTGCGCCTTGTTCTAATCCAGCAAGATTTGCTAAAATTACTGCTACAGGGTACATCAACATTCCATATAATGAATACCATGCCATTGTTCTTTGTGCGTCTCTCATTGCGTCAGCGTCTTCTAACTCTTTTCGCTTGAACTCTAAATACATTTTGTGCTCTTCTGGACTTACCACACCATCAGCATTTGTATCTGCTGGGTGTGTTGTCTTTTGTGTAACTGTTTCTTCAGCCATGTTGTTATCTCTTCCTTTGTGCCTCTCTATATTTTTTATTTTCTTCCTTTATATGTTCATTCAATAAAGCAAGGTAAACTTCACGCTCATATGGTAACATATTTTCAATTTCAGTTAACGACCAATGGTGTAACTGTATCATTTTAAAATTCAATTCATAAAATTGTTCTAAATTAATATGAGAGAGGCATATTAAAAAAAACTTTGCATACCTTCTAATGTTACTTTACCCTTCTTTTTAGTTTTAGGGTTAGTTACATTTACGACATGCTTTAATCTAGGCATTGTTGCAAAGAAGCCTTGTATTTTAGCAAACTGTGTTTGTGTTAAGTTTTCTAAAAAATCAGATATCTCTTTTTCTGACAAGTCATTTGCTTCATATGTTTCAACGCCATCAATAATTTGATGAATACATTGTCCAGTCATAGCAATAGTATCAACAGGTGATAGTTTCTTTAAATCTCTTCCAGCAAATGTTTTTACTGTTGGATATCTCATAACTACACTAACATTATCTGTTAATTCTATTTTGTTTGTGTGTCCGTCTTCAACCTCAACCTCAACCTTTGATAAGTCTACCGTACTTTTTACTTTAGTTTCATTATCATCAGGACATGTTAAGTTTAACGATACTTTTTCACCTACTGCTTTACTTCTTATTTTTAGAAATATGTACTCCATATCAAATGATGGATGTTGTTCTGGATTTATTTTCCCAAATGTACAGTTACTAATAATAGTCATTAAAGCGTCAATCATCTCCGTATCAGTACCTTCTTGTGCTTGTAGAAGAATTTTTTCCTCCTTCACAAGAAAGGGTCTGAATTTTATTTTTTCATCTGTGCTTGGTATGTTAAGCTCAAATGTTTGTGTGTTTAGTAGTGGCAAAGCCATAATCTAATCTCCTTTATAATTTAAAATGTAAGTGGTGGGAATATTTTACCACCAAATACTTTACCAATTGGAATAGACCGTTTCAATCCATTCAATACATCACGGCCTGTTCGTCTTAATTCAGGTGGTAATCCAGATAAGAATCCACCACCAGGTTTAATTTCACCAGATGATAGACCACCTACCTTACCGGTACTGTCTATATCTAGGTCAAAATTTAACCAATCTCTATATGAGAAGGTTACTGTTATTGCAACATAACTATTTTGTGTACCACTATCGTATTGCACCTCACCTATTACTGATGGGAATGCTTCTCTCATTCTGATACCATATGTTGCTCTGTCTCTATCCTCTGCTGTTTGAAATGACCCTAATTGAAATACATCTACTGGTGCTGTGTACTCTTTATAAAAGTTAAACATACCAGTTTGATTATCATATATCATTGATTGCCAATTTTCAAAGAAGCTTCGTAATCTTAAAAATTTATCACCTATAAATGTTGCAGTTATATCACTATATTGAACACTTGTAGGGTATTTATAACTTGCACCAGCAATACGATATGGACTTGTATTAAATGTTCTTGCTGGCATAGTGATATTAGTACACATCAAGGCGACTTGCTGTGCCATATCTACATTGTTATTGTTAGCAGTTTGTGAGTTAGCAGCTTCTAAATTACCACCAAATCTACTATCAGCGACTAGTTTAGATGGTAATGTAATGTTGACAAGAAAACGAGTACCACGAGCAACACCCTCACCAGTTGATAATGCGCCTCTAAAACGATTTACTGTTGTTTCAGGGTTTGCCTTTTGTTTTACTCTAGGATCACCAGGAATATTATCATATTCTCTACCTCTTGGAAGTCCTAACCTTATATCAAAAGGTCCTACTCTTTTACCTTGTCTAAAAATTGCCATTAAATCATTCTCCTACTATCTGACCATACCTTACCTACACTTGCTTTCTTAAATGATTGAACTGGCATGAATATTGCAGGTGCAAAATCATCCTCATCTAAACGAAGAAATCCAGATTTTAATTGTGAACGCAAATAATGTTTTATAGTTGGTTTAATTTCTTTTATATTTTTTAATGCCTTATAACTACCTGTAAAATCTTTCTTGTCAAGTGTCTCAAATAATTTCATGCGTAAAGGCACAGGTAAATAATGAAAATTTACACCAAGAAACCCTCCTGGTGCAGATTGTATAGGCAAGACTAATGGGAATATATCATAGTATGGTAATACACCTTTTAACTTTGGGTCATAACGAAAGAAATTTAAAGCACCAGTTTTAGGTGTATTGTATAAACGACCTGAACGCATAAGTCTAGCTGCTGTTATCTTGTTAGATAATTCAGCGACCTTCTTCTTATACCAATTGATAGATAAGTCTCTATCGCCTGCTGCCTGTCTAATTGTATCAAAAACACTTGCCATGTTACTATTTATGTCTAAATAATGGAATGGCTAAGAAGAAAATAGGCAAGTACCAACATAAGATGGCAGTATCTAATAAGTACAGACCAATCAATAAAAGTAAGTATAAAGGTGACCCTACAAACATTATATTTAGAAGTAGTTGGGAAAAGATAGTGTTCAAATATTGCGACCTCTCACCTGCTGTTATACAATGGTCAAGTGAGGAGTTTTTTATACCATATCGTAGTCCGTTTGATAATAAGATACACAGATATTTCCCAGACATATGGTTGAAATATAAGAACAAAGAAGGTATTATAACACAATCCGTGCTAGAAATCAAGCCTAAAAAGTACACGAAGTTACCACCTACGCCAAAGAGAAAGACAAAAGACTGGAGATATACTACTGAACAGTATATCATAAATCAAGCAAAATGGCAAGCCTGTGAACAATATTGTAAGAAAAGAGACTATAAATTTCAAATCATAACTGAGGATGTTTTAAAACATTGGTCAACAATACCACCGTTATAACACATAAATAGTCATATGGCAAGCATTGCACAAAGATTAAGAAGTCAATTATTTGGCGGTATATTAGGTGGTTCAAGTCAAGCATCAGCAGCTGCAGGTGTAGACCTATCCAGAAAGACACGAAGTAATACATCAACAGCACATCTAAATACTGAACGAAACAAATACTCACTAGGTACAATACAATATCCTGATGACCTAGGTACAAACGAATTTGGTCACTATCTAATGTTTTATATTTACGAAGTATCTAACAGTAGATATTCAGGACCACAACAAACAAAGACAGTATCAAATGTAAGTCAGGCTGCTGGTCAAAGAGGTCAACAAAAAACAGTTATTAAAAATCATAAGAAAGCTGAGGGTATATCATCATCAGCTTCTACTGCTTATCCTTACAAAGGTAATGAGAAGTTGGCAAAACGAGGTGATGAAAAGAGTTTAAGTGGCGCATTAAAAAGAAGTGGTAGACTAAAGCGTACAAGTGATGTTATATCTCTATACATGCCACCAAACATCAAACAAAAGTATGGCGCAAATTATAAGAACAGCGAGACAGGTCTTGCAGGTGTATTAGGTGCTCAGTTAGCAGATAGTACAAGTATTGATAGTATGTTACAAAACTTTTCTGATACAGGTACATTTAACACAATCAAAGACGCATTTATAGACACAATTGGTCTTCAAATAGGTGCAGGTATTACAAGTCTTGTAGGTGCAGGAGATTTAGAAGGTGTAATAAGAAAAGGTATGCAAAAGGCATTGAACCCAGCAGTTGAGGCAATATTTCAATCTGTTGACCTGCGT
>Ga0098036_1000516_pt1 | contig 16757 bp, 12 predicted proteins | sample 4_EtaG_FD_77064 | JGI IMG/M metagenome (GOLD analysis project Ga0098036, IMG submission 77064) | Marine viral communities from the Subarctic Pacific Ocean - 4_ETSP_OMZ_AT15127 metaG | ecosystem: Environmental > Aquatic > Marine > Oceanic | place: Pacific Ocean | collected 2015-01-07 | reverse complement strand
TAGAAATTTTTTTGCAGGAGGTGCAACTCCTTCAATGGTTAATCATATTGATTATTTTACAACATCATCACAAGGTAATGCATCTGACTTTGGAGATTTAACAAATGCTAGAAAAGCAATTGGCGCATCAAGTAATTCTACAAGAGGTGTAGTTTTTGGAGGCACTAATCCATCAAACGTAAATATAATAGATTATATTACTATGGCATCAGTTGGTGATGCAATTGACTTTGGAGATTTAACTACAGTAGCAAATGGTGCTACAGGAGCATCTTCTCCGGTTAGAGGAATTAGATTAGGAGGGCAGCCTGTTTCAGCTACTATAGATTTTTTTGAAATAGCAACAACAGGAAACGCTATAGATTTTGGAGATTTAGCAGTAAGTGTAGCAGACGCTGCTTCATTTGATTCTTCAACAAGAGGAGTTGCTGTAGGAGGTTATCCTGGTGGTTCTAATACAAACACTATTCAATATGTTACCATAGCTTCACAGGGTAATGCTGTAGATTATGGAGATGCTACAAATGCTTTAGATGTAACTGGTGGCACATCTAATTCTATAAGAGGATTAAAAGGTGGAGGACCTGGTGTATCAAATGTTATAGATTATATAACTATTACTAATGGTGGTACGGCTCTTGACTTTGGAGATTTAGCTACTGCAAGAACAGAATTAGATGCAACATCAAATGCACACGGTGGTTTAAATGAAGGCTATCAAGGAACAAGAATAGCACCGATATCACAAGGTGGTGGTGGAGGACAGAGATTAATTTTTGCAGGTGGTGAATATAATTATACAGCTAAAGTTGGTTTTGTAACTATTTCAACTTTAGGTAATGAAAATGATTTTGGAGAGCTAGTTACAGCTACCTCTGCTTTAGCAGGTGCATCTAGTTCCACTAGATGTTTGATTGGAGGAGGGCAAACTCCATCAGCAAATCTAGATACAATTAATTATGCTGAATTCAGCTCAAAAGGAAATTTTGCAGATTTTGGAGATTTAACTGGAAGAAGAGATAAACTTCCTGGTTGTTCTAATGATACTAGAGGAGTGTGGGGTGCTGGTAGAGATAATTCAGATGACAATGCTTTGGCAAATATTATAGATTATGTAGTTATTGCAACAATAGGAAATGCTTCTGATTTTGGAGACGCAACTGTTTCAAGACAAGGTGGCTCAGGTACAGCATCTACTACAAGAGGTTTGTTTGGTGGTGGTTTTACTCCATCATATTCAGATGTAATAGATTATATTACAATTGGTTCTACAGGTGATGCTACAGACTTTGGAAATTTAACGGTTGCAAGGGGAGCAAGTGGTAATAGTGCTTCTAGTTCAACTAGAGCAACTTTTGCTGGTGGAAGTGGATCTCCAGCAAATTCTAATGTTATAGATTATGTAACTATTGCTTCAACAGGCAATGCTAATGATTTTGGCGATCTTGAATTTATTACAGCTTATGCATCAGGTTCAAGTAATTCAACAAGAGGTGTTTATTCTGGTTTTAATAATACAGGTGCCACAGGTGCAGATGGAAGTTTTGGTAACTGTCCTCATATATCTTATATCACTATTGCTTCTACTGGAAACTATACTGACTTTGGAGATTTAACCCATTCACCTAGAGATTCTAGCGGAAGATATGCTATAGCAGCGGCTTCTAATGGTCACGGAGGATTAGCATAATGGCTGTTTGGGATATTAAAGAACGGTATAAAAAAGCTAGAGGTAATGAGATTAGAGGTGATTTATGTGTTACTTATGGTGGAGCTACAGATACTTCTGGAACTGGAACAACAGGCAGTGGTGTTATACAAATATCTTCTACAGGTAACGAAGTAAGTTTTGGAAGCATTAAAAGTGGTGATGGAACAGGATGCACTGGCTTAGGTTCTTCTACAAGAGGAGTTTTTGGTACACACACTCCAGCGCAAGCTAATATAGATTATATTACTTTTTCAAGTAAAGGAAATGGTGCAGATTTTGGAGACTCAACTTCTAATAGATTTTCAGCATCAGGCGTATCTAGTAATACAAGAGGGGTATTTATGGGTGGTGCAACACCTAGTAGAGTTAATGTTATAGATTTTGTTACAATTGCATCTGTAGGTAACGCAATTGATTTTGGTGATTTAACAGCGGGAACAGCTGCTGGAGCAGAAGGTGCAAGTAGCACTAGAGGATTAAGAATGGGTGGATCAACACCATCTAATGTTAATGTTATTGATTTTATAACTATTTCTACAACTGGCAATGCAACTGACTTTGGAGATTTATCTGCTGCTAGACAAGGCTCAGGAAGTGCTAATTCATTAACAAGATCTGTGATAGGTGGAGGTATTGAACCATCACTGGTTAATACTATAGAATTTGTAACAACAGCTTCAGCTGGTAATGCGACAGATTTTGGAGATTTAACAGCTACTAGAAGAAATATGCAGAATGGTTTAGCTTCTAATTCAATTAGAGGATTATTTTTAGGTGGATATGAACCAACTTTTGTAAATAAGATAGAGTTTATTACAATGGCTTCAACTGGTGATGCAACTGATTTTGGAGATATGCTTGGAGCTGAAGCAGATGCTGGAGTTGCCTCTAATGGACATGGTGGTATAGAAATAGGTGTAGATCAAAGACCATCTGTAACCTATATGCCTGGATCAGGAAGAGGATTATTTATGGGAGGAAGAAGTCCAACTCTATCTACAGTCATACATATGAATCACATTCCAACAACAGGTAATTCATCAGATTTTGGAGATTTAATAACAGCAATGAGAAGTATGTCTAATGCTTCAAGTTCAACTCGTGCTCTTTCAGCAGGAGGATATGGTTCTGATTACACAAATACAATTGAATCTGTTGAATTTCAATCATTAGGTAATGCTGCAGACTTTGGAAATTTAACGGTTTCTGCTTATGATCCACAAAATGGAAATGTAGGTAGCACTACTAGAGGAATTTTTGCAGGAGGTCATGTTAACCCTACTCAAAATGATACAATAGGGTATGTAACCATAGCAACTATGGGGGATGCAAGTGATTTTGGAAATTTAAGTGTAGGTCGTCAAAGTATGGGAGGTATTAGTAGTAGTACAAGAGGTGTATTTGCTGGCGGAACTGAAGCATCAGCACCTAATCCAGGATCAGTAAATACAATTGAATATATAACAATTGCAAACACAGGTAATACAACAGACTTTGGAGATTTAAGTGCAGTTAGAACAGAAACAACTGGTATTTCTTCTAGCACAAGAGGTATAGTTTCAGGAGGACAAAATTATCCAAGTAATTATAATATTATGGAATACGTTACAATAGCTTCAACGGGTGATGTAACAGACTTTGGTAATTTAACTTCTGCAAGATATGATACTAGTTCTCTATCAAACTCAATTAGAGGTGTGACAGGAGGTGGAGCTAATCCCAGTGTTTCAAATGTAATTGATTATGTAGCTATTGCTTCAACTGGCGACGCTGCTGATTTTGGAGATTTAATAGCTGTTAGAAGGGGTTTAGTTGGAAACTCAGACTCACATGGTGGACTTTAGGTATAAAATATAATATACATTCTGCATGAAAGAAGAATTATTACAAATATTTCCAACGCCTGTTCTTATTACAAAGTATGAAAATAATTTAAGTAAAGAAATAGAGTATGTAGATAATTTAACTTATAAAGAACAAAAATCTAATGCTAATTTTAAATCTCAAAATACATACTTATTAGAAATAGAAGAATTAAAAAATTTAAAAGATTTTTTTTATGAAAGTTTAAATAAGTATACTAAAAATATTTCACAGTCAGATCAAAGATTAGTTATTACTCAATGCTGGGCTAATAAAAACCCACCAGGATCAAAGCATCATGAACATGTGCATCCTAATAGTATGTTAAGTGGAGTATTTTATTTAAGACAAGATAAAACATTACCTCCCATATCATTTTCTAAATCAATACAAACTGCTATGAAACTGGATCCTAAAAAATATAACAATTTAAACTCAGAAACATTTTTATTACCTTGTACAGCTGGAGAATTACTATTATTTCCATCAAATTTAAAACATAGTGTGCCATTAAATTTAGGAAAAGAATCAAGATTAAGTATGTCTTTTAATACATTTAGTGTGGATACATTAGGTAGTGAAGATAGTTTAACCCATTTAGATATAAGGAAAATAATGAATGAGCACAATTGAAGATTATATATACGTAGAAAATCACATACCCGTAGAGTTATGCGAAGCATTGATTGATGAATGCAACAAGAAAGAATGGAAAAAACACACTTGGAATAATTATGCTACAGGAACATTTGAATCTGAACCTACAAAAGAATTAGATGTAATGAATTGCACACAAGAACAACAAGATAAAATAACACCATATTTAATAAAAGCATTAGAAAAGTATCAAATAAAATACAGCGTTCCAGGAGACAAGACTCAAGGACCATGGCTTACAAAGTTTAGTCCAATACGTTTTAACAAATATGAAATTGGCACTATGATGAGAGAACACTACGATCACATCCACAGTATATTTGATGGTAAAATGAAAGGAGTGCCACTGGTATCTATTGTAGCAAATCTTAATGAAAATTATGAGGGGTCAGAATTCTATTGCAGAGGTAAAGAAATTAAGTTAAAAACAGGTGATATACTTTTATTTCCGTCTAATTTTATGTATCCACACGAAGTAAAAGAAGCAACTAAAGGCACTAGATATTCATTTGTAAGCTGGGCTTTTTAGTAATATAAAGGGTTATATGTTACAGAAGGTAAAATTTGCACCAGGATTCAATAAACAAGTTACAGATACCGGTGGTGAGAATCAATGGGTTGGAGGAGACAACGTTCGATTTAGATACGGCACGCCTGAAAAAATAGGTGGCTGGGCACAATTAGGATCTGTTGAATTAACTGGCCGTAATACAGCTATCCATCATTTTGTTAATGCATCAGGTATCAAGTATGCTGCACTAGGAACTAGTAGTATTTTGTATGCGTACTCTGGTGGTATTTTTTATGACATTCACCCAATTAAAACTACAACAACTTTAACATCAGCTTTTAGCACAACTAATGGATCAGCAACTGTAACTATAACTTTTGCATCAGCACATAATATGAATAAAGGTGATATTATTTTATGTGATAATTTTTCAAGTATTACTAATTCTAATTTTGCATCTGGTGATTTTAATGACATAAAATTTATGGTAGCATCAATACCAACAGATACTACATTAACTATAACTATGTCTTCTAACGAATCAGGGTCAGGAGCAAGTACATCAGGTGGTATTAGAGTAAAACATTATTACCCTGTAGGACCTGCAACTGAAACAGCAACAACAGGTTGGGGCCTTGGATCATGGGGTGGTCAAGCACAAGGACAATTTACATCAACACTATCATCAGGAATTAATGCAAGTGTAACATCATTAACAATGGCAAGTTCAACATCTTTTCCATCATCAGGAACAATTATTATAGGAACAGAATTAATTACATACACTGGAAACAGTGGTGGAACTTTAACAGGTTTAACTAGAGGTGCAAAGGGTACAACAGCTGCAACTCATTCATCAGGTGCAACTGTTACAGATGCATCAAACTTTTTTGCATGGAACGCTGCAGCATCAGGAGATATTGTAACAGCGCCAGGTTTATGGTCATTAGATAATTTTGGTAATAAACTTATTGCAACTATATTTGGCGGTGAGACATTTGAATGGGATTCGGATCCTACGGGTGCAACATCAACTAGAGCAACTATACTTGCAAATGCACCAACGGCATCTTCATTTAGTTTAGTATCAGCACCGGACAGACACTTAATATTTTTTGGAACAGAAACAACAGTTGGTACATCAAGTACACGAGATGAAATGTTTATAAGATTTTCTGATCAAGAAAATATTAATGGCAGCGATGCTTATGCACCTAGTGCAACTAATACCGCAGGAACTCAAAGAATTGCAGATGGATCTAAAATTGTAGGAGCTATTAGAGGTAGAGATGCAATTTATGTTTGGACCGATACTGCATTGTTTATTATGCGATTTGTGGGTTCGCCTTTTACTTTTTCTTTCCAACAAGTTGGTACAAACTGTGGATTGATAGGTAAGAATGCGGCTGTAGAGGTTGATGGTTCTGCATATTGGATGTCAGAAAATGGTTTCTTTAGATATACTGGTAAACTAGAATCATTACCATGTTTAGTTGAGGATTTTGTTTATGATGATATTAATACTATTCCTAAACAACACGTCAATGCTGGATTAAATAATTTGTTTGGCGAGGTAATGTGGTTTTATCCTAGTTCTGCATCTAACACAGTTAATAGAATGGTGTGTTATAATTATCTTGATTCAACACCAGATAGACCAGTTTGGACTAGTGGTACGTTAGCAAGAACTGCTTGGCAAGATTCTGCTGTGTTTGGTAAACCTCATGCATCAGAATATGATACGAGTTCTAATGGAACTTCTGGTTCTTCAACTTTTGTTCAAGGAAATATTGATGGTGTTAGTTATTACTATGAACATGAAAAAGGATTAGATCAAATAAGAGAAGGTACAACGTCATCTATTACTGCAAATATTGAATCTGGAGATTTTGATATTGGAGCAGAAGGTTTAAATGGCGATGGTGAATTTATAATGAAGATAAGAAGAGTATTACCAGATTTTTTAGCACAAACAGGAGACACTAGAGTTACATTAAATTTAAGAGATTTTCCAAATGACTCAGAAGTTAGTTCATCGTTGGGTCCATTTACAATAACATCTAGCACACAAAAAATAGATACACGTGCTAGAGCAAGATCAATATCATTAAAAATAGATAACACAAGCACAAGTCAGTTTTGGAAAGTTGGAACTTTTAGAATTGACTATCAACCAGATGGAAGAAGATAATGGCTAGAATTGTACAATCACTTACACAACCTTTAGAAGAATATGATCAACAAATACAACAATCATTTGTAAGAGATGTTGATAGTATAGTACAAAAATTAAATACTTCTTTTCAACAAGATTTAAAAGAAGAAGCAGAGGCGGAGGCTTATTTCTTTGGCTAATACATTTGTAAATAAAAAAGTAGATTTAACTTCTACATCAGCTACAATTTTATATACTGTGCCTAGTGCTACAACTGCTATTATAAAATCTATATTAGTATCTGAAGACTCAGGGAATGCTGATACTATAACAGCTACTATTACAGATACATCAGATGCTGTATTTAGTTTATTTAAAACTAAATCTATATCAGCAAATGCAACAACAGAATTACTTACAGCACCTTTAGTCTTACAAGAAAGTGAAGTATTAAAAGTGACTGCGGCAACAGCCAATAGACTGCATGTAGTGCTCTCAGCCTTAGAATCTAAGCCTAGAGAAGTTACAACATAGTCTTGATTTACTTGTGAAAAACAAGTAATAATGTAAATTCAGGTGCAATTCCTGCCTATATAATATATTAACTAAAACATAAATATGATAAACAGATCGATGCAACCACGACAGATGTATGGGCTAGGTAGTCTAGTTAAGAAAGCCGTTAAAGGTGTAAAAAGTGTTATTAAAAGTCCTATAGGTAAAGCTGCAATATTAGGTGCTGTAGGGTTTGGTATACCTGGAACAAACATAGGTGGTTTATTTGGTAGAGCTGCTTTTGGTGGACAAGCAACAGGTGCTTTGGGATCTGCAGGTATTGGACAATTTTTAATGGGAACTCCTCGAGTTCCAGACGCTATAGGTAAAACAGGTTTTTTAGATAAAATAGGTTTAAGTGGTTTAAGTACTGCAAAGAAAGCTTTTTTAGGAGGTAGTGCAGCTTTAACACTAGCTAGTATGTTTCCTCAACAAGAAGGAGAGGATGATGACACTTATACAGACCGTCTTAAAAGACTTGAACCTTTAATGGATAGGTATTATAAGAATGTAAACCCAAATGCTTCTGCAGATGAAGTAAAAGATTTTATTCTAAAAAATACACAAGAATATAGAGCAATGGGTGGTAGAGTTGGTTATAGATTTGGGGGAGACACTATGGAAAAAGAAGGAATTAAAAGTCTAGAAGCAGGAGCGCCAGATGTAAAATACTCAGGCGACATGAGACTAGCATCAGAGTCAGGACCAGAAGAATTTGAAATGGATTTAATGAGTGAGTTAATCCAAGCTTTTGAAGAAGCAAAAAAACAAGGTTTCCAAGGAGACTTTAAATCATTTTTAGATATGTACATGGGATCACAAGCTCAAGCACCAGAAGGCATTATGCAAGAAGCACCAAATATACGAATGGCTAGTAATGATCAGAACACAGCACTACTAGAACGTTTATATGAAGATTTTTTAGAAATGGGTTTAAGTCCTGAAGCAGCTGCAGATGCAGCAAGAAGAGAAATGGAAAACATGCAAGATGACTTTACTAGTGCACCAGAAGGAATTAGATCTACAATGGCAGCTAACGGTGGTAGAGTAGGCCTAATGAAAGGCACAAAACCTATGGAAGAAGACGAAGAAGATTCTTACAGAGCAGGTGTTATGCAAGCCATGGCTGCAGATAGAAAAAAAGCTATGGGTGGAGGTATGATGGAAATACCTACAGGTATTATAAGAATGAACCAAGGTGGTATTATGGAAAGAGATTACCGAGACGAAGGTGGTTTTGTTCCGGTTGGTATAAAAGAAAAAGCAGATGACGTTCCAGCAATGTTATCTAAAAATGAATTTGTTATGACTGCAGATGCTGTAAGAGCAGCAGGCGGTGGTAGTGTACAAAAAGGTGCACAGAAAATGTATGACACAATGAAATCATTAGAGAGAAAAGTAGTATAATGGCAGTTACAGAAACTAGAACATTACCTGCAGAGTTTATAGAAGCATTAGGTAAAACTTATGCTGACACGCTTACAAAAACAGTAGGCACACCGATTACAACAACCGATGTATCCGGTCAATTAGTAAAAGGTGAATTTGATCCTGCAGAAACAGCAGAACAATTTGCTAAAAGACAAGCAGGTGCAAAACAAACAGCTAGAGAATTCGATATTAGAAAAGCACAAATGGCTGGCCTTGCGCCAACCGTTGCTGGAATGGATCAATTACAAAAAGATGCTATTACCAAAGCAACAGGTGCCACGGGACTTGGAGCTTATCAACAATATTTAACAGGTGCGGGCACAGCTGCAGGTCAAGCAGCCACAACTTTAGGAGGAATTCCTTCTTATATTACCGCAGCAGGAACAGGTTTAGGTCAAGCCGGAACTACATTAGCTGGAGCAGCAGGGTTAACCGGAACAGGAGCAGGAACAGGAGCGGGATCTCTTGCATCTTATATGTCGCCGTATCAAACACAAGTTATTGATACAACTCTTGCAGAATTTGATAGACAAAAAAAGATACAAGAACAAGCAATTGCACAGTCAGCTTTACGAGCAGGTGCATTTGGTGGTGGACGTGAAGGTGTACAACTAGCCGAGTTTCAAGCATCAAGTGACAGGAATCGTGCAGCAACACAAGCACAATTATTACAAGCTGGTTATGGCCAAGCACAAGCTGCAAGACAAGCAGATTTACAAAATAGATCTGGACTTGCATCACAACAAGCAGCATTAGCATCAGGTCAATTGGGTCTTGGTACTGCGCAACAAGGATTAGCACAATCACAATTAGCACAAGGTGCATTTCAACAAGGGCTTGGTGGTTTTGCACAACAAGCAGCTCAACAAGAAATTGCAGGTCTTGGTGCATTAGGTAGTGTCAGACAAGCACAAGCGCAGGCAGAAGCAGATGCAGCTAGACAAACAGCTCAAATGGCAGCATATGAACCTATGCAAAGAACACAACAACTTGGAACAGGAGTTACAGGATTGATGGGTGGATACCCAGGATCAGTACAATACGCTCCTGATGCACCGCAAGCAAGTCCATTATCAAGTGCGTTACAAATAGGAACTGGATTAGCAAGTATATACGGAAACGTTTTTAGATAGGAAAAATTATGAGAACTTTAAAAAGACCAATGTTTAAAATGGGTGGCAAAGCTGAAGTAGATAATGATGGTATCATGAGTGGTTTAGTTGATAGAGAACAGTTAGAAAATGGAACTGCAAAAGAAAAATTTGAAAGTGTTGCTCCTGGATTTTTTGGTTTTAAATTTGATAGTCCTTTTTTAAGCATGAAAACACCAGAAAATAGAATGCCTAGTGGAACTGGGTTTGAATTTATGTCTCCTAAAAGTCAATCACCAAGTTTAACCAAAATTGGTGAAGCTATTAGTGATAGAAATGAACGTAAAGGTCCTTTAGGTATTGATACATATGCTAAAAAAGTAATATATAGTCCAAGTAAAGAAAAAATTATGGAAGCATCTGATTTTGAAACAGGTGAAGGTGATTTAAATTTATCCGAAAAAGAATTAAAAGGATTAGCAGAATACTACAAAACTTTAGGTGTTAAAGGAGATACTTCTAAATACACAGGTGGCATACCAGAAGTAAAAACAGAAGAAAAAGTTGAAGACGGTGACACATCAAAAATAGGAGCAAAAGATACTGGTTCTAATGTTGTAACTCAAGCTGAAAAGAATGCAATCTTAAAAGCTAGAGCAGAAGAATTTGAAGAATTATTAAATCCTGGTGCTAGAAAAAGAGTTATTAACAATGCTCTTGCAGCAGCTAGTGGGGCCTTTGGTAAATCTACAGGCAACACTATGCAAGATATAGCAAATGCGATTACTGCAGCAGCTGGTGCAACTAGTGAAATAGATAAAACAAAACAAAAAGCAGCAGAACTTGCAATAGGTGAAAGCATACAAAAAGGTATTGCTGCAGAAAAAGCAAAAGCAATTAAACCTAATGCAACTGAGTCTTTGATTAATTTTTACAAAGGCGTAAAAAATACTGATGGTGAACGAGTTTACTCAGATGAAGATATTTCAAATAAAATTAGTAAAACATCTGACTCTGAATTAGATTATATTAGAGCTTATCCTGTAGCATCTCAAGGAAAAGCAGCGTACGTATCAAACGTTGAAAGTAAAAATATAGACAATTTTGGTGGTGTTTTATCAAATGATAAAAAACAAAGAAAAGAAGAATTAAAAACTTTAAGTCCAGATAAACTTTACTATGACTCTTCACAAGATGCTTACGTAAAAATAGTAACTGGAGAAGATGGAAAACAAACAGTTCAAATCGTTTCAAAAAGATAGGAGAGTTAAATGGCTTCGGCAGAAGAAATAAACAAACTCTTCGCACAAAGTAAAGAAGACGAACGAGCATTTAATCCACGTAGACTAGAAGACGTTGAAGACTACAGCGATATAAGCGTATTACAATCTATGCTTGCTGGTGTAGGTTCTGGTCTTATACAAATTCCAAAAGGTATCATGTCACTAGGTGCAAGTCTCATGGATCTAGGAGCTGGTACAAACAAAGCAGCAGAAGTAGAAAAATACTTTGATGATCTTACAACATTAGATGAACAAGCAGAAGCAACAACTGCTGGTAAAATTACAGAAACATTAGTCAACATAGGTTTTCCTGCTGTCGGTGCATATTCTGCAGGTGCAAGCCTTGCATCTAAAGCATTTCAAGCTGGTAGAGCTGGTAAATATTTTAAACTAACAGAACCTAATTTAGTTAAAGGTGCTAAACAAGCAACTAAATTAAATGCTAGAGGTAAGACTGCACAATTTGTTGTTGGAACTGCTGCATCAGGTGTAGCTGAAGGTGTATTTGTTGGTGATGTAGAACAAGTTGGAACATTTGGAGATCTGTTAGGTGGACCAACAGAAATAGAAAGAAGTGATGATTATGATCCAACTATAGAAATACTTAACAGAGTTAAGTTTGGTACTGAAGGTGCTTTGTTTACAGGTATATTAAGCGGTGTTGGTAAGACCATCAAGAATCTGGCAACAAGGGGCGCTAAAAATAGATTTTCAAATAGTAAAATAGATCAAACTTTAGATAAGATTGCATCGTTTGCAAGAGCAAGAGGTGGCAAGACACAAGAATTTTTTGATCTTGAAAGAAGACAAATTGGTTTAAGAGCACAAGACGTGCAACTTGCAAAACAAACATCAAAAGAATTAGATAAAAGAATAGATGCAATATTTCCTGCGTGGAAAACTATATCTGACAGAAGTCCATTAGGTAAAGATAGAAAAGAAATATTAGAACAAATGAACGATGTTTTACTTTCAGGTAAACCTACAATTAACAAAGCAGGTAATGTTAAGTTTGGTGATGTAAATGCAGCTAAAAAAGCAAAACTTATAAAAAGATTAAGAAATATTATAGGAGATGATGCAGACAAATTAAAAAATATAGATGATATCTTTGATAACATTTCAGCTATTAGAACTGGTTGGGGTGAAATGTTTAGTGCTTTAGGCACAAGAGTTACGGGTAAACAATTTAAAGAATTTCAAGATTTGTTTGGTAATAAATTTAAAGATTGGTTAGGACAAACTTATGACGTTTTTCAAAATAAATCTTTAATACCTTTTTTTAATTGGAAACCTGCAAGAGAAGCAGTTGAGGCCACTAAAAAAATGTTTATTGAACAGGCTAAAAGAAATGGTGTTAAATTAGAACCTGGTGAGGCAGAAGTATATGTTCAACAATTAGTTAAAACTGCAAAATTGCCAAAAGGTTTAACAATAGATGAGAAAAAAACCTCTCCAATGTTTCAATTACCTATTTTTAGAAAAGGAACTAAACAACAAGACCTAGTTAACTTAGATGATAGCAAACTAATAAGTAAAGAAGCAAGAAAAAATATAGAAGCAGTGTTAGGTAAAACTCAAAACCCGATGCAAACTATATTAAGTGGTACAACAAGACTGTCTTTAATTACAAGACGTAATCAATTTTTTAATGAATTACTAGAACAGTCTGATAAAATAGGAGCAGCTAGTTCTACAGGTAGAAAAATGTTCTACACTGCAGATGAAGTAGCTGATGGCACAGCTGCAAGAGAACTAAATACAGCTAGGTTTAGACAAATTAATTTAGACCCTGCAAAAAAACTAGAAGTAGGATCTACTAATCCACTTAATCGTATGTATGCAATTGACGAAATTGCAGATGCATTAGAAGAAACAAATAAAAATTTATTAGGTGAGGGTTTAACAAGTCAGATATACGCAGGTTTTGTTTTATATCCTAAAGCAACATCACAAATGGCAAAAACAATTTTGTCACCGATTACACACATTCGTAACTTTGTGAGCGCTGGTGCCTTCGCAACTGCAAATGGTGTTATACCAGATCCAACAGCTATCAAGTTTGCATACCAAGCACTACAAGCACCTTTACCTGGTATGAGAAAACAAAATGAACGATACAGAAAAATGTTACAGTTAGGTGTAACAAACTCTAACGTAAGATTAGGAGATTTAAAAAGTTTAATTGGTGATACTAATCTTGTAGAAAATGCAAGTAGTATTGCACCTAGATGGTTAGCAAGATTTGCATCTAAAGCAAGAGGAGTTGGAGAAGATTTATACACAGCCGAAGATGATTTTTGGAAGATGGCTACGTTTTCTGTAGAGTCTAGAAGATTAGGTAAAGCATATGAGACAGCAGGAGTTAAAAGAACAATAGACGAAATTGAAGAAGAAGCAGCAGATATTGTAAGAAATAATATACCAAACTATGATTATGTATCTGAATTTGTAAAAGGTTTAAGAAAGTTACCGCTTGGAAATTTTGTATCGTTTCCTGCAGAAATTATGAGAACAGGTACAAACATTGCAAGACGTGGACTAAAAGAAATTAATTACACAACTGTTAATGACAAAGGTGAAACAGTAAAACCATTAGCAAGAATAGGTTATCAAAGATTAGTGGGTATGGCTGCAACTACAGCAGCAATTCCTGCAGCAACGGTTGCAGCATTTAAAACAATACACAATGTAACTAACGATGAAATGGAAGCATTAAGAAGATATGTAGCTGATTGGTCTAAGAACTCTACACTACTTCCTATTAGAGATGAAGAGACAGGTAAGTTAGATAAGTATGTAGACTTCAGTCATGCTAACCCGTACGATATTTTAATTAGACCTTTTCAAACTATTACTAACGCTGTTGCTTCAGGTAGAGAAGATGAAAACGGTATGATGGATGATTTTTTTAGAGGTATGTTTGATGCCGGTAAAGAAGTTGCATCACCATTTATTTCAGAGTCTATTTGGACAGAAGCTATATCAGATATTTTAATTAGAGGTGGTAGAACTAGAGAAGGTTTTGAAGTATTTAATGATCTAGACTCTGATGGTAATAAGGTCATTAAAATAATGTCACACTTAGTTAAATCACAAGCACCACTATCTTTTCCAACATTAAAAAGATTAAAAATATCATTAAAAAACAAAGATGACCCAGATAGTTTTGATCCACAAGGTAGACAGTTTGAGTTTGGTGATGAACTGTGGGGTTTTGTTGGTGCAAGAAATGTAAAAGTAGATCCTGAAAGAACTTTTAAATATAAGACAGCAGACTTTGTTAGAGGTGCTAGAGATTCTAAAAGACTATTTACTAAAGAAGCATTACGAGGTGGTGTTGTTACATCAGAACAAATTGTTGATGCTTATATAAATGCGAACAGAGCTTTGTTTGGTGTTAAAAAAGAATACAAATTAGATATAAATGCAGCAAGAATATTAGATATTAATGAAGAAAAATTATATGAATCATTACAAAGAGGTGCATCTAGAAAAGAAATAGGTGCATTAGAAGAAGGAATATTTAGACCATACGAAATTTCAAGAGAGATATATGGCACGATTGCAGAAAATGCTCAAAGACTAGGAGTAGCAGATCCTATGGAAGCAGCAACTCCTGTTATAGGTGCTATTTATGATATGCTATCAATTGCACCATTATCTTTAGGGGAGTTTCCTGAATTTGAAAATCCATTTAGTACACCAACAGAAGATCAACCAGTAACATCAGCTATATCTGGTCTAGCACAAGTTAACCCACAACTATTAACACCGCCTGTAACTTCTGTTAATACTCAAATTCCATATTCTCAAATGAATCTTGCGCAAAGATCTGAGTATGATAAACTAATGAGAGGAATATAATTATGGAATACCCAGGAGTTAGATTAGGACAAAGAGGCGGGCTTTATGATCTGTATCAATACTACTTAGGTGGTGGTGACGAAAGTCAAGATACAGGTAGCACGGGTCCAGTAACAACAGTGCCAGTAACCACTAGTGGTGGCGATCAAACTAATACTATGGGTGTTGATTTAAATAGAATTACACAGCCTTCAAGAACTGCAAATCCTTTTAGAACAGATATTCCTAATGTTACAGATACTGGTGAAAAATTTTCTGATTTACTTACAACTGATCCAAGATATATGTCACAAGCAGAAATGCGTTTTCAACAAAACAGAGCTGACGCTGGAGCTTACGCTTATGATAGTCCAATGTATTCTGGTGGAGCATCAGGAAACATAACTCAAACAGGGCCTGGAAGAGAATTTATATACGATAATACAGGTAAAAGTTATGACGATATGGCTATTATGACAGGAGTTGAAGATGAAGATCCAAGTCTTATGGCAAAGATTAGAGGAGGTATTTTAGATAATCCTTTATTTACAGCAGTTTCAGGATTTTTTAATCCTGGATTTGCTTTGGCTAGAACAGCTGGTAAAGGTATTTTAGATGCTTTTGGCAATTTGCTTCCAGTAAACGCTAGAGCAATTCAAGAAAAAGAAGGTTTAACACAAGGTTTAGCTATTGATGACATAGGTAGAGTAGCATTTCAAGATTTTGGTATAAAAGAAGATGGTAAGTATGGCGCGTTAGGTAGAGATGATGTAAGAAATATTTTTGCAGGTTTAAATTATAGCATGATTGATCAATCAACTATTGATAAAATGATAGATAGGATTGAAAAAGGATCAATGAGTGATGATGGTAAAAAGAAAAGAATTGATATTATTAATCAAGCTTGGAACATTAAACAAATGTCTGATTCGGAAGCACAAAAAATAATAAATAAAAAAGAATATGAAAGAAGAGAAAAGAAAAGAGAAAAAATACAAAAAGATTTAGCAGCTGCAGGCTTTGGTGAATCAGGAGCCGTTGGAATAGATAAAGACATGGACAAACGAATTTTTGATGACTACAGTTATACACCACCATCAAGAAAACCTGTATCAACTGCTGGACAAGCTGGACCACCAAGTCAACGAGGTGTTAGTAGTGTATCAACTGCTGGACAAGCTGGACCACCAAGTCAACGAGGTGTTAGTAGTGTATCAACTGCTGGACAAGCTGGACCACCAAGTCAACGAGGAGGTGCTAGTTATTCTTCAAGAACAGCAGGAACATCTGCTGGTAAATCCTCTTCAAGAGGAAGAACTGATGGTGGTTGGGGCTGGAAAGACGGTGGTTTAGTTCAAAGAAAACCTTACGGCGACGGAGGGATCGTTGATTTACTATAATGCCTAAAGAAAACGCACTACAAAGAATAGACTCACACGAAAAACTTTGCCGTATCATGCAAAAACAAACTCACGATAAAATTTTAAAATTAGAACAACAGATTAATAGAGTAGAAAGTATTTTATTAGTATCAGTTGGTACGCTTGTGGCTGGCATGGCCAGTGTTATTGTAATGTTGATTACAAAAATTTGAGCCACCACACGTAAGTCCTATATATTCCTATATCCAAGCTTTTAATTCTTCACCCATAAC
>Ga0098036_1000514_pt1 | contig 16766 bp, 13 predicted proteins | sample 4_EtaG_FD_77064 | JGI IMG/M metagenome (GOLD analysis project Ga0098036, IMG submission 77064) | Marine viral communities from the Subarctic Pacific Ocean - 4_ETSP_OMZ_AT15127 metaG | ecosystem: Environmental > Aquatic > Marine > Oceanic | place: Pacific Ocean | collected 2015-01-07 | reverse complement strand
TCTGCAACATGAGTAATTGTTACGTCACCATCTGCACCTAAAGCAATAACCGATGAATCAGATAACAACTTAACGTCATCACCAAATACTGCGTCTTTAACCACGGATAGACCGCCATCAGTTTGCAAACTGCCATCCGTAGTTGATGTAGCTTCGGTTGTGTCATCTGTTTTAATAATACCACTAGCAGTTATAGTAGTAGAAGCAAGAGTAGTAGTGGTTGCAGCAGCTGCTGTTCCACTCCCCAAAATACCATCTAAAGTACCTGTGAACCCTGTTCCTACTACCTCTCCAGCAACTGTTAAAACACCACTAGTGAGAGTCAATAAGTCTGTATCGTTTGCACCACCTATTGTACCACCAGTTTTAATTACAAGGTCATCTGTAATAGTCAAAAGACCATCAGTAGTTAAACTCATTTTTTCTGAGTTATTGGTAAAAAAGGTCATTTTATCATTAGTGGGGTTATAGCCCAGCTGGCCATTAGTGGTTGCACCTACTTTACCAAAATATATTACAGTTTGCCCCGGCGTATCTGCTTGTACTTGAAGAGAAAGGGAAGATTGTTGAGAAGCTGCATCTGCTCTAACCGTTAACTTGTTCTCGCCAGAAGCGGTTGTTAGAGTCATAAGACCAGCACCTGTATATGTGCCTGATACATCTAGATTGGCATTTACATCCACAAGAGTTGCGTTAAGTTCAATTTCGTCTGTTGCATTAATGTCCAGAACTGTAGCGCTTGGTGCGTTAATATTCTGAGAGGCATCATTGAATTGTAACTGTCTGCTGCTGTTAATTAACAGACCTGTATTATGGACATGAGTTAAAGTAACGTCATCATTTACCCCAAATGCTATCACAGACGCATCTGACTGAAGTTTAATATCGTTACCAGCAATAACATTTTTTGCTACTGACAGACCACCATCAGTTTGTAATGATCCATCTGTTGTACTTGTGGCATCTGTAGCGTCATCTGTTTTTATGATACCACTTGCAGTTATAGCAGCAGTTGTTGTTGCGCCTGATATATCTACTGCGCCATTAATATCAATAGTTGTAGCATTAATCTCTATTTCTGTATCAGATACTAGGTCTAAAACTCCATCTGCACTTTGATGAATATACGTTCCAGAATCACCAAACTGAAATTGTCTTGAACCATTTAGGAGCAGTCCAGTATCAGCCATATGAGTAAGTGTTACATCTTGATCTGCACCAAGATTAATAACTGCTCCATCTGCAAGAAAAAGGTCACTCCATTCTAGCGATGCACTTCCTAGTGCAGTACCATCTGCGGCCGCAGGCGTTAGTGTCGTAAATGTTCCGACTGCTGAACTAAGTGTAACTACCGTTGCAGTTGCACTAAGACCAGATGTAAGCGCAGTTCCAGTTCCTAGTAGTGTATAAATCTCTGAGAAATTGTCATTGATTTTATCACCACCAACTCGCAGACTATCCCCTGTTCCGTCATCGGCCGATGTTCCTAAATCTAGTGATTGGTATGCCATTTTTTAATTTCCTATATATCTAATCTATTTATAACGCTTTATGCAGCAGCATCAAAAGTTTTTGCGGTTGAACTAAATCGTATTGATCGCGAAACATCAAAACCACCAACACCACCACTGTCTGCAACGGCAGGATAATTATTATCAATGTTTTCGTCTGTTGCTAATTCAAATCTAAATCTATCCCCAGCATTTGTGGAAGAGCCATCTGTTCCATTTAATACCACTGCACCTTCACCATAGTTTATTGTAGTATCAAAGAAGGATTGCATTGCGATTGGCATGCCTGCGTATAACTGTTTAATGTTCGTTCCATCATATATCAGATTATTCCCATCACCACCATGACCATCTTCTAGTTGAATGTTTGTAACTTCAAACGCATCATCTTCTAAATCAATCGCACCATATTCGGTAGTCTCAACAAAACTTGCACGAGCAAACGGTTCAAAGTTTGAGTTAGTTAAATTTTGGAATGGTATTGTTCCACTACTTGAACCATCTTCAGCTTCAAGTCTGTCACTTTCAAATATTAATTTGTTATTAAATCCAACACCAGTTTTATCTTCAAGAACTATCTTGTCGCCGTGATGATCAGGAGCAGTTGTTTCATTTTCTTGTCTAAAAAATCCAGATGCTTGACTTTCCTCTAATAGTATTGCAACTGGTTCAGATGGTTGTGTGTTTGCAGAATCAATTTCATGATCTTGGCCGCGGTCATCACCTAGTTGTGAATCATGACTTAACACAATTAAATCTGGGCGAATAATATCTGACAAAGTAATGTTGTCATAAGTAAGAACACTTTCTCCAATTATATCTGCGTCTGCATTAGAAGAATTTTCATCTGTACCGTTTAGTACAATACTATCTCCAGCATTAGTCGAACTTCCATCCGTTCCATTTAAAACTATTTTATCATTAGTGTATTCTAAAATATTATCAAACCTAAAGTGAGAATTGTTGTTGGTGTCATCTTCCATGAGAAGGCCTTCACCTTCATCAACGATAATACCAAAACGATCTTCACCAAAATTTAATACTAACCTACCATTTGTTAGTGTTCCCTTTTCTACACCAATAGAAGTAGAAGAATTGTGGAATGGGTCTACTCCAAGTAATGTCAATCCATTATTAGCACGTCTTGGCGTTGCAAGAGGTATATTAACTTTCGTGCTAATAATAGATACAATAGATAAGTCATAGTCACTTCCACCACCAACATTAGAAGTTTCTAGTTGTTGAGAACCACCAGCTTCATTGAGAAGAGTATTGTCCTCATTAGTTAAAGCGTATAAATTAAATTTGCCTACATGGTCAGAAGATGCAATCTCTAATTCTAAAGAACTTTCATAATCAGTTCCGTCTGAATCCGTTCCATCAAGAAGAATATCCCCACCAGCATCTGTCGGACTTACATGACCGCTATCGCCTGTGCCATCTAATGCAAGATTGTTTGAAAGTGCGATACCAGCTTCAGAGATAATTCTGTCACCACCACTCTCTTGAATAATAAAACTCTCAGGAGATGTTGCGGTTGTGTCTGTTGCTTCTTCTATTTGTATTCTTTCATCAAGTCGTATAAATGTAGTTTCTTCTTCTCTTAAAAAAGAACCAGCATCACTTGAACTTGAGTCTGTTCCATTTAAAAGAATCGCATCAGTGATAAATGTTACATCTTCAGCATCTTCTAGAATAACTCTTTGTTCGTATGCTCCCACCTCATTACCCTGTGGGTTTGTTCCCAAACGTCTTTGGAATGTTTCATCAAACAGAACTTCAAATGTAGATGCAAGTATTGGAGAGAACTTATCTTCTGGTGCAACTGCGTTGAGGTCACTATAGTAACCACCACCAAGAGAAGAACCAGCGTTTGTTATTGCAGCTGAAACAGATGAAGATATTTTAACTTTACCAAATACTGCAAACCCAGCTGGGTGTACTGCTTTTTTCAATTGTTCTAGATATGTGCTAGTTCCAAATCCTGCTTGAATTTCATATGAGAATTGTTGGTAGTAATAAGAATCTTGAATACGATTTAAATCTTCACCAATAAGACTCGTAATATCTTGTCCGTATGTTTTTGCAGTTTCAGCCGTTGTAGAAATTACTGCAACACCCGAAGCAATATTAGCTTTAGCAATTTTTGCTGATGCCCCACTTGACGATGTAATTGTAGTTGGGTGTGGATTGATACCTGTTGCATCTTCAAAGAAATCTATGGTTGTGAAAACAACATGGCCATTTTCATCTGTACCAGATGAATCAGTACCATCAAATATTATTTGACCGTCACCCTCATCAACATTTTGTAACAGTAATGCATTTTCATCTGTTCCGTCTGAGTCAGTTCCGTCCAAAACAATTTGATTGTTATCACCAAATTCTTCATTCAATAATTTACTATTTTCATCTGTGAATAAACCATCTACAACAGTTGTGTCTGTTCCATCTAAAAGAAAGAATCCAGTATGATTGCCAGATTCTACTGTATCAAATGCAGCGTTAGTTATAAGTCTGCTGTCACCATCTTGTATCGCAGAAGGAAGTTGTGTAGATTCTTCGGTTATTATTCTTTCTAATTGATATGAAGATGCACCAATAGATTCAGCAACTTCTGCAACAATATTATGAATTCCATCTTCATTTAAAATTCTGTCACCAACATTAGTACCATCTCTTGCGCCATTTTCAAGTTGTATAGGAAAGTTAATTACATTATCTGGAGATTCTAAAACAATCGCGCTACCAGCTGTTTCTCCTGTACCATCATCAAGAACAAGATACTCATCATCTGTAGCAGTTGCGTTAAGTCCAATAAACTCAACACCATCTTCTGTTAAAATAAATTCTTCTTCGTCAAGAGTATCATCAAAAATCATTCTGGTGTCTAAGTTATCACCACCGACTCTCAAAGAATCTTCAAGCGTGATACCTTCTTCATCTGCAACTTCTAATTCTGATCTTACAACATTATCAAATGAAGTTTTTAATACATTAGTGGTATCGTCAAAAGAAACAATTGTTCCTGTGTGACCTGATGAAGCAAGAGTTTCGTTAGCTGCAAAAGTTCCTGTTATATCTTTAAGAACAAAGTTTGCATTAAAATCTGAAGTTGGTTCAGCAGTATATGCAAAACCAGCATTAGTAATATCTACTTCTCCTACCGCTCCAATGTTATCTGTTGTTGCAAAAAGTTTTGTACTTGTGCCTGAATTAGATGTGACTGTAACTGTTGGAAGTTTATTGTATCCAGAACCACCATTCGTAAGAATTATTTTTGCTATTCCACCAGTATAATCTGTTCCTTCTTCAATTGCAATTTGATCACCACCAGCTGTTCCGTAAGTATCTAATCCGACAAATGTTGTTTCTAATATAAGACTATGGCCAGCATGAAGCGAATCACCATCAGTTCCGTTAAGTAATAGTTTTTGACCATTTGCTTCTTGCGTTGCAGTTTCAAGTTCTATGTCAATTAGATATTCTTGTTCCGTTGTTGCATCTTCAAAGACTAAAAAGTCTCCACCATCTGTAGAGTATTTGTCTGTACCGTTAATAACTATTGAACCATCAATTATAGAAACAAATCCAGCTGCGGTTGAGGTATTAGAATCTGTGGTAGTAAAAGTCAGAACATCTTCAACTTGATATTTTGTTCCAGCATCATCAATAACAACACCACTAACTTCACCAGAATTAATGCTACCAACTCTGGCTGTTGCTTCACCGTTACCAATATTTTCATCAGTATCAAGAGGAAAAATTTCAGATGCACCATATAGCGCACCCCCTTCATTAACTGTTACTGATGATACTATTGAATTGACTGTAAATGACATTAACGTGTCAGTGACATTTGAAACTACTTGTATTGTTTCGCCTCTAGCGAATGGAGCATCGCTCGTTGATATAGAATCACGATTAAGTTCAAATTCTATTATTGAAACTGAAGATTCATTTACTGCCAAAGATGAAACAACAACAGCTGATGCGCCAGAGGTCTGTCCTGTAATCTTTTGACCAATTGCTTGATCTCCAACAGAACTTGATGATGGAGCAACTCGCATAATAAGTTTGTTACCCCAATTACCACCAGAAGCTCTCACCATATATTGATTTGGATATAGTATTTCTGGTGTTTCACCAAGTATCATATTGAAGAATATTTTATGTCCTTCTGATGTACCCTTTGCTCTATAGAGTTCACGAATATTTTTAACAAGACTTCTCTTTGACACGCCGTCTGCGAGCGTCAAAGGAATTGCGTTCATAAACTCATCTCGGAATTGGTCTAAGAAATCATATATGGTATTATCAATATCTGCGTAGGCCAACAGTTGTTGTATGGTCTGTACAGGGTTTGCACGATACCTTGTGACTACTGCACTTGAAGAAGAAGTTCCACCAGTGATGGTTTCGCCTGTTACAAATTTTTGTTGAGAGGTAATAAAAATTCTTGGGGTGGTAGTGTTACCTAAATCGTCTGACAGAATTTTTGCAGTTGCTTTTGAAGTTCCACCAGTTATGGTTTCGCCTACAATAAATTTTCCTTCTGTTCCTGCTCCTTCCTCTAAAACAATTTTATTACCATCAACATCTAAAACTTTAGAGTTGGTTTCTGTTTCTAAAATAAGATTATCAATATTTACTGTGACTCTAAGTTCAGCAGCTTCTAAATATTCATAATATTGTTTTAGAAATACGGAAAATATGGGGTGGTCTGCCTGAATAAAATCAGGCAACTGCCCGTCAATTAACGTACTTATTTTTGATGTTAAATTCCCTGTAGGGTCTATGTCGCCATCAAAAGGAGCCATTCTTTAATACCCAGATGGTGTACTGTAAGAAGTACTTGTTGTATAAGTGGCAGCTGAAGTTCCATCACCTACCGCGACAGTATCAACCTGTCCTGTTATTGTACTATTTGTAAGGTCAAGTTTTAATATCTGATTACGAACTGGAACAATATCTTTTGAGTTTGGAATAACAGTAAGACGAACTTGTGTTGAAGTTTCACCATCAACATCTGAAACTGTAGTTATGAAAACTGACTCTATAAAGACCTCACCTGTTGCATAATTTACCGTTCCAGCAGTGGAATCAACATACACCCTTGAACCAGCTTGAACATAATAAAGTCTTAAAATTCCCTCACCATTATCATCAAAGAAATGTTCATTTGTTGTATCACCACTAATGAAAAATCCTGTTGATGCAAGTATTCCACCGCTTGCTGCATTATGTCCAGAGTGAGGATTGTAAAGTGCATTGTTGAAGTAAATATAATACGATGTGGAAGCGGTAGTTGTTGGAGTAAAAAATTTACCCAAAGTAACATTAGTGGTATTACTTAATACCGAAACATTTGCGTCATCAATAAGTCTAGTAACTTGAGAATGTCTAAACAACTTTTCAAATTCACCAAGATTGTTTGTATCATATGATGTTATTGCAGAAACTACTTCGGATTCTACTTGACTTAAAGCTAATGTTGTTTTGTTAGAATCATATTTAAATGTTACATTTAAAATTAAGAAAGTTGTTTCTGGGTCAACAATAACTGGAGTAATAGATGCAACAGTATATTTTGCAAAATCAGATACGAGTTGTTTTTTTTCTGTTGCAGTTAAATTTAATCCTGTTGTTGCGACAATAGAAATAAATACTTTACCATATTCAGCATTACTAACAACACCAAGACTAGAATCAAACGAACCATTTTCTCCACCAAACACTTGCACCGACTGTGCGTTTGCATAAAGTTTTTTAGCATACACTTTATAATCTTCAGTAGTTACGCATCTTCCTTGAGATGCATAATCTAGTGGTGCATTATATTTTATAGACGTAATAGTTTCTGGTTCTGAGCCACCGTTTGCAACATCTACAACTTCAACTGATACATCAGAAACACTTGCAATTCCAGCATTTGATTTGAAAATAGATGCGCCGTTTGCGTCTGTGGTATTGCTGACAACGTAAGTAAGTATTACAATATTACCATCAGACAATGCAGTACCAATAACTCCATCACCAAAATATACCTCAAACTTTCCGTTCTCTACTTCCTGTAAAAAATAAACATCACTTTCAGCAGTAACTTGTGTTATGTCTGTTGCTTGTGTGAACGTAGTGGAGGTGCTATCCGAGCTTGAATTCTGTACTACAACTTTTAATGTAGAAGTATCTGCTCTTTTATTGGGAACAAGAAATCTTTGGTCTGCGTCTGTTGAGTCTACAGTATATCTGGTTGTTACAAAAGTTCCCTCATAGATTTTAGTTAAAACAAAAGGAATCGAAGAACCAGTATTGGATGCTGTTACTGCATCAGATGTAACAAACTGATAGTCTGTTCCATTTACAGTAGAGTTAAATACCGTTCCAGCTGGCATAGTTGCACTAGTCACAGAAGTTGTGTTCAACGAAATATTAACTGTCGCAACCGCAGCCCTAGCAGAGTTGGGAATATACCCTAAAGTTTTTGCATGAGAAACTACACTTGACCTAAGAGATGCGCTGTCTAGAAACATCTCGTTTGCTAACATGTTTGCATTGAAACCCAGATAGTGAGTGTTGTATGCAAGAACATCTAGTAGTGCGTTCATTCCAGAACCTTCGAAATCATAATCCGTAAATTCTGTTTGTCCAGATAAAAAAACTTTAAGGTTATTTTTGACCTCATCAAAGTCAAACTCTGTTACATTTAATCTTTTTGTGTTTATTGCCATTATCGCAATCTCTCTAATAGTACGGTTAGGTCTACTAACTCAGTTGGAGCATTTAAGACATAAAATTCTACAGTCAACTCATACGCATTGCGATCTAAATCTGGTGTTGCTCTAACACCAACCAATTGCGCTCTTGGTTCATATTGAGTTATAACATCTTCTACCTTTCTAGTCAAAAGATGTGCAGTTAAGGGAGTCATCAATTCAAATAACAATTCTCTTACACCACAACCGATTTCTGGGTGAAAAGGTTTTTCGTAATGATTAGTTAATACTAGATTTCGGATAGAACGCTTTACAGCTGTAATGTCTGTTACCTTATCAATATCAGATTTTGCACCGCTTACTGTTACTGCACCATCACTATCTTTCGAAGACAATTTCTTTCTAACAAAGAATAAGTCCAAGTCTTTATATTGACGAACATTACGTTCAATATCGTTAAGAGCTTGAGCGTCTTTGAATGATGTTGGTGTGGGCATATGATACTCCTTTATCTATTTATAACAATACTTCACCGATTGTTTATTTAATTTTAGGACTTCCTTTATCTTTAACTGCTTCTTCATTTCCGTTAAAGGTAGGATCATAGTTGTCGTTGTATTGGTATGATACTTTGTAAATACTCTCGGATTTTTTTCCTGTTATCTTATCGGGTTTTGCTCCTGTTGCATCATATTGATATCGTCTAGTCCAAATACCATTTGCAAAAGTGCCATCTTCTAAAGGCGCATTTCCGTTTGAGTCTACCCAACCTATTAAAATTCTACCACTTTTATCTACCGAAAATATATCTCTTTTCTTATTAAAATGTCCTGCAGCTCGTATCGCCCTTCTGCGATCCAAACCAGAAGGTCTTCCAGAAACACGCAGAAGTTTAACAGGTTTATCAGATAATGTAATAATATCAATTTCAACCGTTCCACTATTACCATTAGCATCCGTCCATGTTCTAGTTTCCGTTATTATTGTACTTGGACTATCTTTTGTTGCAGATTTAGTTACCTTTTCTATTTTGTTAGTCGGCCGTCTAGAGAATCCATGTGGAGAGACATTTGATCTTAAAATTGTTTCTCCACCTCCAGATGTAGTGACCGTTGTGACAGAATTTTCTGCTGTTGTTTGTGTTGAAGTAACAGTTGCACCGTCTTCTTGAAATTCTTTTGTTTCACCAGCAGATGAATTTACTGTAGTCTCATCGGGAGAATGCGTGATAGTAATTTTCTTTGCTTTCTTTGTCACCGCATACGCACCTGCATTTGTTGATGGAAGAACTTTTGGTGTATCTCTTTCAAACTCTTCCAAAGTTTTCTCTAGTTCTACATTTGCTTCTTCAAGTTTTTTATTTAACTCTACTGTGGACACTTCTTCTTTTACAGTATCTACAGTTGGTTGTAGAACCGCTGATGCTTTTTCAGCTGCAACTCCCCCAGCAGCAGGTACTTCAAAGTTTGGAACAACATCTTGAATTCTTGTTGCAGTTCCTTTTGCATTTGCAAGAGCAGTAGTTGCTGATGCTTGAGATGAAAGTGCAGATACCGCTGAATCAGTTGATGCAGATACATCATTAATGAGTGCTGTTGGATTTGGAACATTACTTCTATCTAATTTAAGAGATGCGTCAAACGCAGTATCTAAAGAAGATGTTACCTCTCCTCTTGCATCAGATAACGCTGTAGTTGCAGAGGAGATATCTGTAGTCGCAGTTAACGCTGCAGTTTGAGCTGCAGTTGCGTTGGTAGTTAAGGTATCTAAATCATAACCACCAGCAGTAAGTCCATCTCCAAACTTTGTTTCTAGTTCTGCTTTTTTCTTTGCAAACTCTTGTTGTCCTGCTAAAGTACTTTGATCAATATTAACAAGCGAAGACATTTCTGATTGCAAGTTTACATTTGGTAGTGGTGGAATCTCAGGAACTAAATCTCCAAGTTTAGATTTTAAATCCCCTTCAACAGAAGTGTTTAGTGTGCTTGCAAGAACAGATGCTTCTGATTCAAGTCCATCAGAAACCTCACCCTTTATAGAATCAAACTTACCAAGAACTTCATTAAGTTCTGGACTTGACCCCGATAAGTTTGGTGTTTTAAAATCTGCCATACATATCTCCTATGCCACTGGCGCCAGTGTGTTGCCTTGTGCAGTTGCGTTTTCACCAGTATCAGATTGAGAATGAACGTGTGTTGTAAGAGCAATATCTATTGCATCACTATTTTTAGCAGTAACCTCACTGCCTGTTCCAGAAAAAGTAAGTGTTCCAACAGTTTCAGCTTTGATTATCATATCGTTTGCTGACTTCATATTTAATTTTCCGCCAGACTTATAAGACATAATTCCAGAAATAGTAGTTGTTGATAAATGGTCTGATGCTATTAAGTCTATACTTTTAAGAGATGTTATTGCGTAGTCATCGACAATGTTAAGAGTGCTTGTTCCGTTAACAATTCTAGTTTCATTTTTATCAATGACAATATCTATATCTTCTTTGACTCTACCCTTGACGCTGTTCATTATCTGAAAAGAATGGTTGCCGTTAATTTCTTCTTCACGATTACCACCGCCTGTTCCAGCTCCAACTTTAACTCTGTGGTTCTTATGTATCTTCTGTGTGTAATTACCTTCTACCTCAAGATGGTAGTCTCCCTTTATAAGTTCTCGCACTGTTCCAAGTGTTGTAATATTAACATCACCCTGTATGTGTATCTGAGACTTTCCAGCAATAATCTCATAGTTGTCTCCAACAATTTTTACAACCTTTGAACCGTCTGGATGTATTTCTTCAAACGTGCCTGCGCTGTGTTGTGTAAACAATCGTTCAGCGCCTGGCGAATCATCTATTTCTTTTATGTGTCCAGCTTCACTTTCGAAGACATGGTTGTATGGATAGGCAGCGGAGATGTATGGGTTCTCATCTTTTTGAATTGACTTGGGTTGTGGTTCTTCCCAGAAACCTCGTTCTTCTTGAACTGCAAAATCAGATGTAGCTAAAAGATATGGTTGTGTTGCAGTAGGAACGCCTGTTCCCTTTTGATCTGTTTCTTCACTGTCATCATCAACTCCAACTGTGGGGTCAACAATTGTTGGGTCGCCACGCAAACGATTACGTCTTCGTGCTAAAAGGGAGTTGTGTGACTCTGATGCTCTACCTCTACCTAGTCTGCTAGTATCGGGTTCTCCTACTTCGTGACCAGACTTAGTAGTATAAAACTCTCCGTCAGCAGGATAAGAGCCATAGATCGGATGGCCAAGATATTCTGTTTGTGGACTTTCTGGAGAACGAGGATCGTTAAATCCAAGTTGAGGGTCAGCAGCTGATTGGGGTGTGCCGGGCAAAGTACCCATGATTACTGGTTGTTGTTTCTCTACAGCATCTCTAAAGAAACCAACTACCCAACTACCTTCAACGAGAAAAGCTGGAGAGTTACCAAGACCATGCATCGCTGCATCTGTAACAGGATGCATAACGTGAGCCCATGGCAAGTCTGTTGTTGGAAGTTCAACTATGCTATCTGAATGAAAACCTAAACACCGAACTCTAGCTCTGCCAAGTTGGTCTGGGTCGTTCCTATCTTCTACAACACCTACGAACCACACGAAACCATCTTGGCCCATAAAATAACTTTGTTCCGACATAATAATCCTTTACTAACAGTTTTAACTATTTATAAGGAATGTATGAAAAGGTTATTTTGGTTCTTGAATATTATTGTAAACAGTCTTGGCAATCAGTTCGTATTTCTTTGCAACTTCTTGACCACTAGTTTTATGACGCTCGACCATCCAATAAGGATTAAGTCCTAGATTGCCAGCGATAACAATTCTTTCATGGTCACATTGATGTTTAGGTACAGAGTGTTTTGCCCAGCCAGGAAACATCACCATTGTATTTTTCTTAGGAATGACTTCTTGTTTAGCATCTGGAAACACTAACGGCGCACATGAATCACAACAATCAACATTGTATACCCAACTCCAAATAGCAGGCCAATGGTCATGTGGTTTTGTCCAATCACCTTTTGTATAACTTGCAACCCAACAGTCATACGGCATCAACTCAACTTTGCTGGGTGAGTTCTCTGTTCCAAGATGTACTGCGTAGTCACACAGTTTTAAAAACTCTGAATTGTGTTCGTGCATAAACCACGAGCTCATACTTGCTTGGACATTGGTTTCTTTGTTTTGTATGTCTTCGAAGTTATGACAAAAATCTATTAACTCTTTTGTCGCACTTGATTCGGGAACAACAGATTTAATAATAGGAAGATTAGAAGTAAACGAAACCGAAGCTGGATTAGTAGCAAGTTGACGTTGTTTTTTTTCTTCTACTTCCTTCTCTTCTTTTAAACTATTTGCAAGTGATTTTAGTAAACTCATCTCTATTTTATAGGTCTTTCTTGGGGATACCAATACCATCCTGTAGCAATGTATTTCGGGTGAGTGTGTACAGGATTGCCTCTATGTTGATACATCCACGCAGAAGGAAATATAGCACCCATTCCTTTTTTTGGTTGTATTCTTATTTTCTCATATAGAAACTCTGTCTCACCTTCACCATCTGGTAAGTCATTTAAATAGATTGTCCATACAAGAGCTCTGTTTGCATCTGCACAGTGAGAATTCTCTGAGTGAAAATTATGAAACCCACCACCCATAGGCATCGTTCTTTGTACTTTAGTTTCTGGTGATATAAGACTTCGCGCTCCACGATATACAATAGGAAACTCTAAAAGATATTCTCGCAACATATCCATCTTTACTTTTTGAATGGATTTATATAACTCATCTTTTTCACCCATCCACATTTGTTTGTCTTTGCGTGTAATACGATTTGCAATCGTAGTCTTTCCGATATGGTCATCACGCTCAAACCATTCTATAAGGTTATCACATTCTTTGTCTGTTAGTGCGTTTTCAAATCCTCTGACAAAACTACTTAACATTTAAGTTGCCCGCCACCATAACTCTTTGATGTTCACATTCTTGTTTTGGCACCATATGATTTATCCATGCTGGGAAAACTATTAGTTGTCCTGTCTCTGGAAATATGTGAAATGGAGTACCCTCATCATCACGATCATTACTGTCATTAAATATTAACGGCGCACACTCCTTACATGCTTCTACACAATATGTGTAAGACCAAAGAGAAGGCCAATGATTGTGTTCTTCGCAAGTATGACCTTTGCCGTATACTAATCCCCAACTCTCTTTTATATAAAGAGGAACATCATCTGGACTTCCATCAGGTTTAGTTCGTTTTGCAACTGGACATAAGTTTGCAACTTCAATTGCTTCTTCTCCTACCATACGAAAAGTTTCATAATCATCATGCATGTTCCACTTAGTCATCAAACATTTAGCAGCTGTGCGTTTTTGTAACGCATCGCCCGCCTCAAGAATATTTTCTTTAATTGTTTTGGTAAAACTTTCGGGTGGGTTTACTTGCTTTGTCTTAACAGGATACTTCCCACTAAACCAATGCCATGGTTGAGGTTTGCCAACTAACTTAGATAATGCACTCATACTAATATCTCTTCTATTTTTTGTTCGTCTGGGTGGCGACCATCAAACTTAGGTTCACCTGTCGGCAATGTGTAAAACCAACCTGTCGCAATATACTTAATGCCTTCGTTTGGAGTTACACCTTTGTGTGGGTGTGTCCAGCCTGCAGGCCACATAATAGTTCTGCCCTCTTTAGGTGTTGCGGTCATTTCTTGATAGGGAAACTCTGTTCCTGACTTTGCGTCATTAAGATATATCATCCATGCAAGTAGTCTATATGGATAGGAGCCAGACTGTTCGTTGTGTAAAGAAAAGAAACCTTCTCCCTCTTCATACTTTTGTAAATTGTATATAGGACACAATCTCCAATACGAACTCTTATTTAATTTATTGAGGTAGTCATACTTTTGACAATAGTTATTTAATGATTCTTTTACAAAGGTATAGATGCTTGCGTTGATAGGATTGTCATCACTAAAGTTAAAAGACTTTGTAACACAAACTTTTTGGCGACTCTTATTAAAGAAAGGAAGTCCACCTTTACTTTTGTTTGGAACACTTTCAAAATATTCTATAATATCTTTACATGTATTTAACTCACCATATGCTCTACGTTTTGCCCACATAGCTGGTGTATCATCAACTATCTCAATAAAATTCATTTATTCACTTTTAAAATTATCTTCAAATAATATATAGTCAGTCTTACCAAAAGCAGTTTTAAGTGTTAAGTAAACTGTTTTCATATTCTTTGGTTTAACAGGAACAAATTTACTAAGCTTCTTAGAGTAGTAAAGTGGAACGCCATCTTTCAATCGCATTTCCTCATACGAGTCCATATCAGAACACACCTCTAAAATTTCACCTACTCGTTTCTCTTTGTATATGTTTGAGTACGAAATCTTGTCGCCAATATTAATCATGTTCATTTTATAAGTCAACCTTTTTTAGTTTTACATCCAACTCTTTTTTGCTTTCATTTGAAAGTTCATCATAATAATCCATAAACATTTGATATGCTTTTTTATATCTTTCTAACTCACTCATTTTCTTTTTCTCCTTACTGTAAAATCAATTCCAAATCTTTTTTCATGAGATTTGATTGGTGCGGCACAATGCGTAATTCGGGGATCAAATATTACAAAGCTTGTAGGCTTCATGTGTATAGTTTCTTTCCCATGAATAAACTCACCACCATCTTTGGGTTGCCAGTTTGAATTAAGTAATCCCATTATTTTTATATAATCCAAATCCTTTTCGTGATCTGTATGGGGATTGTCTTGTCGATGTTTATCTTTTATAGATATTGCACAATACGATACCTCAGGCAAAAATAAATCTGATGCAAACTGACCACCCTCGGTTTTACTATTGTAAATCTGTATGAGTAAACCCATTGCCATGCCTGCAAGCAAATTATGTACAGGATCATTCTCAATAACATCTAACTTCAAATGTTTATCTTCAAAAGGAAACCCAAGAGGGTGTTTCAAATTCCAAGTCTCACTTCTCTCTGCAACACCTTTCATCATTTCTAGATATTGTGGAGAACAACAATTATCAATCACCCGAAGCATATCTAAACTCCTTGTTTGCAGATTCATCTAATTGTTTCATAACTTCTTCAGTGAAATAAGTTTCTGGTGAAGATAGAATAGTTTTACCAAACTGTTTGCTTCCATCAGGAAGTTCAAATCGTGTCGATACCTTTTTGAAGATACCATACTTCTCAGCCAACTCTAACAGTCCATAGTATTTGTCAAGACCCTTATCATAAGTAAGTCTTACATCAACCATCTTATTCTCTTTAGTCAAACGAGACTTGTGGTTCTTACAGTGAATAATGTTACCAACAACTTCAGTACCATCTTTCTCTTTCTTCTTACTCAAATAGATAATAGAACTAGCTGCATACTTGAGTCCAGAACCACCACCCATTTCTTTTTGAGGGAACATAGAACCTACCACATCATATGTGTGATTGGTCACAACCATAGGAACTTTTGCACGACCAAGTTTCAGAGTCAGCACACGAAATGCAGCTTTAAGAACTTGAGCTCTTGTCATGTCTCTTGTCTCTTTACCGTCTGCGGTATCTTCAACTTCTTTGGTAGTACTCAACATACCAAGACTATCCAGACACAAAAACATAGGTCTGCGGTCTGCTTCGTTTTTTGCAAGATACAAATCCAATACCCTTAGAGATTGAGTTCTAAATTCTTGCACCGTAGTGACAGGCATAATCACCATACGCTCAGGATCAATACCCCTATCAATAATCATTTGTTTAGTGATTGCAGATTCACTCTCAAAGTATATCACTCCAGCGTTTGGATTCTTGTCTAGAAAGTTCTTGACAATTCCCATCAGAAAGAATGTTTTACCTGTTGCACTCTCGCCTGCGATTGCAGTAATCTTGTTTGATGGCAAACCACCATAAATACTTCCACTCAGTAGTGCGTTGAATATATAACTACCTGTGTCGATAAACGAATCAACATCTCCAGCATCTACACCATCACTTACTATGGATGCGTATTCATTACCCACCTCTTTGATAATACTTTTTAAAAAATCATTTTCAGACATATTATTTCTCCATTCATTTAGCTATAGTATACTACAGTCATACAGTTTTGTCAAGACAAATATCACACATATTGCAAGTAACTTCCTATAATGTATTTGGGTGATATCACTGGTTTAGCTCCTGCGTGTATATGTGTCCATAGTGGGGGAAACATTATACAAGAACCTTTCTTACATTCCACCTCTAAATCCATTGTAGGAAAAAAAGTATGTCCACCTATGTTATCAGACAGATAAAAAAATACAACAAGGAATCGTCTTGCAGTTGCATAATCCAATACATCAACATGAGGTGGAAACTCATCAGAAGTGTCAGGCAAATACCTTTTCATCTTGGGTGGTTCTAACGCAAACTTGTCAGGCCATTGATAAGGTGTGATTTCATGTTCCATCTTATAGGCATCAATCATTTTCCCGATAGATTGTGTTAGAAAAT
>Ga0098036_1000513_pt1 | contig 16782 bp, 16 predicted proteins | sample 4_EtaG_FD_77064 | JGI IMG/M metagenome (GOLD analysis project Ga0098036, IMG submission 77064) | Marine viral communities from the Subarctic Pacific Ocean - 4_ETSP_OMZ_AT15127 metaG | ecosystem: Environmental > Aquatic > Marine > Oceanic | place: Pacific Ocean | collected 2015-01-07 | reverse complement strand
CAGATGAATCGTCAAAGTTGTAATAGACAACTGGCTTTACATTGTTTTGAATGTAATTCTGTAGTGTTGATGGGTCTCGTCCATCTCCGTTATCGTATAGGGTTTCAATTGCAAAATAATCTATTTCATAATCCCAAATTGTAAATTCATCTAATTTGCCGTCAAAGTAATTGTAAGAATTAGGATCAGTTGCGTGTTTACCAATCCTCATATCTCCACCAGCACTACTACTACTTGGTGTGTATTCTTCTGTATCTTTGAGAACACCATCAATGTATATTTTAGCTGTCTGTGTTCCATCAACTGTTTTTGTCGTGAAAACAACGTGTTGCCACTGACCAATAGTCAATGGGTCTGGTGTGTTTAGATTAGTATTCCATTGACTAGCTGAGTTAATGAGATTCACACGTAAACCAGAACCTGTGCCTTTACTTGTTATGTCGATTCCAGCTCCATTTGCAGCAGAAGTTGCCATAGTGTTGACAATTAATTCATTATCGTTTACAGTATCTGGGTTAACCCAGAATGAAATTGAACCATCTCCTTTATTCAAAAAGTCAAACTTACTATCTAGTTGAATGTAATCATCAGTTCCGTCAAAGTCTAAACCAGTACCACTTTGTGCATTACCTAATGTGCTTTGGAATCTCATGTCGTATTGGATTGGTGCAACGTATGGTTGTGTTACTTGGGTAAGTGTAATATCATCTATCCAACCTTCAAGCTGTCCACCTCTATTATTTGATATAGCAAGTATATCTAAACCACCCACACTTGCTGACTCACTAGAATGACCAGAAGTTCCTTTACCATTAGTATCATTTGTACGGTCTGCTTCACTTCCATACCATTTGTGGAATGTAGTGCCTGTTGTTGCGTCATGTTCCACTTTAACATAATGAGTTGATTGCCAGCTTATACTTCCCCATGCGTTTGAGTCACAAGCAGCACAACCAGGAAACAATATTTGCCAATCATTGTATTGTTGTGTTATCTCTCCCCAATATGTCGTTCTATAACTTGAACCGTCTGGCATATCAGTTCCTACACCTACACCTACACCCCCTGTTCCACCTGTAAGACCAATTGTATATTCTAACTCCCAATCGCCTGTAATAGCGTTAGCTAAATCATACTTTATGTAATCACTATTGCCCATATTGAATCCTATACGTTCATTTGTAGTATCACACCAGTTGTATGCTTGCATTGTTGAACCACCTTGCATTGTCCAACCATCACAAGTGCTATCGTCTTGTATGTTAGAAAAGTCTTGTGAGTAATCGGTTGTTTGTTCTTGTACTGCTGGAACCCCATCATCTAATGAACCGAATTGACCGTAGACCATCTTGGATAAATCAGAATCATAATCTGGTACATTAGCGATGTAATCACAAGTTGCTGGTGCAACATTATACAGATTGTTAGCGTCCTCAAAGTCATAGTATGCCTTGAGACCCTCACAACCAACTGCTTCTATAGTTGTCTTTGCTGTTCCATCATTGTTATTTGAAAGATTAGATGATGATAATGGTGCGTCATATAATGCAGTTACCTCACTTGGACTCAACGCCCTTGACCACATTGACCATTCGTCATAATATGCATGTGAACCATAATTACCAGTTCCGCCATCATAGTTGAAGAAATTCCATACAGTGTTTGTAGTCTGTGTTGGCGTTATATCTCCAGATGTTGAAATTGTTATAGGAGAACCAGATACCTCAACACCATCAAGGTATGTATGAACCTGTTTCTCAGAATCATCAAAGACGTATGTATACATATTCCATTCTAACCAATTAGGGAATGTGAATGGGTATGAACCAGAAGCAGTTGACAAATCAGTTCCTTCTGCGTCATATATGACACCGTACAGTTGTTTATTTCCACTGTTGAAATACATATACATTTGACTTCCTCGTGGAGATGTGTCTGGGTCCATTTGCCAAATGTAGTCATTACTGCTGTAAGATTCTTTTTGCACCCATAAATTAATTGACCAATCTTCTGTTGACAAGTCCCATTCTGAATCATTAATACCACTCACATTACCACAACCAGTTTGATACCATGACTTTGAAACCAATGCAGTGCCTGATGTTATGTGTGATCCACACCAACTATTCTGTGTGCCGTCTGCAATATTACCAACACTGAATGTTCCAGTTGTTTGAGCCTGACCACCAGCTTTTCCATAATGTAGTTGCACAAAGTTATTTGCGTCAGTTCCAGTTTTTTTCATTCCAAGAATATCATCTGTTTGGATTTGGTATGGTGTTGATGATGTGAATGTTTTATCTTCTGCACCCTGAGTAGTTCCGACAAATGAACCACTACCGTAGTCAACTATTAATTTTGTTGAACCAGAAGTGTAGGTTACTCGTTCATGTGAGCCAGCTCTATCTTTATCTTCAAAGTAAAATCCAACTGCGAACCAACCCTGACCATCTGTTATTGCTTTATTGTAATCAGTAACTGCTTGTTGGTTCAAGTTGATTGTCTTAGTTCCAGTTGACTCACAGAAACTATCATCAGTGATGTATTGATTTCCATTCAACATATTTTCAACCAATGGTTGTGGGTTTGAGTTAGATGAGTAATGGACTGCTGGGTCTAGTGTTATTCCATATACAGTACAACCTGTGTTAGCAGCATTTGCTAATGTTATTGGCATTTCTAATGAGATACTTTTAGCGTATTTGTCAGATGGCATGTTTGTTATATCATATTTTAATGATGGGAATACACACCAACCACCGTTTTGCTCTTTGTACATATTATTATAACCTGTTGTTCCAGTATTCCAACTACCAGCGTTCTCATCACAGATAGTACCAGAATGATTACCAGTGTATGTTGTGTAATCTCCATTGATTGATGGTGTTCCTTCTACTGTTCCTTCTGAACTAGGAACTACTACACCGTATTCTGAATATGTTGTAGTTGACAAATCATAACTACCAAATGATTGTTGTAAGTTACCTGATTGGTCAAAGACACCCACTGTTGCTGTTCCAGTTGGACTTCCGACTTTCTCTAGTCTTAATTGGAAGTTGTCTATTGTTGTGCCGATTAGGTCTGCATAGTTAGTTCCTTCATACCCAATGGAATACTTTAGATCAACACCATCTCCACCAGTGACATCGCCAGTGTCAGTGTCATGTATTTGGTATGTGTTTGCGTTTGAATCAACATCACTTGTATGTCTTTCAACTTTTATCCAGTTACCTGAGTTACCACCTGACACACCGTCAGAATAAATTCCAATCTTATCCCCTGCGTTTAATGTAAATTCTGTAAAGCCGTCAAAGACATATTCTGCAAGTCCACCGTTTGAAGCTACCCATGACATATCAACATCTTCCAAGTCGGTCTTTGTATCAGATGAATCTAGTTTAACTAATTTGTAAACTGCATTTGGATTATTATGTTCCATTTGCAGTGTGACAGATTTTATTGTTTTACCAATTAATTCATGTCCAGTGTTAAACTCTTGTCCGTAGAACTGTCTTTGCCAGCCATTGTTAATATAATATATTGCTGGACTTGAGTTTCCACCTGACGATTGTTCAGATGTCATTACCCCAACAGCACTACCAAACTGCTGACCTACAACATCTTCTTGGAGATCGCCAAAGTTGCGGTAAGAGTAGACTGGGGTAGTAACATCTCCTTCATATGTGACTGTTGTTTCTATACCACCACTACTGTTTCCAGCGTAACCACCGAAGAATGTTCTGTAATCGCCACTAGCACCTGTACATGTTTGTAGTGGGGTCGTTGAACCATCCCAATAGAAATTAACAGTACCTGATGATAGAACTTCAATCTTCATTTCATGGTTTGATGATATGTTTCCAGATGAATCATGGTTGTATTGTGCCCCACCACAACTAATTCTACGTTGGTCAGGGGATTCTGTAAAGAATGTAAACTCATTACTGTCACTTGCACCTTGATGTTTGTAACCACAGTTCCACATAGGTGAACTTGAACAATCAGCTACAACATCAGCAAACGTTGTCCATTCATCTGTAATTCCAATCATGTTTGAATCATAATAGTTAGATGGACCATCGCCAGTTGTTGGGTGTTCTTGACCAATCACTGTGAATCCGCTTGCAGCAGACCATGTTTTATCAGAACTAGCAAAGCCTCGCCATCCTCCACCACTACTACTGGTCTGTGAGATTGTACCATCAGGGTGTGTTGGATGTTCTTGAGAATTGTTGAAATTAGCCCAGTTGACTGCTTCTGTTATTTCGCCAGTTGTTGTTGTTGTTCCACTTTGATATTGTTCTGCACGATAGCTTGTGTAGACTGGGGTTGATGTTGAAGTCATGTCATTGTAAATTTTGACATTATCTAAGTCATAACCAGCACTTCCAGCCTGTCTACCGTATGCACCTGATTGAATAGTATCTAAATCAATAGTGCCATTACTAATTGTTCCAGTTTCAGAACCAACTAAAGTTCCAGTGTGACTTCCAGTTCTAACGTCCATTTGTAATTCTGTTTCACTTAGACGAGTCAGTGTGACAAAGTAAGGTGTGTTTATTGATGTTGCAATACCAGATGAATCTAAGCCCATTGACGAACCATTGTATTCTCGCATTTTCAAATTAGATGAACCATAATCGACATGGATTGAATCATATGCGTTCAGAGTGTTTGCACCGTCTGATAAAGTAATTATTGAAACATAATTAGATGATTGAAGTGTCACTTCAAACTGAGTGACCCATGCAGAGTTAGATAATGTGAATCCTAAACCTTTGTGCATACGATCATCTGTGTTAGTATTTACACTTGAAGCAGATAAATCGCCACCTGATATGCTTACGGTAGAACCTACGGCTGTCCATGTGTCAGTTGAGAAATCTTCTTCAAATGTCGGTGTTGCTGGTGTCGTTCCAGTCTGCACTTGTATTGCTTGACCCAAGTCGCCAGCCCAGTTTCCAATATTACTTGCAGTTGTGACTGCACCTGATACCGTTCCGTCAAGTGTTCCTATACTTCCTTCCAATTCATAATATGCTATGATGTCGTCAACGTCTAGGTTTGTAGTTCCAGTTTGTCCTTCGAGTTTATCAAAGTGGAATAACAGTTCGTTATCTGCCATCTCACTTGCAGTTACTGCGCCCAGTACAGTTTGATCACTGTCTCCTTGTTTATCGGCAGGGAGGTTTTGGTTTGAGAAGCCATAGTCAGACTTGTAGACACGATAGCCAGTTACTGGCATTTCCTCGGTAGTTGGTCCCGCTGGTTCATTCCATGATAGGTTTACTTGGGATGATTCAATGTTTCCAGTTGCCAAGTTGGTTGGTGGTGGTGGCAAGTAAGGTGGTGGGAGTGTGTAACCAACTGATAATGAATGGTCAGTTATATCTCCACTAGCAACATCATTAGAATTTCTAGTATGTGTGTCAAGACTTAATGCCAATGCAAAAAAGTCGTTTGATAAATTATTCTGTAAATCAGTAACTGCCTGTTCGCCTAAATCATATGTAGTTGTTCCAGCACCAAAACAAGATGTGCCACCATCATGGTAGATATTTCCACTTGTTACATCTGCAAACATATCTGCTGTTAGAGCACCAGATAAATCTGTAGAAACATCATAGATTCTACAATTAAATCCAGCAATGTTAGACCAACCTGGAATTGACCCAACTGTGATATTGAAATCAACATCTGTAATAATTACGTCGTCTGAGATAGCACTTGTATCAGCTTGATAATTTGTAAACATACACGAATCAGCATTAGTTGAACTTGTAGGTCTTAGCATACCCCATAGACCTGTACCACTAGTGGTCAAGACATCCTTTTGATATTCTGTTCCACAACTTGAACTAGCACCACCTGATGTTTTAATTCCATATAATGTACCACTACTTGCACCGATAGTTGTAGTCCAAGTTGGATCAATCTCCAAGAAAGTTTCTTCAACTTCTGTATTATTTGCATAATCTAAATTGATTTTGTTATCTGCAAATATGCCATTGTCTTCAAAGGTTATTGCCCATAGACGATCCCAGCCTGCGCCAATATCATAGTTTAATCCTTGAGTAATTTCAAAAATTTGTGCTTCCTCTGCCTCAATCATTGCTCTGTCCATGACAAGTCCATTTAACTCTGCGATGTTGTATGTTGTATCTCCAATCACAAGCTCATTTCCAATGTGAGCCGTCTGAGTCACTGCCAGTTTTTTGCCAGCGTCAGTTGTTGCTACTCTGAAAGTTTCCTTTATTCCACTTTCTGGAGAGATGATAAGTTCATGCTCTACTCCCTCTCCACTCATTGAACCCTTGGTGGATGTCAGTGTTACTTTTCCGTCACTTTCACTTATTGATACGCTACATGAACTGCTGTTAATTGCCAGTTCTTCCCAGTTGTCTGTGTTTATGTCAGCCTGTCTTCCGACAAATGATACTGCTGGGATGAGTGAATTTGAACCCCATCCAGATTCATATATCGAATAAGAACAAGTTGGTTTGTCATAAATTACTCCGCCTGCGGAATTGGTTCTTATGATTACTTTGTCATTTGTTTCTTCAACAAAGTATGGCTTTGCCACACCGTCAATTATCAAGTGTTTTATTCCGAATATGTTTTGAATACCAACTATGGTTCCGTCTGCACGTACCGTTTCTCTAATTGTGTAATCTTCCGTATCGATGTTTATTGGGTCACGTACTGGGTCTGCATTTTGTATTCCCATTAGTGCCATTTGTTCTGGATTAATGTAGTTTGGTGGTACATATTCTGGATTTGCGTTTTGTTGTGGACTTGGTTGTGGTGGAGGTGGTGTACTTGGTTGTGGTGGAGGTGGTGTATATGGCGTATCATCATGAATGAATGTCTCTGTTGCTTCATCCCATTTTATTGGATAATCTGGCTGTACTGTTCCTAGATATGGGAATAATTTTTCAGAGTAGGTTGCGTTTCCAGCATTGAATGTCCAATACCTGGAATCTTTCCAGTAGGTTCCAGTCATGTTGGAGAATGCTGTACCTTCCATTGCGTAAGGAGATGTGGAGTTTGCAATCACTTGTGCACTTGCTTCCATTGGTGGTGCAACCATAGTTATTGTTGAGCTAAGCAAGAGTAATGATACGGTTAATATTGATATTGTTGCTAGTTTCATGTTCCTACCACCTTTCTGAATACTTCAACACCCGCCATAAAAAACATCAAGCCTGAGCATATGAAAAATAATGCTTTTAGGTCTGGGTCTTTTGCTAATAATTTGAATAATTCTTTTTCTCTGGTCAAATTTCTTCCCTCCGAGTGATTGCCAAGTATGACCAAATTACGATTATCCCCACCATAAATATAGGAATTGCAATTGAGGCGGAGTATAGTGTATCTCTAGTAATCAGTATATCTTGCGATACGTCAGCGGGGTTTTCCCAGAAATCAATTTTGTATGCCAAGTCATATAGTGCTGGCTGGAAAGACAGAATCGCTATACCAGTTGAAAATATTGCAATGATTGCCAATACAATTACTGTTACTGCCATCTATAATCCCAACTCCGAATCTAAAATATCTGAAAGGAAATTGTCATAACTTTTCTTTCCTTTCTTTCTGCGAATTTTTTCCCTGGTGGAAATGTGAACTGGTAAGTCTACAAATTTTGTTCTTCTTTTTGCCATGCTAATACTCTCCGTAGTCCCTCCGAGTTACTGCTAAAAATGCCCAACATACGATTGCGCCGATGATAAATATTGGTAATACAATTACTGCTTGAAATGCCAAGTCTCTTGCGTTAGTTGCTTGCTGACCAGCCTCTTCAATTCTTTGACCAGCTTCTCCCATGTCTGTACCAAACTCTTGCATGACTGGTGCCAGAGCAAGCCACGCCATGATTGTAGCTATGATAGATAACGTACTAATGATAATTACGGCTACTGCCACTTTATGTCCACCACAAAAAGTGTTCCTAACACACTTATTTAAAAGAGAATTAAATTTTCAAATCAGAAAAAGGGTTGGAGATCTTTTGGTCAGTGCCTTACGACACTGCTTTACACGGCAGACTTCCACCTCCGTGCTTTGTGTGCAATTCACTGACAGATGATAACCTAATTTTGTCGTCCGCCAAGTGCTCCAAATATTGCGAAGAGAGCAAAAAATAATGCCACAGGCAAAATTCCAATTACTGTCCAAGCTGTATCTTTAGCATTTGCACACTCAGTTGCACCTGTACCTGTAGGGCAAGTTATCGAAGCACTGACTTCGGAAAATATTAAAATTCCGATCAGTAAAGCGACGGCTGCGCCAATAAAGGCTAGGATAAATCCGAGCGATAGCATGTTTAAAACTTCCATGTATTACTTATTTAAAAGAAATTTTTTCTTTTTCAAATCAGAAAAAGGGTTGGAGATCTTTTGGTCAGTGCCTTACGACACTGCCTTACACGGCAGACTTCCACCTCCGTGCTTTGTGTGCAATTCACTGACAGATAAGATAGAATTATCTTCGTCCGCCAAGCGCGCCAAATATAGCGAACAATGCAAAGAAGAGTGCCACAGGCAAAATTCCTATTACTGTCCATGCTGTATCTTTAGCATTTGCACACTCAGTTGAACCTTGACCAGTTGGGCATGTGATTGCTGCACTGACTTCGGAAAATATTAAAATTCCGATCAGTAAAGCGACGGCTGCACCAATAAAGGCTAGGATGAATCCGAGCGATAGCATGTTTAAAACTTCCATGTATTACTTATTTAAAAGAAATTTTTACCAATGTGTAAGGAATAGATAATTGTCTTTTATATAACAGATAATTAGTACCAGTATGTTTAAAACATCTTAATCGGTTGAATTATTATTGCAACTTTCTGAGTTTGACATATCAGTAAAGACAGCTTCGATTTCATTTTTAATTATTATTGTTGTCTGGGCGTCATTTAGTTTTGAGGAATTATTTACGCCAGAGTGTGAGGGAATTGGTGCATGTTTTGACTATGATAGACGTATGGCAAGGCTAGCAGTGTGGGATATACAATGGTATTCAGAAGACGCTAGACACTTTGTTCATTTCTTTTTGCTAAAAATTTCAGACCTTGTCTTTGGTAATCCCAAGGTTTTACCTCTTGTTTCAAGCGGTTTTATTCTGTTCCTAACATTTTTGATAACAACCAACTTGACCAAGAACAGACTTGCGGGTCTGGCTTCATCCCTGGTTTTGACGGGTTCTTATATTTTTTATAATTATGATACGTCTGTCACTTACCCAAGTTTTTGGACAGCGTTTTTCCTTTTCGCGGTCTATCTTTCTCTAGGCAGTCATCCGAAGAGCAGTATTATACCATTCATCATTGCAATTCCAGCCAAGGCGGTGGTTGCATTGTATTTGCCAGCCTTGCTATTGTTCATGGGTCTGACGGGTCTGCAAAGAAAATCCACAATTTTGTTGTATTGTATTGCTGGAGGAGTTGGTGCATGTGCATTGGTCTTGTCAAATACAATTGGCGATGGTCTCAAGGGTGGATTTCTGTTATTTGACAGAGTTGATCCTCTAGCCTTTGCGGTTGGTCTTTGGGACTGGACAAAGCTGTTTAATGACGATGTGATTACATTTTATCTGCTAATTTTTGTGATTGCAGTCTTGATTGCCATCAGAAAGAAGCCAAATGCTATGGCAGTTCTTTCTATGATTATAGGTCTGATAATGGTCCACCCAGTTTTGCTTGGCTTTACTGGTTATGATTCCTGGGATTACAGATTTTTGCCTGTAGTTTGCTTTGTTTCTATAGGCTTTGGATTTTTTGTAAAATATTATCCAGAGGTGTTTGAGAAGTTTAAGACTCTAGGTAAATCCGCTAAATCCTCTTCCAGTTACCATGTAGATAATGAACAGAGCAAAGCCAATTCCATATAATGCCATGAATCCTTCAATTATGTAAGGTGGTAATTCAACACCTATTGCACCAGTAAAGTTGTCAATTGTACCAAATACAAATCCACCATCAAACCAGTTTAGAATTGCCCAAGCTTGTGCTAGAGAATATTCGTTTGATTCTTGTATTAGGTCAAATTCATAGCTAGTTTCTCCCGTATTTGTTGAGTTTGTTGAGTGTCGTAATTGCCCCACCGCAGTTGTGGTATCATCAATGTTTGCCGTATAGTCGCCTCCATTATTTGAGGTTGCATTGTAGAATGTTGGTAGTTCATTTGGTTGAATTGCATTTGCCAGACCTACTTCGCCATTACCATCAGCATACCAGTGCATTACACCAAGACCTGTATTCAGGCAAATCATTAGTATCATCAGTTTTATGATCATAGTATATCGCCGAACATCTCCATGAAGAAAATTAGCGACATGAAAAGCCCTATCGCTATGAATACCCATCCAAGCCAGTTAGAATTATCATCAGTGTCATTTCCATCTCCAATAATGTATGTGGTTTTTGTTTCAGCCAGAGTTCCGTTGCCTAGTACGGTATTTTGTGCATATGCTACATCATAATCAGCCATCATTACTAGCCCAAGTACAAAGAATAATACTCCACCAAGCAGTTTGAATGCCGATCCCATTTTGAATGATACAAGTAAACTAACAAATGCTATACCTAATAGTATGAAAAATAATCCAGCGTCCATTATTGCCATGTCTTATTCACTAAGTCCCACTTATTAAAAAGACACTTTTTTCAATTTAAAGTAGGTTATCACTCCTATTACCTCAATTTGTTCTACTAGGAATACCATTGCGAAGTGCCTGACGTAGCCATTAGCCAAATCATCAAGAATCGCTACAAAGATTGCCCACACATCAAACCTGAATACAATTAGGTAGCCAATTGTCATGAACCCCTTTATCATGTCTTCTGGCTCTGCGTCTTTTATTGCGTTGAAACTGCTGTGTAGTGTTGGATCTATTTCATTTGGCAATAATGCTACAAATTCTTCCTTTGGATATTGGTAAATTGTATTGCCCATCTCTATTCCTACAAGCGTGGATATGAAGAATGAGAGATAGAGTGCCATCATTGGGATTGCTATGTATTTCCTCTTTCCCTTGTGCATTCGGTTCATTTGCCTGATAAAGGCTGTTCCGAACCAACCCAAGTAGCCCTTTTTTGAGAGAATTATGAGAGAAACTGTGATTACTGTTATCATTCCTAGTGAGCCTAGCCAGTGGTCTGTTACATATTCTACAAAGAAAAGTCTGATTGGAAGAAGAGCAATTATGAAAAATACTCCGACTGCGAGAGCCTCTCCAATGTTTCTAAGTGTTGATATCTTCTTTTCGCTCTGCGTCATGATAATGTCCTTCTATTTCTTCAATTGTTGCCAAGCACCCACATCTAGCACAGCCTTCTGACTTGCCCTTGTATGCGTGCTTTGCACCTGAATGTTTACAGACTGGACAAAATATATCTTTGAGCTTTTGAGCAGTAGACTCGCCACCTATTGGTCGCTTCTTCAAGAAAATTGACTTGATGTTAAGTTTTTTGTAACCCGCTGGTCCAACCGTTTTTGCCTGGTTCTTGGCAGGCAAAGAATCATCATTTTCATGGGTCTGCATGTTTTCTTGGTCAGACCCGCGCCTAGGTCTGCTGGGTCTGAGGCTTGGCAGACCCCATTTTTTGCGTTTTTTAGTATGCACGGTCGGTGCAGGCGGTGTCTTTAGCTCTTGTACACTCGGAGAGAATACAACAGCAGTACCAAGTCCTTTTGTAATCTCATTATGAGGTTCAGTTTGCTCTTCGTTTACATTGGTTGTTTCTTTTTCTACATTAGTCAGTTCATCAAGGAGTGCCTTTTCTGATTCTTCTTGCTCTTTCTTTCTTTCTTCTTCTATCCAGAATTCTGGTTGAATAGATAATATTTCAGGTTCTATTTCCGCTGTTCTTTTTTGTGGTATAGTAAAAGTTGTAGGTTCTGTTAATGAGGGATTGTTGTAGGTATCAGGTTCTGGCTCTGGTTCTGGCTCTGGTTCTGGCTCTGGTTCTGGCTCTGGTTCTGGCTCTGGTTCTGGCTCTGGACTGGAAATGGCGGGGTACTTGCTTTTACTTGGAAAGACATTGAGAAATTCCTCCCATCTTTTATCATGAGTTGGAGGTTCATCGCTTTCGCTCTCCTCCCGATTCAAAGGTTGCTCTATTGAGCCTTTTTTTGGTTCTGGCTTTAGTATTTCAATTTGTGCGGATTCCTCCTCTACCTTTGTTGTTGAAACGTCTAGCGTGGATTCCTCCTCTACACTTGTTTTTTCTTTTTCAGCCAGTAAGAATGGATTATTCTTCGGTATATCATTACTTTTTCTCTTCCACCAAGGACGTCTGCTCTCTTTTTTCTTTGCTCTTTCTTCTTCTTTTTGCTTTTTCTTTGCCTCTTTCTCTAGTCTTTTCTGTTCTTTTTCTTGCTCTTTCTTCTGTTTCTTTGCCTCTCTTTCTAGTTCTTTGGCACGTTGTTTTTCCTTTTGTTCTTTTTCTTTTAGTTGTTTTTTGAGATATTTCTCTTGATTCTTTTCTACTTTTTCAGCCTCTCTATCCTTCTTTGGCAGACCAATTGGTCTTTTCTTTAAAAAAATGTCTCGGAGATTCATTTAATCCTCGAAGTATGCCAGTTCGTTCTTCCTAATGAATCTCCAGAGTTTTTTGGTCATTTTTGCAGGGGTAAGTGGTTCATTTCCGAAGACTTTGTCTAGAGGTTCGTGTCTGTTTTCGAATGATACCACATAACCACCAAATGGTTTTGGAGTTTTTTTACGTGCCAAGTTTTATCTTCCCTTCCTCTTTGTGCTTTGTACTTTCTGTTTAAAGTGTTCTTTTACAACATAGATTTGCCATGCACCAAGTGCTACGATAAACACAAGTGGGACAACAGTTCCTATCAAAAATTTTTGAAAATTATCATCATCGTTGACAAATGATAGCATGAATACAATCATTATTGCTTGTATTGCGCCTGCGCCTGCCAAGTTTTTACCAAGTCTTCGCTTTTTCATTCACACATACACTCCATGAATTTTTTACCGCAATGCTTGCATTTTGATTTCCAATATCTTTTCTCTTGTGCGTGGCAGTGTATACAATATGGCGTTTTGTCTTTGCCATACTTTTTAGATATTAAATCATCCCATACTCTTGCTTTTTTGCCACAAAGTGCGTGTAATGTATTGGATTTTTTATCTGGTTCCACCATTCCTTCACATTCTTTAGAAAAAATTTCTCTCATGATTTAATACCTCGCTCTTCTGTTTTGATCAGTTGTTCTACGGTTAGTCCTTTTCGTTTAGATTCATCGAGTATGCAACGTATTATCTTTGAGATATTCCAGCTTTGTTCTGTCTTTGTCATTAATTGTGGTATTAATTTCATGAGATATTTGAATTGATCGTCCCGTAGTACAATTGTTTTTTTAACATTCATACATTATACCTCTAAGGTTTAAGGAACATCCATACCAATATACTGCATAACAATAATCCGCCCATACCAAGTGCGACTGTGTAGCCCCACTTTGATTTTAGGCTTTTTTTATCGGGATTATTATCATGATGTTCAGCCATCAGATACGTCCACCTCTATGTTTTCTTCTAGTTCGGGAAACCCCGAAAACCATACTTCTGTCATTAATCATACTTTCATACATTATGCTAATAAGGCTATCCATTTATTTGAGCGTGAGATCAGACCTTAGCATTATCTCAAAGAACTCGTTTGCGTCAGCCAGTTTCTTTGCTGGAAATGTGCCCATGAATGTTTTTTTCTTTGCAGACCCACCCCAAAGTTGAATTTGGTCAGACCCACCACTCACGAATTTCATATAAATTTGGTCAGACCCACGAATTGCTTTCATTTCAAATGTCACTTGGGGTCTTGCACCCTTCTCCACTTTTACTTCTACATCTTCAACCTCTTCTGGAAACATTTTTCCATGGTCTGGTCTGAAACCAGCCATGCCAAGTGCCTTGCAAATAGCTACTGCTACTTCTGGGATGTCCCAGTGGAATGGCTGATCATATTTTTCTATCTCCATGATTTGCCCCTCTCTATTGATACGAATGACTGGCAGTTTTCTGCCAAGTTTTCAATATTATCTGGGAAAACAACTTTGATATCATTCTTGTATTCTTTGTCAAACTGTTCTTTGAAAAGTTTTACTGCCTTGTATGCCGAACACATGTCGCAGTGAATACATTTTTTGCAGTTAATATCGTCACTCATTTCTTACAAGCCTCCCTATGCTTTTCATGGAAGCATTTTGAGCAGAGAAACTCGTCTCCAATCTCTACTTCTTTACAACAGGGACATTTACTTTTCATGGCAGACCTCACAACAAAAATGTCCATCAGATGTTCTGTGTTTCACGCCAATGGATATTAGTTCTCGGCAGATTGTGCAGATGAATGTCATTTCTTTCTTTTCTTGTGCCTGTTTTTCATGGTTAAGTTTTGTAAGAAACCAATTCGCCATCGGACTCTTATTGTCTTGTTTAGTTCTTCCCAAGGTCTTTTTGAAAAGTCGTCAGCAAATCTAAAATTATGATTTAGTAGCCAAGTTCTCTTGTCTAGTTGCGGAGTAGCATTCCAGTGCTTTATAATTTCCTTTTCGTGTTCTTGTATATCTCTAATTTTATGACTCAATCCAGACTACCTCTCCCCATATTTTGTTTTTAGAAGCATGTTTATCAGCATTTTTACCGTTATGCCATTCTTCGTGTCTGGCTTTTCCGTATTCATTATCAATATCGGTAGACCAATTACAGAGACTACATGTGACATTGCTCATATCATACCACCTATCATTATTGACATTTCATGGGTAAAATCTTCCCCAAAGGATTCAAAGCTTGACAAGCATGGGACATATCCCATTAGTACGGTATTTTCCATTCGTTCAATAAATTTTCTGCCAATAGTATCGCCTCGCCCAAAGTCCAAATAAATTAAATACATTATTCCTACGATTCCAAATGAGAGTATATTCTTTGGGGTAAAAATTTTTTCATCAGTTAATGAATTCATTTTAGTAAATCCCTCTCTAATTTTGCTATATCTCCACCAGCACCAGTGACCATGTCAACGAAACATGAGTCCATTGCGTTTTCTGTCTGGCAGGGAATTCCAAGCTTCTCAAAGCAGATTTTTGCCTGTTCAATTCTTGCAAATAGGTTTAGAGAGTCTGAGATATTTTCAATGTGAATGTCTACTAATTTCATTTTGTTGTTTTGTTTTTTGAATGTCGCATTGCTTCTTGATACTGGCTTTCCTTGTTCTGCACTTGAGAATGTCCATATTCCGCCATCTTTTAGGCTTTTGTAAAGATTCTGTGTCCATTGTAATTGATATTTGCTTGGAGACCAATTCATTTTCTCATTACCTCTTTCTTGTAGTCTTCCATGTCTTGAAAGTAGCCACATGCTTTGCAGTGTAAATAATCTCTATGCTTCAATACTTTTTTGAACAGACCCACGCCTTCTGGCTGTGATTTTCTTTCTATTCCGTATGTGCAGTTGCACCTGTTACATCTAATCATTTTGATTCCTCCTTGTTGCAAACTTTACAGTAAAACTTGAACTCTTTGAATTGAAAATTATAATGCCAATTACACTCAGTCATTTCTGGTCCCTCAAAAGTGTACGTCAAATCCGCATATGTACAGATTTTCGTAATTCTCTTTTAGATATTGTTTAGGAAATGGAGATATAAGATCATAAATTGGCATGCTAGAAAAATCTGGACAGAAGATTGAGTGTTGAGAATGGCTTGTTGCTATGTTAAGATAATTACAATACTCGGCATGATCATTCTTTGCTTTGTATTCCTCTGCCATCCCTAACCACATATCTTGTCTTGTGTGGTCTGCTATGTTCATTTCAAGAAGTAATTTTTTACCGATATAACTATCGTATTTTATTACGCTTGGGTATTCTTTTAGTTCATCATCGTAGCGTCCGCTTTCTTTTAGTGTTTGATAATAATCAAATCCATATGGCTCTTGTACTAGAGTATCTCTTACAAACTCTTCTGCCTTTTCAAATGCCTCTTCTTCTGTTTTTCCTTCTGTGAGGACTGCTATTCTATTGTGCATTAATCCCACCAAAGCCTCCATGCCCCTCTTGGGGAATTATCACACAACATGTGCCCATAATCTGTTTGTAGTATGTAGACTTCGCCAGTTTGTTTATGAAATTCGTCTGGAAGTGTGTCTTTAAAAACTCGTAAGGCTTCTAGCTCAGTGCAATTTAGTATCAATGTGTCAAACATTATTTCACTATTTTTATGTGCATATCCAGAAAGTTCGCCATTATATTTTTCTGCATACTCGATTAACTGTTTCATTGTAGGACTGCAATTTTGTCTGGCTTCTGGATCAACGTTTGGCAAGCCTGTCATTAACAATTTTGCGTCACTTGGTGTTACATGATATAACTTTTCAGAACCAATTGGTTTTCTCCCTTCGTTGTCAAGTTCGAATATTGAAGGATTGTATTTTTTTAATATGTCTTCCCTTTGTTTACCATCATTAAGTTGAGTGTAATCAGTGAATTTCATTTCGATTCCTCCGCCTGGGAAATTTTTTCTGAAATTTCTTGGGTCTGCACGGGTCTGATATGCAGACCTCTTCTTGTATCGCCATGCCAATATCCACGAAGTTTCATGCTGACTGCCCTGCGTACTGTTGCGCGTGGACAACCGATTTCTTCTTGAATGTATGTGTAGATTTGACTTTTGTTCAAGTCATTTCTTTCTGATAGCTTTTCGAACATTTTGATAATTAGTTCTGTTTGGGTCAATTGATTTCTTGCTACATT
>Ga0098036_1000511_pt1 | contig 16795 bp, 20 predicted proteins | sample 4_EtaG_FD_77064 | JGI IMG/M metagenome (GOLD analysis project Ga0098036, IMG submission 77064) | Marine viral communities from the Subarctic Pacific Ocean - 4_ETSP_OMZ_AT15127 metaG | ecosystem: Environmental > Aquatic > Marine > Oceanic | place: Pacific Ocean | collected 2015-01-07 | reverse complement strand
CATTGGGACTACTAAATGAGTGACTTCTGTATGAGTTCTTTGAAAGTTAGTTAGGTTTAATACTTGTTCAGCCCACCCATATAATCTTCTATTAAAGATATCTATATCATAAGAATTCAATCCTAACATTTGATCTGCATGAACAACATCTCCAACATGAGTATCAGTCAAAGGAGCAATAGCTGTTACAGGACTTCTTCCTCGTACCTTTCCTTTTGGCTTTGTGTATTTAATTTTGGGTTGGCTTTTAAACGCAGGAGCATAATCTCTAATGGTATCTATAATAAGATCAATTCTTGTATTCTCTTTTAAAACTTTTTCATACATCTTTTTAAAGTATGTAGCTTCAGCTTTATGAGTAAGAACTTTTTTATCTAGTTTTATTCTATCATCTTCGGATAGATTTATTTCAAGTTCTATTTCCTCTTCTTCGTTAATAGGTCTTGAATAAACCTCTTTTGCGTGCCATCTTGAAATGGTTGTTCTGTGAACCCTCACTCCGTACTCCTCTTCTAACCAATTCCTTATGGCTGTCCAAGTCTCCCCCATTGCGTGTTTTCTTATTATCTCTGATTTTGCCTGTTCTGGAATCATATTCTCTCCTGATCTTTAATACTAAAATCTTTCCACAATATAAACATTGTAAATCATAATCTTGGTTTGTAAACATCTTGCCTTCACATTTAGGACATGATTGTTTAGATAAAACCTTACTCTTCATCTTCTAAAAATACTTTTGAAAATGCATTTAACATATCTATATCTTCATTTTCACTTAATTCTAACACCTTATCCATTTTCTGTAAAGTAGTATTTTTTGTTAATTCGAACTCTGTATCGGCTTTTTTATCTTTTTTTGCTCCTCTTAATAATTCATCGTCTTGAGGATTACCAAATTTATTGGGTTGTTTTGAAAACTGCATTACTCCTGCAGCTGCAGAAGCTTCACCATCTAATTCTTTAGTATCTCTTCCCCTAGTTTTTCTTTTATTGTCATCATCCATTTCAGTTACCTTTCTTTGAAAGTCGTTTTGTTCTATCACAGATAAATCTTGTTTTTTATCTTCTTCTCCTCTTTCTACATATTTAGGTGTGACATCCTCTTTATGTCTAATCATATCTTTACGAGGTTTTTGCCAATCTATTCGCATAAGATTGTTTACAGGTTGGGTTTGATTGCCTGAACTACTCCCTGTAAGAGTTGCTTTAGATAATGGAACATCTTTTTTTAATTTTTTTACAGGTGATCTATCAGTCATCCACCTTTGTAATTTTTCTACTCCTGATCTTTTTTTACCACTAATCAGTCCTTGCCCTTTCTTTTTATCGCTAATTTTCTTTTTTCTTTTTCGTGTTGAACTGTATCTACCATAGGTAGGAGTGAAAATTCCTGAGTTAGTTGAAGTAAAGACTGTACCACTACTTCCGTTAAATCCCCCATTTTCTTTTCTTAGATCATGTACAATGCTTTCTATTAATTTAGTAATGTTTCCTTCTTGAAAACTTTTTTGGTATCCTGAAGCATATGCTGCTTGAGCAACTTCTTGAGCCTTATTTTTTGAATTGAAAGGGCCTTTACTTCCCCAATACCATCCCTTTTTAGTTTTTTTAATTGGCATTAATCTTCCTCATCATCTTTATCTGTATCTGGATAGAAATTAGATTTGTTACCTTTAGTGTTTCTAGTATTTGAACCTGTTGGGTTGTATGAAACTGAAGGAGTTGTAGGAGTAAAAGAAGCTTTCTCTACATTTACTACTCCTGAAGGGGATAAGGCAGCTACATAATCTACATTATTTTGAGAAAACCACATCTGAGAACCATCATCTGTTACAGATTTAATTATGGGAGATGAAAATCCTTGTTCTGATAAATCTTCTATCCAAGATTTTTGATAGTTCTTAGGGTTTCCTCCTAAATCTTTAAATCCGTAGGCTCTGTCTTCAGCTTTTTTCTCTCTTTTTTTAGCCCATTCATCTATATCTCTTTCTTTATCAGGGCCTTTAGCATGAAAATCAGGAGTAAAAGCTTTTTCTACAGCTGTTCTTATAGCTCCTTCATCTATATTAAAAGATTTTTCCATCTCTTCCCCACCTTCTTCTCCACCTTCAGCCATTTGTTCTTGTTGTAATCTCATTTGTTCCATTTGTTCTTTTTGTTGTTCTAATGCCATAGCTGTTTGTTCCCCTTGCATTCTTACTGATGGAACAGGGTCTCCTGCTATCATGAATTCAGCTTCATCTATTGAAACATCACTCTGTTTTAATTTAACATCAAATCCCATTTGTAAATATTGATTGGCAATTTGAGCTCTTTGTTGAGCAAAACTTATTCTAGTCGCTTCAGCTTTTTCTTCAGGTTGTTCTAATTGAATAACCCAATCAGTTATAGATAAAGCTTTCATAAGTAAAGGAATAACTTTCTCGTGAAATAATCTTTGGTCTGCTTCTACAACACGACCCATAACAACTAATTGTTGGGTTTGTGTTGATAATCCTCCAAAAGCATCAGGAGTACCTTGCCAAGCAGGAGTAACACCCCACATTGCAGCTACTCTTTCTCTTATTTCTTGTCTAACAGGTAAGTAATCCATCTCTTGTAAAGTATGGAATAGCCTAACCATGTCTACTCTACCTCTATTATTTCTAGAGGATACAGCTACCATAGGTATATAGTTAGGGTCTATTCTAGTTTGAGCTGCTATATGAGCTCTTTCCCTTCTTAAACTTTCTGGATCATCTGTTGTTACCATTACCATGGAGGCTGGCATTTTTCTCTCGAAGAAATATCTATATATATTTTTATCCATACCTATAAGGGTTAAAGCTTTTTCAAATATAGTTAATATAGGTGACCAACCATATGTTTCTGATGGAGAAAACTTAGAAACGTGAATAACTTCTCCATCAAATAGATATACATGTTGATTTCTATGATAATATTTATACATAGCAGGCCACAAGGTATGAGAACATCCTGAAGTTCCACACCTACCGGGTTTTTCTCCTACTTCTTCTCTATGCATTGGACATACAAAATGTGAATTTTTTGGTAATCCAGCAGTATCTAAATCAAATTCTACTAAAGCTGGATTTAATCTTCTTATTTCTTTAACTCTAGAAGTAATTTTATTACTTTCATCAGATTTATATTCTTTAACTAGGTAAATAAATCCATCATCAATTGAATTTACATCATAATGAAATTGCCTAAATACTTCTTCTAAAGTTTGATCAAAAATATTACAGTCTAAAATTAATTCTTCTAGCCTTTCTTTTTCTTCCATGCTTGGATTTTCGACTTTAGGGAGAATTTTTACTCCTCTTCTAAATACTTCACTAGTTATATGTCCTAGTGGAGACCTTATTTCAGCAACTGAATAAGTAATAGTCTGTAAATCCATTACTAATTGTTGTCTATAAGCCATTTGATGTCTGACCCATGTATTTACTACATGATCAAGACCTAATGTTGGGGCTGATGAAGTCTCATTACTCGCTTTCATTAACTGTAATAAATTCAAGTTTTCGTTGAATTCAGTCATCTGATTAACTAATTGTGGTACTTCTGGAAGGTAATCACCTAATTTTGCCATTTTTTCACCTTTTAATCTACTGCAAGTTTGTTTACATCATCTATAGCTGCAAGTTTCATAATGTTATTCATAGCTAATTTCTTTATCATAAAACTTTCAGATGTAGGTTCTTGCTTTAAAATGTTAGTTTCTGTTTTATGTTTAGTAGCATCCGTTTTTAAATCCGATATTTCTTCTTCTAAACCTAAAATCTTATCTTCTAATTCTTCGACCTCTTCAACATTAGAAAGGTTCACATTCTGTAAAACTCCTAATCTAGCTGCTTCTTTTACTATAGCCAAGAATTGCCCTTCTGTTAATACACTAACGGCTTTACTTTCGTCAGATACATCATCTTCTGGGTCTAAATTCTTTAGTTCTTCATGCCATGTGTCTAAAACTCTCCACGTTTGTGTGGTTTCATCTTTCATAGCCACATACTGAATTTCTCTGTCTCTAAGCATATTGCCTATTCCCATACTATACTCCTATTTATATTATACTAAATTTTTTACTTTTTTCGATACTTTGCTGTTTTTCGAGCTATTTTTTTAGGTTGAGCTGAGAACTGCTTTCCTTGTTTAGTAGCCTTTCTTTTAGCTCTTGTACTAGCTCCATATTCTTGTGGAGATAAAGCTTGTCTAGCTTTTTTAGGTAAATACCTTTCTCCTGTCTTTTTACTAGGTTTACCTGATTTAGTTCCCCATTTCTGTTTAGTCCATCTACTTAATCCTGTCTTACCTGTTTTCTTTCCTTTATATCCTCCACCTGATTTTTTATATCTTTGTACTGCTAATTGGGCTTTACGAGCAGACCATTGACCAGCTCTTCCACCTTTACTCCCTGCTTTTACAGCAGATTTTATTCTAGACCATAAAGCAGGATTTTTCTTTTTAGCTGTTTTCTTTGCTTTACTTATTATATCTAAAAATATTTCTTTATGCAACATGACAAAGACTCCAACCACACACCTTACAAGTTTCACATCCTGACTCTTCTACTATATTAGGAGAATCACAACACATGAAAACTTCTTCTTCTTTTTTATCGGTTCCTTTTACTAACACTTCTTTTTCTCTACTACCTGCTCTATAAACAGTTATACCTTTACATCCTGTTTCCCATGCTAATAAATAAGCTTCTTGAACATCTTCTCTAGTAGCTTCGTTTGGAAAATTAATTGTTTTAGATATACCTGAATCAACAGATTTTTGAAAAGCTGATTGCATTAATACATGAGCTTCAGGTGAAATTTCAGGGGAAGTAATATATACATTCTTTATCCATTGTGGAACTTCATCTCTATCTTGTAAAGAACCTCCATTAGATAAATATTCCATTAAATCTTCTGAATAAAATCCGTGTTTTTTCGCATCTTCTTCAAAATACTTATTAGAATAATATAAAGTTTTACCTTCTAGTATATTAGCTTTCTTCCACACCAACGCAAAAGAAGGTTCTATTCCACTAGAACAACCTGCAATCATAGAAATAGTTCCTGTTGGAGCTACTGTCATTCTACAAGCATTTCTATATTCATCATTCCCTTCTCCTGCAGGATATACTCCTCTAAGATTAGCCAAATGTTTAGAATAGAAATCAGAGGTTTCTCTAATAAATTTCATTATGTATTCTCCAACTTCTCTAGCTAGTTCGGTATTATAAGGAATTCTTAATTGGATTAGTAAATCTGCAAATCCCATAACACCTAACCCTATCTTTCGAGTAGATTTCGTCATATCTTCTATATCTTTAGTAGCATATTTATTTGCATCAATTACATTATCTAAGAAATGTGTAGATGAATTAGTAACTTGTTTTAATTTATCCCAATCTATTTTATCTTGCCAAGTTCCCTCAGTCTTCACATAAAATTTAGCTAAGTTTATTGAACCTAGATTACAACTTTCATTTCCTAAAAGTGGTTGTTCTCCACAAGGATTAGTTGCAACCATTTCCCCAAGAGTATCTATAACAACATTATCTTCATTTACTTTGTCTAAGAAAATCATACCGGGTTCTCCGTTTCTCCAAGCCCCATCAACTATAGTACTAAACAATTCTCTTGCATCTATCCATTTAGTAATCTGTTTAGTGTTTGGATTAACAAGAGGATAACTAGTATTATTCTTTACAGCTTCCATAAACTTGGTATCTACACCAACTGAAATATTAAAATTATGTATGTCTCCTTCTACAGCTTTACAGGAAATAAACTCTTCGATATCAGGATGTGATACAGCCATTACTGCCATATTTGCTCCATCTCTTTTACCTCCTTGCGTTATCATAGAAGACACTTGAGATAAAGTTTTTAGAACGGCTATAGGCCCACAAGCAATCCCATGAGTAGTTTTTATTTTGTCTCCTTTGGGTCTTAAATGGGATAAAGCAAAGCCTGTCCCACCACCAAATTTTTGAACCATAGCTATGTCATGAGCTGTTTTCATTATATCTTCCATAGAATCTTCTAGTGGAAGTACAAAACAAGCTGACAAGGTTCCTTGTTCAGTTCCTGCATTCATTAAGGTAGGCGAATTAGGAATAAATTCTAAATTAGACATCATAGAATAAAAATCTTTTTCAAATAAATCTGACTCTACAGGTAAAATTTTGTATTCTTTTTCTATAGAAGATACAGCTTTTGCTACTCTTCTAAATAAATCTGAACTATTTTCAGTAATTTCTCCTTCAGTATCTTTTAAATAATACCTATGATTTAATACTACTTCAGCTTGTTCAGTCAGCTCTGATTCAGATTCCCCAATTTCTTCTGTTTGTTCATTAAGAGATGTTGTTATATCATCCATTTTTTACTCCTTATCCTCTATAACTGCAATATAAACATAATTTATTTTCTTGAACCCAAAATTCTGGAACACAGAATTCTTCTTTACAATTTGGATTTAGTGGTTCAATATCTCCTTCTTGAACTCCATCAATAGAGATTGTTGTTTTATTATCCCCTTCAAATTTTAATTTTTTAAGTACAGGATGTTCTTTTGGTTTAGGGGCTTCATCAGGTGATATAGCATCTAACCAATCTGTAACACTTCCCATAGTTTCGTATTTAAATTGCTCAGTTTCATATATAGCTTGTAAAGCCATAGCTATTGAGAAGAAAGCATCTCCATGACCCATTGGGGTTTCAGGGGCTTTTAACTCATTGTTAACTGAAATTATTTGTTGTTTCTGTCTCTCATCTTTTATTAACTTTAATTTTCCGTCTACTATATATTTCTCAAAGATTTGAGCCATTGTATTTTTAGACTTTCTTGTAAAAGACATTGATCTCCAAAGTCTATGTAAACCTCTATCTTCTAATTCTCCTCTAGTATTATCTACATAACCACCATCAAGTTTATAGTTATCTGCAACTTCGTTCAAATAATCTATTTGATCAGAATAATTCCAACCATCTAAAAATGAAGAGTGGATTTGTTTAACTCGGTCTCCAATTCGGCTAAAAAGAACTAGATGAGAGGGATGTCTTTTCTTACCAACATCAAAACCTCCAAATACTTGCTCTCCTACAACTTTCTCATATCTCTTATTATACGATAAATTTAATAATTTTTCGTCTTCACAAGCAGTAATTTGACTCTCTTCAAAGTAAGATTCGGTAGAGAAGTGTGGTTGCAATAAAAATTCTGAAGCAAAAGATTTAGGTCTTGCTTTCTGTTGATTTAATAACCATTCCTCTGAATATAATTCAGGCATCAACACTCTTCTTTTTGGAACAGGGTCTAATGCAGGTAATACTCTTGATTCAAATCTGTCATCCTCTTGTAATTTACTTAATAAATCTCCGGGCATCATTGGGGTTCCTAATACTATAACAGGGACTCCTTTCAATGGTATAAAAAGAGATTCAGTCATGAAATGATCTTCTACTTTCGATAACTGCCCCATGTTTAAAGGATTTTCAGGGTCTCTTAATACGTCATCTGCAATCAAAGCTCCATTGACGTGCATACCTCTTTTGAAGGAAAATAATCCTCCATGCATAATTTCCATAGGGTTTTTATTTATATAATATCTAAAAGAAAAATCTGCTTTCGGTGATCTATTGACCATCCATTTCTTTAATATAGGATTTCTTTGGACTGTTTTATTTATTTCTGATAAATGGTATCTAGCCATTCCATCACTATAAGATAAATAAAGAACTGACATATCTCTAGGGGCTTGTAATAATCTCCAAACACTAAAAGCATGCCCTAAAATAGTTGATTTAAAATGAAATCTTGGAAGAACAGCTACATAATTTTTCTCTTCTTTTACACATCTTTCTATATCTTCAGCTAAAACCCCTATATGCCAAGCATTAAAATATTCTGGATGATCAAAACTTTGTGCCCAAACATCTCTTAAAAAAGAATGGAAATCTCCTACATATCTGCTTCCATCAGTAGAGATTAATCCTTCTGCTAATTTATCAAAAGCATCTGTATAAGTAGTAAGCTCTTCTTTATTTTGCATTCTCATTTTCCTGTACAACTGCTTTTAGTCTTAAACTAATTTTACCTAATAATTCTTTATCTTCTATCTCTTCTACTAAAACACCTAAAATTTCTTGTACAAAATTAATATTAATCATTCCTTCCATGACTTTTCTTTGTCCTTGTATCCCCATATCTAAAGTTTTGGCTGCCCCTTCACCAGAATTAAATTCTAATCCACTTAATTCTGATTTAGCTTTTTGCCTTATCTCTTCATACTCATCTAAATGTTCTATTTGCAATCTAGCCATTCTTTGACCTTGAGATTCTATGATGTTCTCTTTAGTTTTTATTCTAACCTCAGTTTTGTCTTCATCCCATCTATGTACTCTAGGCCAAGAATAAACTGTTGATCTTACAAATTTTTCATTTGGAAACTCTTTAATTAATTTTTCGTATATTTGAGTTACAGGTGTTCCTTGCATATATAATTGATAAGCTGTTGATTTTATTTTTGGGGGTAATATTTTCGGCATAGATAATATCCTTTAATAATCCATATCATAATTTAAATGTTCCTCTGGATGTACAGCTTGAGAGTTCAAACTTCCTCCATAAGGACTTCCATCTGGTTGTAATAGTTTTGCAAAGTCCATATGACCTGTTTTACCATTTTTAGCAGGTACAAAACAGATAGGGAATTCTTGTTTAGCTCCCCCTGTTGTCATTCTTTTTTGAAATCTAATGGCTATCTCATTAGGTCTTCCACAAATTCCAACCCAAGATTCATCTTTGCTTCCTAAAGGTTTATAGTATTTATTGTTTAAAATACTTCCTACAGTTCTTTTTAATCCTTTAGGTCTTGAATTCCAAAAACAATCGTTGAAATCACACCAAACTAATTTTCCATATTGTTTAAATAAATCTTCTTGTGTAGTCCCTTCAGGTAAACTATCCTTTGGTAAATCTTCTTTTTTCGTCTTCTTGCTTTTCTTGTTCATCGATTTTCTCCAACTCGAACTTTCTTTTTATCCATAATGCTATACAGGCTGCATCTGCAAAATCCTGTTCTTCAAAAGTCTCTCCCCAATGTTTTTCAGCGAAAGCTTTTATTTCTATTTTAGAAGCATTGCCTTTTCCTACAATATCTTTTTTCCATTTAGTGTTATCTATTGGAACACAATCTATTCCATATTTATAACAAAGATATCTCACACATCCTATTACTGAAGCTAAAGCTATAGTAGACTTAGGATTTTGAATGAAGATAGCTGCTTCTACAGCTGCTTGTGCTTCTTTACTTATTGTACTTAAATAGTGGTCAAAGTCTGACATAAAGTTAAAGAATCTTTCATCAAAATCTTTAGCTTTATGCTCCCACTTTACTTGTTTTAATATAGTACCACCATTTCCTAGCCATACAGAATGTATAGCTTTACTTGAACAATCAATTCCTATAAAATTTTTCATTCTTGTCCATCCGTATTTTGGTCTAACATCACAGATTCCAAAGCTTCTAAACAAGTATTTGCTTCTGAAATAATATCTAACATTAAATCAGCATCTTCTTTGTAAGCAGCATATTTCATACCACTTACAGTTTTAGATAAATCGCTTATTAATTCTTTGACTGTATAGTCATCCCATTCATGTATAAATTCTGAAACATCCATTATCTATTATACTCCTTTTTATCAAATGTTCTTAGGGTAATAACCCTAGATATTGAATTATATAGAGAAGAATAAGATTTTAACTCTCCTTCTATTAAGATTTGCCTAGACCTACCTTCTCGTAATTGCTCTTTATATCTTTCAAGGTCTATAGATTCTGTTAGAACGGCTCCTTTTAATTCTTCTCTAGTAAGTTTTTTTAAACCTGCTTGTTCTCTTCTTTCTACTATCTCATATGATGTGGTAGAAAAAAGATCATTAAATATATCTTCTACTAAAGCTGTTTTAGATTCTATATCTGACAACTCAGATTCTAAGAAAGCTTTTCCTGCTCCGTAATGATATAAAGTTGTTTGTAATTCTTCATCACTAAGCTCAACTAATTTAGTTACTTGAAGCTTAGGTCTTTCTTCTCCTTCTTCTATTTTAAAGACTTCTTCAAAAGATAATCTTGGTATAGGAATACTATTTACATATTTTGAAATCTTTCCTAATGTTTTTACAGGGGGCATAAAACTCTCCTTATTTTACTAATTTACATTGGCAATAAGACTCGCCTGTACATTTTTCAGGTATTCTTGTCATGCCCATTATTTTAAATAATCTTTCTAATATATTATCCCACATTTTAACATCTTTTTCAACCTTAAAAGCTTTTAATTTTTGATCGTTTTTATTCTCATATAAAACAATTCCATGATCATAAGCTGCTAAATTTAAATATATTTGTATTTGAATCATATGATCTTCTTTAGGGGCTAATTTTAACAAATCAAAATTTCTAGTGTTGATCGATTTTAATTCTAATATAACTTCTTGGTGTTCTGGGTGGGTTATAATGAAATCTAATCTTCCTGATATATTTGGAGTCTCTAATTTAATTGGGACTTCTCTTCTTCTTACTATTCCTAGCTTCTCAAAATATTTATTTATTCTATATTCTAAATAATTCCCATTATCAAATATTCTTTGTAAATTTCCTGATACTGCTTGGGCAGGTAACAACCCATTATAAGATAAATAAACATATCTATCACATGGGTTGGATACTATTGAAGGGTAAAACACTCCTTTTTTACCAAAAACTTTGTCTGAGGATAATAAATTATCCATTGATTTTAAAAGCCATCTATCTTGATTAGATAGTCTTGGTCTTTTAGCCCCTATTTGTCTGATTCCTGCCATTATCTTCCTCCTCAATTTCATTTAAAACTTGTTCTATTAAAGGTATTATTTTCTTTTTACTTGTTTCTGATATATGGAACACCTTTCTTATATCATTACCATAATCTTCTAGTAGATTAGCATCTCTTTTAGCATCTGCTTTCTTTAAATGTCCGAACATTCCATCGGCTTCGATTACTAATTTAACTTCAGGGATATAAAAATCAACTGAATAAGGTGGAAAAGAATATTGGGTTTCGTAACGAAGACCAAATTCTTCTATACACTTAGCAAAAGTTTTTTCTTGAGGAGTGTAATCTTTATGATAATAAGTCATCCTTTACTCCCTTAGTTAATTGTTCATACATATCTGGATTATCTACAAAATATTGTCTTACTCTATTTTTCCCTTGGATTCTTTCTTCGTTATAAGTATACCAAGCTCCTGATTGTTTTATTAAACCTTTCTCTAAAGCCTCATTAATAGTAACTTCTATTAAATCTATCCCTCCACCTACTTTATAAGGAAGTATAATTGAGTCCCAATCATCTCCACCTTGTTTAGTTTTCTTTAGTCTTATCTCCATTTCAAATCCTATTTTATCTTTCCCTTCTTCTATCCAACCTGATCTTCTAATCTCTAATTGTAAATGAGTATAAAACTGTTGTCCTATACCACCGGGCATATTATTATACGTTACTCTTCCTACACTACTTCTTAATTGATTTATTGCTACTAAAGCTGAACCATGTTTTAAATGAGTTAATAATTTAGGTAAAGCCGAATTTAAAAATCTTGCTTGCCAAGCCATTGGATTATATCCAAACTCTTCGTCTTGAACTGCTGCAGGAACTAAACCAGCAAAACTATCTATTACTACAATATCTACGCCTTCCTTCAAAGCTGAACTAGTTAAATTAAGTCCTTCTTCCCCATTCGCAGGTTGTAGAACTATAATTTTACTTGTATCAACCCCATTTTTCTCATTCCATATAGGGTCAAAAGATTGTTCAGTATCAATCCATACTGCTGATCCTCCGTCTTTTTGAACATTTGCTACTAATTGAGAAGCTAAAAAAGACTTTCCAACATTAGTAGCTCCATATAACATACTAAATCTCTTCTTTGGTATTCCCCCACCTACAAGTTTATCTAGTTTAGGGACTCCAAAAGAAATTCTTTCATACTCAAATACTTTATCATCTCCTATTTTTAAATCTATTTTGGGGTTTGCTTTTTGTAATCTTTCAAATAATTTATCGTTATCCATTTTAACCTTTTTTTGAATTTCTTTTTCTTATATGTTCGGCCCAAGCCATTAATAGAGAGGCTCCCTGTACAACTTCTGAATATAAAATATCTTGGGACTCTTCGTCATCAACAATGTCATACATTTTATGTACTATTCTAGAAGTAATATTTAACCATTTAATATCTGAATTTTTAGTTTGGTCTCCCCACAAGCTATCTTGTCGTTCTCTTTCAGCTAAAAGGGAGTGTAAAACTTCTGCTCTTGTAATTTCAGTTTCTTTAGGGTCTAACATTAACTTGTCTCGTCTAAAATAGCATCTACTTTACTATCAACTTGCCTTCTTACCTCTTCCCAAACTTTATCTATAGTCTCTTTGCTTTTATCTAATTGATCTTCTACAGGCGAATCAGTATCAACTTCGTTAATTGTAACATCAACTCTACTATATTGATTGCTGTTCATATCTCCAACTCTAAATGTAAATCCTAAGTGTACGTCTATTTTTGCCATTTCTACTCCTTAAACTTCGACTGTATCCCAATCGATATGATCTTCAACTTTAGTTTCTTTTACAGAAAGGTCTTCTTCTAATTTTCCTGCTATTACCCAATGAAATCCATTTTGTTTTGAGAACGAGACTTCTTGTTTTGAAGCCCAAGAAGGTTCACAAATCTCAACGTCTACTTTCAATGGTATATCTAAAGTATTAGTTTCTAATAAATTTTTAATTTCATGTGTTACAGTATGAATTTCATCTACATGAATTTCGCAGATAATTTCATCATGTACTTGTAACAACATATTACTTTTTTTATCTTGTAAATATTTATGTACTTTTATCATTCTTTCACTTAAAATATCAGCACTAGTTCCTTGAACTAAATAGTTAATACCTTTATAAGCAAATTTAGGTTCTATTACATATAATCTTTTATATTTATTAAACAAATGTCCTTGTTCTTGTACTTTTCGCATTACGTTATTAATAAATAGTCTAGACCCTTCAATATTTTTAAAATAATTCTGTTTGTATTTTTTTGCTTCTTCTACAGAAGTTCCTAATTGTGAGGCTAGCCTAGCATTTCCTATTCCATATATCACTCCAAAAGTAATTGCTTTAGCAGCTTGCCTATAGGTTTTAAAATTAGGATGGTTTTCAGAAACATTAAAAGCTAATTTAGCTGCTTCTGAATGAAAATCTAAATCTCCTTTCTTTAAAAGCTCATCAAACTTTGGATTCTTCAAATAACTTAGAAAAACTCTTACTTCCATTTGAGAGTAATCAAACGAGATTAACATATGATCTTTTCTAGGTACAAATAATCTTCTAATTGATATTTCTTTAGGATCATTTTCATCAAAAGATTCATCACCTATAAATCCCCAAGTATCTAATACTTCATCATCTAAATGAGAAATAGGTTCTTTTCCTTTTGCAGATAGAGAAGCATTTATTTTATTGATTATATCTTTTCTTTCTTCTGTTTCAAACTTTCTATCTGATAACTTAAAGTGATTTCTAGGTACATTTTGTAGATTAGGGTCTCTAGAAGAGAGTCTACCTGTTAAAGTTCCCCAATTGCAGAAGGAAGTATGTAAAATTTCTACTTCTTTAGGTTCTAACAAAGATTCAACATAAGTACTTTTTAATTTGTCTAAAGTCCTATACTGTCTTACTAAACCAGCAATTGGATTATTAATTCTAGATAAAGCTTCTTCATTCCAAGATTGTTTTCCTTTGGGAGTTTTCACAGGGGATTTAATACCTCTTTTGTTCAAAGCTTCCCCTAACTGTTTAGTACTTCCTATATTTATTTCGCTATCATTTAAAAGTGTCTGAACCTTCTTCTCTACTTCATCTTTTCTTTTCTCTAGTTTATCCATAAGATTTCTTGCATATTTTGTATCTATAGGTATTCCTCTATGCTCCATTCTATTTAAAACTTTAGTTAGCTCGCATTCTAGTTCAAAAACATCTACTTGTTCAGATTCTTTAATTTCTATTATCCTGTCCTCGTAGAGTTTTGCAGTCCATTTAACATCTTGCTCACAATATTCCCCTAATATATCTACAGGAGCTAAAGAAAAATCTTTGTGCCATTTATTAGTCCTTAGAATTTTCTTGGTTTCAATATCATAAGAGCCTGCTTTTTCTCCATAATTTCTAATGATAGTAGTAGTTAAATCTAAATCACGGATAGTAGTAGGTTCAGTAAGGCGAACCATAACTAAAACATCAATCAATTTTATATTAGTAGTATCTAACCCTTCCATTTCTAGAAATTTTAAATCGAATTTAATGTTATAACCGATTAGAGACTCTCTCTGACTCATAATCTCCATTAAAGGTTTTAAATATTTCTTAATGATTAGATTACCACCTTGTTGATGTCTAAAAGGGAAGTAGTATGTTTCTCCCCCTGCTCCAATACCGATTCCACATAATTGGTTCGTATCGAAAGCATTGAACCCATTGGTTTCCACATCTACTATCCATGATTTGTTTGGGAGAATATTATCAATAACCTCTTGATAATTTTCTGTAGTTACTATCATTCAAATAAATCTAAGTTTTCATCGGATTTTTTAGACTCAGTTTGATCTTTACTATTACCGAAAACTTGTGGATTTAATTGTTTATTAGGGGCATATCTATTTGAATAATACTCTTCAATAGCTATTAAATCAGATGTATCCATGTCTCCTTCTTTTTTATTTCTAGAAGTTGCAGCTAAACTATAGGTTGTATCTAATCCTTTTCCATGTCTTTTAACTCTGATAACTCCTTGATTCAAGGTTCCCCAATCTTCAAATATATCTACTAATTGACTCCAAAGATACCCACCTCTACCAAAAGGCAAAGTTATAATTTTATAATCGTTTACTTGCTCTCTAAATAAAATTTTACCATTTGGGCCTTCTATAGGCTCCCAATCTTCTGATTTCTTTTCTACATGTAAAGCATCATATATATAAGCCCATAAAGCAAATTTATTTGAGGGTCTTGAATCTTCAGGCATATTTAAAGCTTTAGATACTTCTTCAAAATCTGCTCTATCTTTTAAATATACAGTTGACCAACGATTTCCATCTCTATACATTACTAAAGTTATTTCAGATACAAAAGGGTCTCCTTCCTTTCCATCTCCTACCGAAGTGAAAAAGATTTGATCTCCATCTCTTATCCAATATTCTTTAGAATCTAAATTGCCTTGTGTTAATGTGTTTCTTTCTTCAATTCTTGCTTGTATTCGTGCTATTCCACTCATATTTTTCTCCTATTATTACCAAAAATTTCTATTATTAATTATTGTATTTAATGTTACTTCATTTTTTATGTCTTGAACATCTTTGTATTGCTTTGGTAAATCTATTACAGATACCATAACATTACTAGAAAGTGTTGTCAAGGCATAATTGCCTGCTTTTTTACCTGTTTCATCATTATCTAAACAAAGAACTAGTTCATCTGTTGGGAGATTTACTAATAATTCTTCTTGTTTTCTTGATAAATGAGCCCCAAGTAAAGCTACTGATGAATGTCCATACTTGTCTAACCACATCGCATCTAATGTGCCTTCAACAATACAAACATAATCAGATTTTTTTATTCTATTCCCACCGAATAAAAGAGCCGATTTCTTCATCCCATATGAATACATATATTTAGGTGTTGCATTCATTCTTCTAGCTACCCAACCTATTAACCTACTTCCTTTATCGTATATAGGTATGACTAGATCATCATACTTATTAGTTCCACACCCCCATCTAAACAACGTGTCTTCATCAAAACCTCTATCAAATATCCAATTTGGATAAGAATTAGCTATAAAATCTTCAGGTAACGAAATTTCTTCTAAATCCGTTTCTTCTTCAACCTTATAGAATTCATCAAATAAATTTAAGTCGTATTCAACATCTATATCATATCCTAATCTTTTAACAAAGGTTTGTAATGAACCTGATCCACATCCTGCAAAACAAATCCAAGCTTCTTTTTCTACACTTATAGAGCAAGAAGACCTTTGATCATCATGAAAAGGGCATAAAATTGAAAATTGATCTTTATCTAATGGTACGTTAATTCCCACATTTAATAGTGCTGATGTCCAATCTGCCATTTACTTATTTCTTAGCCGTTTTTTCTAAAGCTTTTACTAAAGCCCAAAACTTCTTCATCAACGCACTTCTTTCTTTAGAGGAAATTTTACCATCTTGCATACTCGCAACTGATACTTCTACTAAATCTAAAAGCTCTGGAAGAATTGCTCTATACTTAAAAATCATTCTAAGCATATTTTACTCCTTTAACTTTTCTTTTATTAAAACTCATTAACTTTATTATACTCCTCTATTATACCTTTGTCTACATCCCATTTTAAACTTACTTCATAAGATGGTAATTCTCCATCTCTATATTTTTGAAATTTAAGGTCTCGTTTTCTATTCTCTCCACTAAAAATAATCCCTGATGAAGTTTCTGATTCTGGTTTTCTCATTGCAATAGCTACGTCTGCAGCTCTAATTAAAGCATCGCCAAAAGCTACATGGTCAGGTCTTGGAAAAGCTGAAGTGTCTGCTGCTTCTCTTGTAGCTTGAGTAGAAACAACTATTGGTATATTAAAAGATAAAGAGAGGTTTTTAATCCCATAAAATAATGCGTGAGATTGTTCCCACATTTGTTTT
>Ga0098036_1000503_pt1 | contig 16986 bp, 33 predicted proteins | sample 4_EtaG_FD_77064 | JGI IMG/M metagenome (GOLD analysis project Ga0098036, IMG submission 77064) | Marine viral communities from the Subarctic Pacific Ocean - 4_ETSP_OMZ_AT15127 metaG | ecosystem: Environmental > Aquatic > Marine > Oceanic | place: Pacific Ocean | collected 2015-01-07 | reverse complement strand
ACCCCCTGCCAACTATCTCTTTTGTCGTGAACTAATGGTAGGGGGTTTTTATTGCACAAAATATTTACCTGCATTTGGATTGTCTAAATGATATATGACGTTATAGCGTATTCCATCAATACTGTGATTCCAAGAATCGTGATATAACTTTGAACCCTTATCTGCATAGACATAATTATTAAGTTCTTTAGCTATGTTAGTAGATTCAGGTGTTATTACTAATTCAAAATCTTGCATACGAGTTATACCACTTTCAATAGTTCCTTTTTTTACAGGTTTAATGTTTACTCCTAAGTGTCTTAAATCTGCTATTAATCTTGGTTCTGCACTATCTGCTATAATTAGTTTATCACCAACCTTATCTAAAACAATCTGAGCAAGTTCTTGTGATTTTAAGCCATTCTTATATATATGCTCTTTTAAATATATCTTACCCTTACGTTTATCTATTGCTACTTCTGTTAAGCTATCAGGATCAATACTAAATCCAAAATCCATACCACAAGAAGTTTGTAATCCATCAGGATTAAATTCTCCTATACTCCAATTATCAAATACGACACCTTCGGCACGAGATAACCAACCACCAAGTATTTTATGTTGATATTTTTTAAAGTTATTATGCTTTATAGTCTTAATACGTTCTAGGAAGCTCGTAGATAGATTTTCTTTATTGTCTAGGTATGTACTATGGATATAGCATACGTTGTCTTTAACGCCATTAAAACCCGCTTCAACACCTTTGCTTTCAAAGAATCTATTATATATCCAATGTTCTTTAGTTACAGGGTTTAAGATTAAGATTATTCTATTCTGTATGTTTTTTTCTCTAATACTTAAATCAATAGTATCAAATATATCTTCATCAATCAGTTCTTCGGCCTCGTCTAACACCCAAGTTGAGATGCCTTGTAAAGATTTTAAACTTGCTGTTTGGTTTCCTGCTGAAGTCTTTATACCTCTAAATAGTATGTCAGATTGGTTACCTAAGTTTACTACTTCAGCTTTGTTTACGCTAAAGATATTCTCAAAACCTAATAGACTTATTTTCTCCAAGAACTCAGGTATTATTGATAAGTGAGCTGAAACCATTGTGTAACGTGTAAACAAAACTCTTATTCCTTTAGCCATTGTAAGCAGCGTTAGGAATACTGTAACTGCAAAAGACTTACCACTTCCCCTACCGCCTGTTATTATAAAATAACGAGCATCAGAATTAAAGAGTGGGTGGTATTTCTTATTCAGATTCAGTTTCTACAAAGTTTATTAAAGGCATATTGATACTTTCATCATTTGAAGTTACATCTACCCTTTGTTGAGGTTTACCATAGAAATATTCAAAGAACAGCTTAACCGCCCATTGTTCTTTTTTATCAATACCTTGTTCTAAAGACTTTAAGGCCTTTTCGTTCATAGGTGTTAGGTTCTCTATTAATCTTTGTTCATCTGCTTTTGGCTTACGCCCTGCGCCTTTTCTAGCGCCACCATTATTTATTCTTTTATCCATAATTGAAAAAGATTGATTAATCAATTCTTATTATATAATAGAAATTACTCATATTCATTTGGTAGCATTAATCTTATACCTAATTCTGTTAAAGCCCATATTCTTATTTGATCCGCATATACTTCAAATTCTTTACTGTTCATTTTAGCTGTGCTTTTTACCTTTTGCAATCCTATCTGTTTATCATTAATATCTATGCTTTGCCATTCACTTGAAAACTTAATCTTTAGTGTATCGTGCATTTCATCAGGAAAATATCCTAGTTCATTTGCTAATGGTTGTACTATACAAGCCCAATAATAGTTATTCTGCATATTGCTTCTGTTGTTTCTTTGTTTCTTTACCTTTACTATATAATCACTATCAAGTTCTTTTAAGTAATTAAAAAGCATTTGTTTGTCTTGGCTATTCTTTATTACAAAGTTCATACTCTTAAACACCTTCTAGGCATACTATTATCAAGTCTTTTTTTCAATTCTACACTTAGTGCTTTGCTTAACCTTTGTTGTGGCAAATTAAATTTTTCAGCCAAGTTCTTCATATTATTATCTTCAGGGTTAGCAAAATAATACTTAATCGCTTTATTAGTTAAATACTTTAAATACTTTCTATTCCTTTTTTTTGTCATTAGTCAAATGATTCGTTTATACCTCTTTCACCTATTAGTTTTTCTTTAGCACCTTCCCAAAGTTTATCTCCTTGTGTTTTTTTACTTAAAGACGCTTCAGTTCTTTTTATACTGGGCATTCCTTCAGTTGGTTTGCTATCCATATATTTACCGCAACTACATTGGGCTTCTTTACATACCCAATTACTATCTCTAAAGACAATAGTTGCTTTAGCTATTTCTTTTTCTTCTTTACCGCATTTACATTTATAGATTGTCATTGTGCCAAAGCGCCTGTTCTTGTTTCACTTTGTTTATATAATTTTTCTAACTCAAATTGTAGATGATTAATTGCTTTTTGTATATCTTGTTCAGCAGGATTACCTTCTTTTTTTCCTGCTCTTAAAAGATAAGTAACTGCTGTTCCTGTGTTATATCCAAGTTTAAAATCTTCTACTATATTCTTTGCGGAGTAGCCATATACTGTTCCTGAATAGTAATGAGGTTGTGGTGCTTTTTTATAATTGTGTTTCTTTGTCATTGTGAGTATTTTTTATAAAGTTTTTTTATTCCATCATAACAAGTAGATATACAAGAACCGCAATTAGTACCTGTTTTATAATTTGTCATATATATGGTATTGTATAGTTCTATCATTTTCTTTTTAGCTGCTACGTCTTTTGCCCTACCTGTTTTTAAGTCTTTCCAAATGTCTAATATTTCTTCTATTATTTCTTGCGGCAAATCATCAGGGGCTTCTACTTCTGTTGTTTTATTCCAATACTTCTGCGGACAAGCCATAGGCGCTATTCTTGCTTTTATTTTCATAAAACATAAACAAACCTTGCATTGTCCTAATAGTTTAGAATAGTAAATACAATTTTTACATATTGCTATCCTATCTTCATAGACTTCATTAGGCACAAAAAACTTATTCATTAAGTTTCTTTTTAAGTATTGTTCTTACTTTGTCTATTGTATTAAAAATACTATTCCTGCTTATCCTAGTTTTTTCTGCTAATGAATCTAGTGTATTTCCTTCGTAGTAATACAACTCAAAGATTTTTTTATCGTACCAATAAACATCTTCTAAAGCTTTATCTATTTCTTCTAGCTTTTTTAACTGAGTGTTATCTACTTCTTGATTCGGAATGTTTGTAATATTTTTGTTGTTATTATTAGAAAACTCCAAATAATCATTGTTATAAGTTTTACTGCAATTATAACTAGAGCTGTCAATATGTGTATAGTACTTTTCATACTTATAATAAAAATTACTTCTAGGACTTGTTAAAGCCCTTCTAAGCGCAACTGCACCATATCTTACAACGCCGTCAATTCCATCTTTTTCGTAAATACTTCTAAGAGTATCAGGGTTCATTTGAAGAAAATAGAGCATTAATTCCTGGACTGCATTATTTATTTTATTTTCATCTGTTGTTATTCCAAAAGCCATAGTTCTAAACTTATCTGAAAGTTTTGCTATTTCGTTATAAATCTTAGTCATCATCAGGTTTAAGTTTATCAAGCTTTTCTACTATTTCGTGAAGCATTTGATCTAACACTACTTTGTAAGCCCTAACTACTGCTGCGTTGCTTTTTGTTTCTACTCCTGCAAAGAAACCACTTGTAGCTACTGAAAGGTTTATTGGAATAATCATTATCCAGTCATAAAAATTGTTTTCTCTAACTCCTGATCCATATCCGTTAGAATATTCAACTATTAAATCTATTACTTCAAGATAATTATTGTATTTACTTTTACTTGCAACTTCTTCTGCAAACTGCTTACACATTGTTATATAGACTTGAACTATTGACTTGTGTTCTTGACTCGCATAAATTGGTGTCTGCATTTTCCAAAGTTATAAAAAAAATTATTCTATTCCCTTTTCTTTTTTTAAGTTTTCAACAGCCAATTTATAATAACTTATTTTTTCTTCATAATCTATCCTAGAAAGTTTTATAGTTTGTCTTGCTTTATATTGTAATTCTTCTGCTGTTCCTTCTCCGTATTTTGCATCAAGGGCTAAAGCAAATTTATATTGTTCCCCCTGCTTAAACATATTACACCCTACACATTGAGGTTGGCAGTTTATTTCACAAAATCGTGTTGCTAAATGACTTCTACTTTGAAAGTGTCCGTTTTGCATACCTGATTTATAATTTTTAACTGTGCCGCAAGTAAAGCATTGAATTAATCCATTTTCAGAATCTCTAAGTCTTATGTAAAGACTAAACCACTTATCTAATTCTTTTTTTAGTTTACTTATTGGCTTCATATCCTAGCTTTTTACGCCATTCTTCTTGATATGTTCCTTTTCTCATATAATATTTTTTACCTCTTAATTCAGGTTCTTCTTCTTGTAGTTTTGCTCTAGCTCTTTTTATACTAGGTGCTGAAGTTAATTTGCCTAAAGAATATAGTCTTAAAAAATCTCTTACGTTTGAATTTTCAAACATTATAAACCTTTTTAGTTCTTCATTCCAAATATTAGCGCATAATTTATTATCATTATCTTTTAAATGATCGAACTTTGTTAGCCAATATCTTACTTTGTCTTTTGTTTTCATTCTTTTAATTTATAATTTATATGCAGCACTATTGCTGCGATTAATACCCAACCTAACATTTTAAAATAGTTGTGTTTGTTTAATATCTTCTTTTCTTACTATTCCTAGCATTGTTTCAAAAATTGTTTTTCCTGCTTCATAGTCTACTAAATTTCTTGCTAAACTCATTCCGTGATATTTTCCTTTATATTTTCTAAAATTATATCCGTGAAATTCTATAAGCTGGTTAACTTCAGATTTAGCGTTATCCATACTTGGAGCTTTTCTTTTGCTTAAAATATTTGGAAGATTAAAATTAGTCCAAAATAAATGCCTACCTCTTTTATAAGCAGGTATTAATGGTTCATAAAAAGGTATAACATTTTCTACGCAAAACTTGCCATTATAAAAATGTTTTAAAAAAAGTATTTCTTGATATAGTTTCATATCAGGGTATCTCATTTTTCTTTTATTTTTCATAGATACTTGAAAAGTAGAATGAGTTGGACAGGGTGGACTACTCCAAATAAAATCAAATTCTTTATAGTTATCTAATAGATATTCGTGAGCATCAGCAACTATTACTTTGTCTTTAGGAAATCTCTCTTGATATAATCTTGCTAAATCAGGATCCAGTTCTACTGCTGTTACTTCAATATCATCTTTTACTTCGTTCCACTTATATCTATTGCCACCTAGACAAGCATATAGATTTAAAATTTTCATTTTAATAGTTTTATTGGTTCTTGATAAAAAGGCACGTTCTTTTGTCCTAGTGTATGAACTTGATAATAAGCGTTATCTATTACTTTCTTATGAACTGTCAAAATTTTATAAAACCATCTAATATTTAAAAAAGGTTCTTCTTTTCCAAATCTAACGCCTTGATGAAAAGCATCTACAACTTGGTTAAAAGTCATATTGCCAAATCTCTTTTCTCTTATTAAATCTTCTGCAAATATTTTAGATAAATTAGCTAAAGTTTCTCTATCGGTTTTGTGTCCTATTTCTACTCCTGTTTTAGCAACTAAGTCTAGCACTTTTAAAGTCAGCTCTTTTAAGTTTTCTTGTTTTAGTGGTTTCATAATTTTATATCTTTTATTGTATCATCTATTTCATCTATTTTTTTAGATACTTCTTGTTCAATATATTCATCAATAAAGCTTCTTACAGTTTCTAAAATATCCATAGGACACAAGATATAATCTTGCATATCATTTAATTCATCAAGTAATATTTTTTCAAATATATCTATATCTAATTGTTCTTTTTTCATAATAGTTTTTTAGCTTCTTGCCATTCGTTAATTTGTGAGTGTAACTTACCCATTGTTTTTGGTTTAACTTCTCTACGTTCCCAAGTTCTTACAGCAGCTTTCCAATCTTTCATTTTGTTCCTACCGATTTTCCAATCTTTGCTTTCGTAAAAATCTAAAAACGCTTCAGCATCTATATTATTATTCCTTTCAATACAATAAGACTTAACATTATCTAAAGTTGGTTTTTTAAAAAGCGCCTTTCTATTACTATATGTAATATTTTTATTATTTATATTTATATTAGTATTATCTGTTAACTTTTCTTGTGTAGGTATGTTAACCAAAGTTATCACCCTCTTATCTATTTCTTTACTACCTAGTTTATAAATGTTAACACGCTTTATATAATAGTTATCTTCTAAAATCTTTAACCACTTTTGTATTGATACCCTACTAACTTCATACAATCTACAAAAGTATTCTGTTGAAGCTGTACACTTACCATTCATATTACATAAAGCTGTAATTTCTGCATAAAGCAATTTAGCGTTAGGAGTAAGTTTTTTATTGTATCTTACTTCAGCAGGAATAATAGCGTAGTAGTTAGGTTTTGTCATATAATTTCTAAATTGTATTTGCAATCTGTTAAGGCAAACTTACACTTTTCTAATTGATCGTAAAAATGTCTATAAGAAACTTTAACATCAGCTTGTACTTTTCCTGAGGTAATTCTTATAGTAGTTTGGTGTTTATCGCTATTTTCAACTCCGTTTTTTCTCAAATGATCTTTAAGATGGTTTAAATCACAAAAAGTTTTTTTTGATCCTTGAATATTAGTATAAGCGTTATAAACCTTATTAAACACTTCTCTATATTTTGGAAAGCTTCTATAATTAGAAGCGTGAGTTTTTTCATAGTGATAAACTAAACTTCTATCTCTTTTAAGTTCTTTAGCTATTACGTTTTGGTGTGTTTCATCAACCATTCTAGCTATTACAGCAGCTACTGTTCTTGGTATCTGATATTTCAACTGCCTACTTTTGTAAGATAGTGAACCTTTACGCAACCCCATTAGCGAAGTAGTGAGGTTGCATAAGTTTTTAAAATTATCTTCTTGTATCATAATTAGAATGGTAAATCGTTAGGTGTAGTTCCTTTAAAATCCGTACCCATAATAATATCATTATCAGCCGTTACAAATTCATCTCTATTATCAGTTGGCAATTCATTTTGATTGACAAACCAATAACCATCAATGTGGTTATAGTATTTACCTTTATATTCTTTTGAATATACATTACACCTAATCATAACCATATCACCTTCTCGTAGCTTGTTCATCTGTTTTATTTTATCTTCTCCAAAACATTGTATTGCAATTTGTGGATTATACTTGTTGTCAGTTTCAACAATACATATTTGTTTTACAAAAGGGTTTCCTGCTTTTGATTTTCCTGCTTCTTGTTCTAATTTTCTTACTAATTTTCCTTTAATTTCCATATTTATTTATTTATTTAATTATTAAAAAAGAAAGTGAGAGGGGAAACCATATACAAAGTATAACCGCTAAATTAATATTAATATTGGTTCTAAACCCCTCACGATCTATGCTAGTTCTTTTTAAATTCTTCTGATTCATCTTCTCCAAAAACTCCAAGTTCGTAAAAACCTGTTAGCTTTAAAACTGCTCTACTCATAGCTCGTTTTTCAGCCATCTCTAATACATACCAAGTATTACAATTTCCATCTTTAAAACCACCTTTTAAAGCTGATCCAAAAGTTTGAATTGTGTTTTGTCCTTTTATTGCAGTTGCTTTTACAGCAGCAAAGTTAGTTTCACATTTTACTACATTATAAGTTATATGAATATTCTCTAATGCTTGTATTTTATCTATGCCTGATCTTGTGATTATTACATAGTGTTGATGCTTAAAAACATCTTCTTTATCTAATCCGTACTTTATGTACTTTTCTTTTATCTTTTCCGTTTTCATATCGTTATTATTAGTGCTTTATTATTAGTTAATTTATCGTATCGTTCTTTATATTCTTTAAGCTTATCTTCATTTTCATAGTCAAAACACTCATCAATGTTAAGTCCTGTTAATTTTACATAAGTTTCAAATGCTTCATCTACCTGCTGTCTAGTTCCAAATATTCTAATACTTGGCTCAACTTTTTTTATATCTGCAAACCAACCATCAGGTGATAGTTTATCTATTGTTCTGTACACTCCGTTGTTATAGAAGTAGTAATCTTCGCAAATTAATTCCATAGTTAATAATTCCATTGAAAGTAAAAGTAAAGACTACAATAAGTTAGGGCTACTAAACCAACCATAGCCATAAAGAATTTAAACGTGCTTATTTCGTTACGTTCATCTTCTATTGTATAATCTTTTCTTGTGTTAATATACTCTCCTCGTGCGTTCTTGCAATAAAAAAAGTCAGCAGCTTCTTTTTCTGAAAGGTTAAAGCTAAAACCTGTGTGTTTGTTTGTTATTTTCATTTTCATATACCTATATTAGTCGCAAAGGAATTTTATGCTATAAAAAAAGGTAGATAATTTAATATCTACCTATATTGTTTTTAATTATTGAATTTGGTATTTATCTAATGATGATAAAAAAAAATCTTCAATTACATTTGCTAAATCTACTCTTAAGGATTCTTTTAATTTTATGCCATTTAATTTAGGTAAACCACCATTATAATTACAATCATATACAGTTCCTTTGTATTCTACTTTATAATTAGTATAAAAGTCATACATTTTGTGCGATAATATTTTCATTTTAGTTTTTTTAAATTATTAAATTGTTTTAACACAGCAAAGATATATAAAAAAATTGTTTCTCACAACTTTATTTACAAAGTTATTAACAATTTAAGTGTTAACAAGAAAATTAAAGAGAAAGTGCTAGAACTATAACTATAATTAAGAAATAGAGGATATGTAGCTTTGTAGAGTCGTTTAGCTTCATTATAAGGGCATTAAAAGATTTATAGGTAGTGTACCATTGTTTAGTATAACGGCGCACCCTATGGCTTGTTTTTTAAAGTTTTTAGCGTAAGCAGCAGCATAAGTTGTAGAATCAACACCGCAACCTACTTGCATAGCAAATACTCTATATCTTTTGCCGACATACCATAAACAATAAGCTTCTGTATGGGTATGGCCACAAACGCTTGACATTAGATTGTTTTTAGCTTTGCTTTTGGCTTGTCCGCCTTCTCCGTGTTCGTAAAGAACATCATCATATACTATTGATTCTACCCAATTCCAATTAGGAGTTCCTAAAACTTCGTTGTAAGTTTTTATCCAAGCTTTAGGTATTCCACCTGTCATAGCTTTACGACTAGCCATTCTATCGTGGTTTCCGATACATACATCAGCTTCAGGAAAAGCTTTGTACCATTTAGCTACTTTTTCTATTGTCTTTTCTAATTCATAACCTGCTGACATTCCATCAGGATCAGGTTCGTGATAACTAAAAGCGTGGTTATCTAATATATCTCCTATAAAGATAACGTGGTTACAATTGTAAGTTTCGTACTGCTCTAAACAAAATTCTAAATAACCATCTAGGCAAAAGGGTTCGTGCAAGTCGCCAACAACTAGGACATTCCTAGTGTCAGCTTCTCGCATCTTTTGTAAAGCTATTACTTCGTGTGGTTTTAATCTAAACCTATTATATGAATCAGGTTTTTTATTTTTTAGATTTTCCAAAGTCTGCTAAAGATTGTCCACCGAGAACGGCAATTAAACTCCACCAAATTTTAGATACTGATTCTTCATCAACTCCAAGTGCTGATGCTATCATAGGCACTACTATTGAGCTGATTCCCAGCCAAACTTTTTTAGAAGTTAAAAGCTGTGTAATAATGTAATTTTTCATAGTTATTTATTTTTGATTATTAAATTAATATCATAACCTTCACCCAAATTTATAATTTCTTTGATAAGTAAATCCATAGCTAAAGTTGAATTATGAACAATGTCTTGTTGAGTTCCTTGTCCTACTAGAATACACCCCCTTGTATCTTTAGCTGTATTACCTCTATGAAATAAAATATGTGATCGGTTTGGTACATCTTTAACTATTAGATGTATGTAGTTCCTTGTAGCACTTTCTCTAGGTAGTCTTAAACGTACTTTATATTCCCCTGCGGGAATGCAAGAAATACTACGTTGGTTATCTCTATATGGAAGTTCTAGGGTATCACAAAACCTTTCTCCATTTAAGAATAATTCGCCAATAGTAGATTCTTCAGTAAAAGTATCTCTTATTAATAAAAGATTTATTTTTCCCAAATTAGATGAAATAAGTTTTGTAGATTTTACACCCTTTAACCTCTTGAACCAACTCTTTACGAACTTTAAGAGCTTCTTCATTTTTATTATATTTAGGGTTCTTGCTGTTTAGTTTTCTTTTTTTCATATTCAGCTTTTATTAGCACAATTTTTATCGCACCATTTAAAACAATATTGCTGTCCTGTTAGTCTGTATAATATGTTACAAATTATTCTTTTCATTTTTTAAATTTTATGAATTTATAAATAGTAAAACTTATAGCAAGTATAAGCGAAACAAGTGTTAAAATTTCGTTGCAGTCAGTTATACTAAAACCGATTGCTGAACCATTAGCTATTCCTACTTGTAGCGTGTCTTTGAGGTCGTTCATTTGTTTTTGTTTTTGGCTTACTTTCCAAGTAGGATTTTAGCTTAGTTATGTTAGTTTTTTTTGGTTTATAGTATTTCTTCATTATGTTAAATCAGGAGTTAAAAAATCTCTTAGTGTTAATTTAGTTCCTTGTCTTGGTTTTTCAAGATTCATTCCTGCATAGTAGTTTTCACTTGAAGGCGATACATCTGCACCACTATTCGTTGAAAATTCAGGGAAGCTACTTGTGTTATTTCTTACATATTCTATCATTCTCTCTCTATAATAACTAGCGGTATTCATAACTTCTTCTCTTAGGTGTTGTGCTTCTTCCGTAGTTAAAGCGTTTCCTGTTTCTGAGGTTTTAGAGTAAATATTACCATTTTCTACTTTAAAACGTAGATAAGGTATAGCGTGATATAAAGCATATCCAGGAAGCATATCTCCAATATATTCGTCTACTAAAGTCTTATAAGCTTCATTACCTACATTCCCAATAGTACCTGCTGTTATTAAGTCTTTAAGTTTTTGCGTTAAGTCAGTTCCTAAAGCTGTTTCAACATAAAGCTTTTGTGCTTCTTTTACAAAAGGAAGTAGTAAATTAGTATCAACATTAAGATTAATTGCTGTTGAATCTTTTAATTTTTGTTCTGATATAAATAAAACGTATGCCATATTATCTTGGTTCTAAAAATCCATTATTTTTCATTCTTTTTGGTGGTCTAGCTACTAGATTATCATTTTTTTCAGCAGTAAACCCTTCACTTCTTGCTTTTGTATAAGATATTAATTGACTAGAGTTTATCTTACTTTTAGCACCTCTTAATGATGTTTTGTAGATTTGTCTTAGCCAAAAGTGATGGCAATTACCGCCACCTTTATAGAGTGCGGTTTTTTTAGACTTACAACAATCTTCGTGTTGATCGGCTAACCATATTGAGTAAGTTGCTGCACCTCTAGGACCCCAACCAGGATTAACTGCAATATTGTTAAGTCGTACAATATCTTCTTTTCTATATATTTTTTTTGACGCCATCATTAGTCTGCAAAACTCTCTAGTTTCTCCTTCTTGTTTTAAGAAGTTATCTTTAGTGTAAACATATCTAACTTTATAAAAATCATTATCTGATTTATTAGTACCATCTTGACTACTTCTAGCGTTTGGTCTAGCTGTACCTGTACTAGCTAATTCTAGCTTTTCGTTAGCTGCTTGATTTAAAACTTCTTCAAAATTAAAATCTTGGTGTTCTCCATCCACTACTTCTTCTTCTATCAATTCCCATTCTTCAGGCATATCTTCTCCGCATTCATCAATAAACTTTTGCAATTCTGTTTTTTCTGCTTTCATTTCAGTTGCTTCTTCGTGTTTATCACAAGCCATATAAACTGTTTCTCCTTCTAATTCGTGTTCGTGGTAACCTTTACAACCTTTTATAATAGCGTGTTCTTCTGCTTCTTCTATTGTACTAAAAACAGGTTCACCATCTATCATACCAACTTTAGAAAGTTTTACATCTTGCTCTACTGTATTTTCATCATCATCAAGCGGTGCTAATCCAATCGCCTCTCTTATTTCGTCTTGAGTTGTAACTTCTCTTATAGTCTTAGAATCAAATTGAACTGTAATCGGTTTTAATTGTACAAACTCAACAGGCAAATCCATATTATTTACCGAAAATATAGTTTGTAAAGTGTCTAGAATATTTAATTGGAATGGCCTAACAACTGTATTTAAGTAAAAGTTAGAAGCGTTTATAAGCTCGTCTGTATTACTTGAGAAGCCATTAGTACTATCAATACCCATAAGTGTCTTAGACGTTACTCTATGACCTGTGAGAATGTTTTGCACTAAAAGTTCTTGGAGTGCCAAATATTGCTTGTCTGCATCAGATACACTTATTGGGGTTATTTCAGGAGTTCTTGTTTTATCATCTGAAAAAGTCAATACAAACTTTCCTGAGTTTTTAGCACCTGTAAATTTATCTGCTAAACTTTGTTCTATTTGTCTACGTTCTTCAGCAGTTGGAACACCGTTTGCGAAGGAAATGAAGTACGATCCACTAAATCCATTCTCTATATTATTGAGATGAAATTCAGCAACTCTTTGGTCAACTAATGCCCAATTACACGCTGCTAAATAATCAGGAGTATGGTAAATATCCATATTAGGAGAATAAGCCCCTGTGTAAATTAATTGACTAGCAGCAGTTCTATCTTTAGTATTAAAAGCTGCTATTGGGTAAGGTTTGTGTGTTCTAGTATTACTCCAATCTGCACTAATATAATAAGTATCTACTTGTCCTAATTCGTTTGGCCTACCTGCTCTAACTCTTTCAACAGGAACGTGAAAAATATCAACTATTTCTGTTCTTGCCCTATTAAAAATAACGTGTATAGCGTAAGCACCCTGAAGCTTAAAATCAAAAGCTACTTTTTTTATTACTTGGTGTAAGGTTTCTTTTCCGTTTGCGTGTCGCATAAACTTCTTGAGCTTTACATAAGCTTCTAAATTTACATCTTCATCAACTGCTATTAAATCTTCTCCTGCTATCATTTCAGCAGTACCATTTATTATCGCAGCGTGTGTTGAAGAATTGTAATATAAGTCAATTAAGAATTGAGGGTATAAGTTTTTCCAATCATCAGTTCCATATTCTATATAATCACGCCCCCTAACCTCTTTTATAATAGGTGCTGTTGCTGTTTCTAAATTTACTGAAATTATATTATCTTTCATATTATTTTTTAATAAGGGGGTTCAGGTATTGTGTGAAATACTGTTAAAAGTTCTTCTAGCCATTCTGATTCACTTAAAGAAGTCCATATAAAATCCTGCCCTGTGTCCATTACTTGATCCGTATGAACTAATCCATAAGCAAATGTTTCTGTGTCCATATATGCTATAAAGTAGGTTGGATCTGTTGGGTATTTTATTTCGTGTTTCATTTATTTTATATTTGTCCTCCGTCTGTTATTGTCCAATTATTAGGTGCTGAAGTTAATACCGCCCTACCTGCTGCGGCTGCTGATGAATATTTTGCAGTTCCAAAAGAAATAGATTCGTTAGATGATAAACTTTGTGTACTCCAACCATTATAAATAGCATCAAGATTATCTGAGGAAAAAGTTAAATTTGTTGCATTTAACATAAAATTTCTAAAGTCCACACAATTACTAACGTCCCAAGAACCTAAATTTTGGTCAAATGATGTCGCCCCTTGAAATGTTTTATTTAAAGTTGTAGTATTTGAAACGTCCCAAGAACCTATATCTTGGTTAAATACTGTGCAGTTAAAAAAAGTACTACCAAAGTGATTTACATTAGAAACGTCCCAACCTGATATATCACCATTAAAAAGGTGGCAATTTCTAAACATATTTAATAAAGAATTACTTACTACTGTTATATTGTCAGTAGCAGTACAAGTCATATTATTACAACCATAAAAAGCAGCATTTAAATCACCAACAAAAACACCCCAATTAGAAATATTATTTAATTTAAGTTTATCTCCACTATTAGAAAAAGCAAACCTAGTTAAAGAACCTGATATTTTAATAGTATAAACTGCTGCCGTGCTATAAGTATGAGTAATAGTTCCTGTCAACCCTGTATCTGTACTACCATCTCCCCAATCAACATCATAGCTTCCGCTAGTTCCATCAATTGGTATAGCAAATTTTTTAGTTCCTGTGCTACCTGCTATTGTAGTATCTACTGTAAATATAAAATCAGTTTCACCACTAGCAACTCTATTGCTTGAATTTAAACTTAGTCCTAATTTAAGTGCTAACATATTTTATGTAGTTACTCCTTCGTAATAACCTATACCAATCCCACTCGTAAGAGTAATTGCAGTAATATTCATAAATAGAGTAGTTCCTGCAGGAAGTGTTGTTTGTAAAGCACTTTCACCTGTTGCATCTGCTACTGTTATTGCTGATACTACACTTTCAACAGGAAAATAAACACAATACCAATCTTTGCTAGTTTGTGCTGCTGTTGTAAATATTTCCGTGCTTCCGTTTTTTCCTAATTGCTCAGTTAAGAGCTGTTGTACATTTTCTATTGCCATTTTTTATTTTTTATTGTCCGTAATATATATAATTTGTTCCACTTGGCTCTTGCCTTTGTGTGTATTGTACTTGTGCTGTTCCTGCTTTGTCTGCTACATACATCTTCCCTTTAGTTACCAAACCCTGAACAACTCCTTTATCATCAGCAGCAGGGGTTAATACATCTATTTCCGTTCTAGGTGCATACCCAGTAGTAACTGTAACTGTACCTATCCAACTAACCTCATAAACTTCATACTTCCAATATCCTGAGGGTAAAAAATTTATTCTACCAGTATACATATTAGGAGCAGCATTATAAACAAGCTCAAATTTTGTAGACCTATTTTCTATTGTTTCCGTACGAGCATAAGCATATTGTACTGACTTATCCATATCATTAGTAAACTTTAACAAGTGTCTAATCTTGCTTGAAGCTACTGAAGTATTAATCCTATTATCTTCTGTTTGTAAGTAGGCAGTTAAGTTAGTTTCAGTTATTGCTTGTATCATATACTATATAATAGAAAAACTATGAATTTATTGTACTATAAAAGAAAAGAGGGCATAAAGCCCTCCAATCAAGAATATATGAAAACTACTAATAAGATTAAGAAGTTACTATACTTAAACCTGAGATACCTGAATTTGAGAATGGTGCGCCACCTGCTGCTACATCTTCTAACATAGCAAAAGGTTGTGCTTCTAATCCATCAAATGTTAAAGTATATCCGTTTCTATCTCCAAACGCTGCGCCACTATCAGCAGTACCTGCGTTCATTGACATTCCGTTGTGCATACCCATACAGATTATTACATCATTCCCTGTTGCAGGGTGGGTTGCATTAAGTTGTGCAAATATTCTAACTTGCGTTTGTCCTAAAAGTTTTATCTGATTCTGATCCTCTTTAGTAAGTCGGTTTAATACCATATTTACTGTTGGAGTATAGAAAAGAGTGCCGTTCTCAACCGAACCTGTAAGAGTTTCATTTGCAGATGTAGAACCTCTCGGTACAGTGTACCGATATATTGTAGAGGTTTGAAAGTTGATAGTGTCTATTTCTCCTTCAGTACCTGAAGCATAAGCCCAATCTGATCTTGCGAAATCATCATAAACTGAGAAATAAATAAATTTAACGCCTGCTGAAATTCGTGAGCAATCAAGTCCTCTCCCTTTTGTTAGTGCTGTACACGCCATATTATTTTATTTTTTAAAGGTTAAAGGAGTGAGTGCCGAAGCACCCACTTCTTGAATTAAGTTTATTATGATTGTCTTACGATATCAGCACCAACTCCTGTTTGAACACCTGCTGAATATCTAGCAACTACTCTAATATTGTCTGAGCCATCTAGGTTAGCCATATCTAGTAATTGTATTCTAGTTGCATCAGAAAGTAAATCAGTTCCAAAGAACATATTGCCTTTTTGTGCTGCTACTAATTGATTGTCTGCCATACCCGGACAAACTGCGATTTTGTACCCTTCAAATACAGGATCGTAATCTCCGTTCATATTGTAAGCATTTACATATCCTAAAGTAGATACTGCTGAAATATAAAAAGCATAAGTTTTATTATTCATATAAATATGCAAGTCATCTTTTCCTAAAATTGCAGGTACATTAGCCGCCATATCAGCAGTTAAAGTTTGTAAGTTTGCAATTATGTTAGCTGCTGTATAAGCACCTGAAGCTGATGATTGAATTACTGTTGCATCAACACCCGGTAATAAGTAACCTGTTGCAGCACCTAAGAAGCCATTGAATTTACCTGCTACCGCAGTTCCTTCCCAAATACTTTCTTCCGTTGCTTGTGCTATGATTTCTCCCATATAAGAGATAACATAATCATCAAAAGATGCAGGTGGCGGCGCTCCCGCTCCTGCTCTCATATTTTGCGCCTCGAAGCTACTAAGCAAGTTGGCCTTGCATAAATCTACGTTTATTTGTAGATTTTTTGGTTCAATAAATTTAGTTTCTGTTAATGTTAAAGTACCTGCATCATTAAAATCACAAGTCGCATCAACCACTAATCCTGAATTACCCATAACCTGCAAGTTGCTACGATACTTCACGTTTTCCATCATAGATAAATAATCTAATGATTTTGCTTCTTTTAAACTTTGTGCGATATAGAATCCCGCCGATTTTCCCGCATAGTTTGAATTTACTGTAAAAGCCATAATTTGTTTTTTTTATTTATTAATTATTATTTAAGTTATATAAAATTCTTTCTTGTCTTGAAAGTTTTCTGTATTCTCTATTAGATAGTACATTTCTTTCAGAACTGAATTTATTTGTGTTTATTGGAGCATCAGCAGGACTTGCTGCTAATTCCGTTTT
>Ga0098036_1000498_pt1 | contig 17086 bp, 25 predicted proteins | sample 4_EtaG_FD_77064 | JGI IMG/M metagenome (GOLD analysis project Ga0098036, IMG submission 77064) | Marine viral communities from the Subarctic Pacific Ocean - 4_ETSP_OMZ_AT15127 metaG | ecosystem: Environmental > Aquatic > Marine > Oceanic | place: Pacific Ocean | collected 2015-01-07 | reverse complement strand
TTATTGAATGCTTTGTATCGTTTCTCAGCTGATTTAGACTTAACCTCTTCTAATTTATTTATACCCCATTCTTTAATGGGTGTGAATAGACAATGACTTACACCATCTAAAAAGTATTGATTGTATTCTTCTTCTGGAAGACCTACTTTATCCATTGTCATAATTAAGACCTGTGCCTGATATTGTTTAGAAATATGATCCTGAATATGGTAAAAAATATCCTCTTCACTATCAATCATGAAAAAATTTTGACCGCCTTTCTTCCACCACTGAGAAAACCCTTTTCCCTTATCAGGAACCTCTACAATCTCCTCGCCATGATGCATCGTTATATTTTCTATTGTGATTTCATCCTGACCCGTATCTTCATAAAAATCTACATTGAAATCAACAACAGGATATTTCTTAATGAGTTGAATAGTCTTTCCTGCATAAGACTTCAAAATACCCCTAATAACACTCATTCTCTTCCCTAGTTCTTTATAACTACCCTTAGCCTGTGCTGCTGATTTAACTCGTTCATAAGTAATTCTGCGTGTGTTTGTGGTGTCTAGTTGTTGTTTAACTTTTCTAAATCTACCTGTATCATCGTTATACGATAATCCCTGTGGTAAAACAAAAGAAGGGTCTGCACCCGTTTCATCAATTAGATACTTATAGATCTTCTTAGCTGTGGTGCCGTACTTATTCATAGTGGAATATTTGTCCGTGAATGGATTGTAAATTGTTTCTTTTTGGCTTGACATATAATACTTAATATATTATTTATTTCCTTAAATATATTTTGTTTTTACAACAAAATAATAAAATAGGAATAAAAAATAATAATAAAAAAACACTACTATACACGACTTAAAAATAATAAAGTTTAATTTTCTAGATAGTTAAATAAAAAGTTTAATTTTCCCGCTTTTTTAAACTCCTTTATTCGGGATCATTGTAATTTCTAATTGCAGAATATAAGTTCCTATGTCATTCGCCGCACCAGCCGCAGACCGAATATAGACTGGAAGCCTTGATACTGGATTAACTAATCTAACTCTTAATGTTTGCCCGAATGGGTTCGCAGCTATAATAGGATTTTCTGCACGACCAGAAATACTGAGCCACGCACGATTAGATGCATTCCCAGCTGCCACACTTCCCATAGTTGCATCGTTATTGGTCGCTATAACCTGTCCGGGTAGTATTTGTCTAAAACCACTATTTTCTTGAAATCCTTTCTCTAATGCATTCGCAGCTGTATTGACGCATGATAGAGTTGTTTGAGAACTAGGTGCTGAATTAATTTGTAATTCAATCGCAGCGATTTTTGAAGAACCATTAGCGTCAGCCCATATAGCGTCAGCTCCCACACCAGCGGGATTGTCTGGACCATAGGCGACAAAACTATCACACTTAATAAGGGCGGCGTTATAGTCTTCATTATTTCCATAAAAAGTGGGAATAGATAAATCTACTTCATACTCTCCTCGTCCATCTATATTGCCTACTGCTTCTATGGCGACAATAGACCTAAATCTTAATTTTTCTTCATCAATAGAAAACACATTAACCACGGGAGCTCCTTTGTCAGTCATCTTTATACTAATTAATTTATTTTATTTTTATTCTTTTTTTAATCTTTTTTTATATTTCTCCACACATTCAGTAAATACACATCCCCAGAAAAATCCTAAACCGATATATCCTAATAAAATCCATTCCATTATACTATACTTAATATTTTATTTTCTCGCCCGTTGAATTTGTTTCCTTGTTTCTTTTGCATCAGCGACCGCAGATTTTCCTTGTTGAAGGGCTTGTTTAAAATTACCATGACTTACAGCCCTAACAGCGTCTACTGCATGATGTACTCCATGAGCCGCAGCCTGTCCCGCTTTAACCGATGCATCTGCCATCCCTGCTACTTTTTGAACTCCTTTTGCTGCTGCGGATACACCACCAGCGACCGCTGCGATTGGCTCTAAACCGATCGCCGCCGCTCCTGTACCTATAACTCCTGCGACCTTAGATATTGTTCCCGCTACATCTCCTATCTGTTTCGCATGATCCCCTACAAACTTAACACCCTTTTTGACAACCGAAGCTGCTTTTTGACCTATTGAATGAACCGCTCCACTTATCTTACTTCCTAGACTTGAAAAGAATCCCATTGTTTTATAATATATTACTTATCTTTTTTTGGTTTAACTTTTTCTTTTGATTTTAGTTTTTCCTTATCCTTCGCTTTCTTTTGAGCCTCTACTACAACTTCTCTGCCACTTTTAGGAATTTTTAGTGTTTTATTCTCTATGAAATCTAATTTTAATGATATATCAAAATTCAATCCATTCAGGTTTATTGTTGTATTTTTTTGATTTGTCAATCGTATAGATATACTTGTAATCGCCTTGACTTTCAAAAGAAGTTTATGTATGTGTCCGTCGCTAGGTCTTACATTAATAATTCCTCCAGGTTCAGCGTTAATAGGGATACGAGTTAAAATATTACTAAATCCTCCTCCTATGTGGCTGTCAAGGACCGATGATGTTGATAAATTAGTTCTTATAAATAAACTTCTTATAGAATTAGTCATATCACATACATCGTCCGCATACATATAAAAAGCGGGTGATGTTGTATGAGGTCCCGAGATACTTATCGTCGCACCGGTACTATCATTGAACCCATGAAAATATTGTCCCCCTGCGTCTCTTTCAACAAAAGGATCACCCACTAATCCTTCCCAGTCAAAACCTAACTCTTCATTCATATCATCTCCGGGTGCGTCAGGTGTACCTGTAAAAGGTCCATATCTTAAAGCCATTGTAATTCTGTTATTCAATGCAGTTGCTCTAAATCTAAATTTCATAGCGATACTATCATAAGTTACTTCAAACCCAGCCAGTTTTGAAGATAATGTATTAGCCAGTTGAACTGCATTATAATTTCCTTCATCAATAAAAATAGTCCCCGCACCGGGAGCCCCTAAATCTAATATTCCTCCGTTATAAGTCGCAGGGACACCGAACGCCGTAACAGAATAATCTAATCTACAATTTATTCCGTTTTGAAAATTATAGAATGAATAAGGTATTTCAGCTGAGAATACACTCATGACTATTGAATGATGTTCTGGAACCACTATGGGTTCTTCCAGTGTGAAATCAAAATCACTAGTATTCTCATTATAGATAATAGTAGCGTCCTTAGAATTAATATATAAAACTCGTGATGCATCTGTTTCTGTCTCTGCGTATTGAGCCATCATTATATATTAATAAAATAAAATAAAGTTAAAAAGTTAAAAATTAATAATTAATCAAAAATAACCTTAAAATTTCCCTTCGCCATTGTTAATCCTACAGGTGGATCTTCTCCTTTATTCTTAGACTTTTTATTATATTTCTTAATAGCGTTCTTAGTTTCTTTTTTAGTTAGATTTTGTCCGCATGAATATCTCGCCATTACACCATGAAATTCGTCAGGGAGTTTAGGATATTTCTGTCTATACCATTCTTCCATATCTTCTAATGATTGTGTAGATGCGAGAAGACTTAGAGGAGTTACACTAGGTAATCTTGTTTTATCTCCATCATCTTTAACAACTCCATAATCATACGCCGATAATGATATTATATCGGGTAATTTATCAAAGTTTTCAATGTCTTCCTCGTTGTTGAATGAGAAATTAAAACGAGGATCGTTTGACTGAATTAAAACATTCCTGCATCTCTTTAAATCCATTCTATCTTGATTATTCATCTTTACTAATTTATTTATTTTTTTTTAATATTTCTAAATTTATTTGGATACTTTCACTTCACTACCTTTCTTCGGGCGACCTCTTTTGTGAGCCTGTTTACCTACTTTTTTATGTACTTCTTTAACACCACCCTTCGCAGGTGCCTTTCTCGCTTTCTTCTGTAATTCTAAATTATGTTTAGCGACTTTATCTAGAAGATGACCTGGTAATTTATCATATTGTTTACGAGTGATCGCTTTGTTTTCAAGAGCTTTCTTCGCTATGGCTGACGGCATGATTTTATAGTATTATGGAGATTTAAAAATAATGTATGATACTCTATTTTAGTTTATTTTGATCGCTCCCTTTCTAATTCACCTTCTAATCTTTCTATGTCTTTATCCTTAGATCTTAAATCAGCCTCTATAGCTCTCGTTGATCTCCCCCCTGTAGTTGTTGCTGCTGTCGCCGCCGTCAGTTCCCTACTTAATTTCCCTCTCTCTTGTCTCTGTCGGGCGATTGTTTCAGTAAGAAGTTCTTCTCTTGATTTAACAGGAGCCTTCGGTGGTGGTGCGGGGCCTGATGTTTTTGGAGGCCCTGCTATGCGAGGTCTCCGTGGTGATCCACCTGCCTCCTCTTCGGGGAATGCTTGGGGACCTTCTTCTTTTTCTCTTGCTCTTTGTTCCCTCGCACTCTCCTCTCCTTCAAATAAAACTCTTCCCTCTTGAATATTTCTATCTAAACTCTCCCACTTGACACGATGACCTCTCCCGTCTGTTCCTCCTCCGGTTTTTAATCTAATTTGTCCGTGCTCGTTTGCACCCGCTACATCAGCCGTCTCATCCGTGAAGATGCCGTGAAGTGCTTTGAGAGGATGGATATTTCTAACTCTGTATCTATTTCTTGTTTCATTATGAGCGTCGCTTCGTCTCCCTCTCATTCCTGCTTCCAGCCCTAAATCAGGTTGAGCCCTGTCCCATAATTCTCTGGACCTTAATACATCATCCGCCGTGCCGTATGTTAAATCACCTGACCCGACGGCGTGAAGGTCTATGGGTTTAGGCTCTTCGTCTTCTCTAAAAGGGTCCTCATCACTATCATCATCATCTCGGCCCGACGAGCCTTCATCGCTTTCTCCTTCATCACTTACTTCAAACTCTTTCACTTTATCGGTTGTTTTAAACGATACTTCTTTCTTTCCACCTTCTTCTTCCTCGTCTGTATCTGTGTCATAATCTTCATAATCATCATCATCCTCGTCGCTCTGCATCTCTAATCCACTGGGTCCATCATCCCTTCCTCTTTCTTTTTCCTTTGGGTCTTCACTTGTATCTCCTGTAACATTCCCTCCTTCATCGCCAGTCGGTTTAGGTGGGTGATCCGCATCAAAGTTTAATCCACCTGTACCTTCAAAAATTCCCTTCGCCGCATCTTCCGGTGATCGTGCCCCGGGTGGTTCTTGAAATCCGCTGTCTCGTAAATCTATCCCTCCTCCTCCTCCCTCAGGTTCAGGTGCGGGTGCTGGCGGTCCTGGTTCATCGCCCTCTCCTACCGGTTGAAGTGGATCCATTCTTCCTAATCGTGGATCGTTGAGTTGAGCCCTTACATTATCGGCCAGTTGAGCGGGTGTTAGACCCCCGACAGGTTGCCCTCCTATGCGTTCCAGCTCTGCCCTTATATTTTCAAACGAGGCCTGATTATCTCCATCTCTTCTTTCACTTTCATCTGCGATTGCATTCAATCGGGCCAGTATGGCTTCTCCATGCTGTTCTAAATAACTTACTTGCTCCCCTGTAAATCCACTATCGCCGTCATCCAGTCTTCTCTGGGCTATTTCGGCTCTTTCTCTATCGTTTCTAATTAATTGCTCTACGGATGCATTGTATCTTCTAAATTCGTCTATGTGTGCATCGTGATTTCCTAATCTATCTAATAATTCCGCATGGTCCGCCCGTCTTTGTCTTTCTCTATCTCTATTTAATTCGGTTTCATCGTTTAGAGTTGTATCTAATGCTCCTATGCGTCTACCTACACCTCTAACCGCTGATGTGTGGGATCGGTTCCCAGCGTCTATCCTCTCACCTAACTCTCCCATCTGCTCTACGAAGGCTTCTCTTAAATCTGCTTGTGCCAGTCTTAAATTATCTAATCCTTGTTGATGACCTAATCCTCTTTGTCTACTTTCAGCGAGACTGGTTTCTATATTACCTGCGAGACCATCAAAGCGACCCTCTAATCCTCCGTACCGGTCTTCTAATGCCTGTTGTTGCTCTGCCACACCTCCTATTCTCTCATCAATCCCAGCGAGCCCTCTTCTTACTCTAACATCACTCGCCCTTATTTCATCTCCTATTGCCCCTCTTAAATCTGCTACATCTCCGCCTAATTGTGCCACTCTTGCGGCGTGATCTATGTCTGCTTGATTTACATTCCTTCTTACAACATCAATATCATCCATCGCCGCATCAAGACGATTCACTAAGTCATCGTATCTTTGTTGATCTCTATTAATTCTTTGTTGTCTCTGTGCGTCTGTTTCACCAGGCGGAATAGCCGCTATATCTTGTCTAACTCGTGCCATCTCTCCCCGTATCGCACCTATATCCGCTACAAGACCAGGATGGACTGGTGGGATGGCGGCGGCCCCGACTGCTGCATGAGCTACTGGTGGAACTACTGCTCCTCCACCTACAGCTCCCCCTGCGTGTGGTGCGTGTCCTGCTGCTGCTGCCGGTGGTGCGGCTCCTACGGGAACTGGAACAACTGCACCTGGTCCTTGATAAACACGGAGAGGATCTTCGGGATTTCTTCTATATTGTCCTTGTCTCATGAGTTTCAATTCTTTATTAATCTTCGCCAGTTCATCTTTAAGATTTACTTTTTTTCTTCCTTTTCCTTTCAATAAGGCTCTTTTCTTCTTTAATAATTTTTTCAAGAGGGCTTCATTAGGCTCTATTTGAAGTCTTTGAGTTTGTAATATACGAATACGACTTCTATCTGCATCCTCATAACGATCTAGATGACCTGCCATATCTCCACTAATTTTAACAATATTCGGGGCGTGTGCTTGTAAGAAGTACTGCTTCTCTCTTTCACTTTGAGCCTTTCGTATATTAACCATATTCTTTATATAATTTATATTTATTTTTATTTAAGTTTAGAAAGAACAAATAATTTTATTTGTTAAAGTAAAAGAATGCCGTTTAAGTTTAATGAAGAATTATGGAAAATTGGAAGAAAGATTGAAGATGATGCTTTACCTGTATTGAATGATTTTTTTGATTGTAATTTTGAAAGAAACGAGAATGATATATTTGATATTTTTGATTTTAAAGATGAAGAAAAAAAGATGATTGTTGAAGTGAAAGGTCGTAGAATTCCATCAACTCAGTATAAAGAGACAATTATAACAGCTTCAAAGATTACAGAAGGATTTAGAGCCGTTGAAGATGGATGGAAAGTATATTTCTTATTTGTTTTCACAGATAAATCAGGTTATTTTGAATTAAAAGAAGATTCATCGTTCAAGTGTAAATTAACCGGTACAAACTGCATTCAACATTATTTAATTCCTGTTGAAGACTTAAAAGAATTAAATAAAGATACAGAAGAATATAATAATTCTTAATAGATATATGATGAAAAATATAATTAGAGTTTTATTCGGTATTCCTGTAATTCTAAGTATTCCTATTCAACCTGAGGAGAAGCCTGTGGATATATTATTAGAGGGACTAGCTGCACGAAATAATTGTATTGAGAGTGCAGGTTATTCGTATTGTCCGTCTCTTGAAGAATGTGTGAGACCATGGGAAGTCTATTGTAAAGAGTTTGATTTTCCTTACAATGTATTATATAAAGGCTCAGGAATAATTATCCCAGATAAAGATTAAGATTAAAAAGGATGAAAAATAAATATTATCTGTATTATGAATATAAATAATATTTATAATGAGTAGTACAGGTGAAATTACAATATCTACTGACTGGACTTCTAATGACTATGCTAATATAATTACTATATCCGCCGCCGCTATATCATCAGTCCTCTTAGTTGTATTTAAGTCTAGATGTAAAAATATTAAGTTATGCTGTGGATTTATAGACTGCATCAGGGAGCCTAAAGGTGATAGTGAAGATGAAGCTGAGGGTGATAATCCTCAGGACCCCGCACTCATTCCACCGGTCCAAAATCCGTAGTAATATTAGGGCTCTTCACGATTAACTGATTGAAATTTTTATGAATACTTTCATTATCTTTTAAGGTTGTATCAATATACATAAAATTATGTTTTTTATCATAGATATATCTCATGACATCAAAAAACTCTTTTTTCGGGATTAAGATGGCCTCATCATACAGACTATCTAATTCCTTTTTATTTTTATTTTCATAAAAGACTATGTGTGATGCAGTCTTTCTTAATTTAGGATCTATTTTATTATAAGCTTGACTTGTAGCTATAATACTGCATGATCCACCTTTATTGTTTTCTCCATTAGTAAGGTGTCGTCTATTAAAGAATATTTTTTGTAATAATCTCTCCTCTGCCGCACACCCTTTCCCACGGGTCTCGCAGATCACATCATCTAGTACGAGGAGGACCTTGTCTCCTGTGTCTTTTATATCTTCTAATACTTGATTTAAATTTTCAAAAGAAGCTGTTTCGTATTTCTGTTCCTCAGGTACTAATTCAAAAGGATCATCATCTAAACTCATAAGAGACGGGGAAAATATAAAAACTTTGTCAAATTTACGATTGAATGCTTTACCTTGTTTACAAATTAACGACAAAATTAAAGTTGTTTTTCCCATACCAGGTTTCCCTATAATCAACATACCGAAACCTCCTTTCTGTGGAAGAGGTTTAGGAATTGATTCATCAATAGTATCACAGGTAAAATTGTATTTAGAAATATTGATTTTCTTGTCATACTCTTTCTCCTCTATATTTGTAGTCATTATTATACTTATAGATATTATTTTTATTTATGCATAATTAAATTTCATTCTTGAATTAGTTGTAGGCTGATAGACTGGTTCTTGATAGACTGGTTCTTGATATACCGGTTCCTCCTCATCGCTACTTGAAGAAGGTGTAGGAGGTCTTTTTGATTTCTTTTTACGAGGTTTTTTTTCTTGTTCTTCTGTAAATTGATGTGGAGGATGCAATGGTGCCATATTTCCATAATAATAATAGTTATTAACTACTGGCTCCCTTTCTTGTACCGATACAGATGCTTTCTTAGGAGCGTGAGATTTTTGACGGACGAGAGCTGGTGAAGAAGGATCATGCTTAGGACCGAGTGGAGGAGCCTGTAATGTGGATCCTTGTAATTGATCCTCTTCCTCATCGTCTCTATGAATAAGTAAATCATCTACTTCCCCTTCGGTATGGAAATCTTTTTCTACTTCTTCTTTTACTTTTTTCTTAATGATTTTCCGTGTCTCTTTCTTTTGTTGTTTTTCTTCCTCTTTTAGTTTCTTTCTTTCCGCCACCTTTTCAGCTCTCTTCTTTCTAGCTTTTTCAAACGCCGCCTTCTGTGCTTCACTACGAACCTTTTTAGATTTCTTAGGTACAGATTTAGGTGCAGGAGGTTCTTCATGCTCTTCAATAATTACTTCACCCGTATTACTTACGGCGGCTTCTTTAAGTTTTTCAATTGTTTTCTCATCTAATTCTTTTTCAATAGATAAATCCATATTTTACTTAACCATAGATATTTTTTTCGTATTTCTAAAAATAAAATATTAAGTAAAGTATAACCATGAAAGAAAAGTATTATTTAAAAAATATTGAAAAGTGGAAGAAAGGTGGTAAGTATTATTACTACAAACCTAAACAATTTACAGGTGAAATTACAATTAAGAAAGGAAAATTTATTGTATTTTTTGATTAAAAATCGGGATGACTGGTTTTAACTAAAATACAACTTTTAATTTTTTTTTCAGTTATTATATACAATAAATATATAATGGAAAACTTACCTGATAATTTTTTTTCGGTTGAAGAAACCAAGAAGCGTGGTCCTGAGAGACACTTATCTAAAAAATATAACTTCGCTGGACCCGGTACAGAATACTTCGCTCGCATGAAAGGAAGTGATTTTTATGAAAAACTAATGAAGGAAGCTGGTCGTAAAGTTGTAGGGACTAAACCTTATAACAAACCTTTTGACAAATTAGATGGATGTGGTTTCGTCCATGATAAAACATTCGCAGACCCGAAAGCGACTGCCGCACAGGTTAGAGCGGCGGATAAAGAATTTCAAAAGTGCGCCCAGAAAGTATCTGTTAAAGATGATGGTCTAGCTACAAAAGCTAGATCAGTCTTCGCTCGTGTAGGATTTGAAGGAAAAATCGCCGCTGAGGATGCAGGTGTATTAAGACCCGGATCATTCGCTTCGGGTGGTGAAGATAAAGGAAAAGAGGGAAAAGGATTTATAGGTCAAGAACTCGGGAAGAAAGGTGGTGCAATGGTGTCATTAGGTAAAAAAGTAATGAATAAAGTTAGAAAGGGAATCAAACAAAATTAGTTTAATTTTATATTTATAAATATTTATTATTTTAATGAAATATTATTGTTATAAGAGAGGACGGGGATTATATTATACAACAGAAAAAAACACAGAACTCCGTAAGTATGGAGGGAGAAAAAGTAAAGAAGAGAAAAAAAGATTAATGGAAAAATCAAGATTAAAAATAAACAGAGGAAAATTTATTATCAATTTTTATTAATCAAGAAATAATGAAAATATTAAGTCTTCTGGTACTCTGTATCTTTCTTTTAGACTTGTTCCCGGGTTGATTAGTTCTTCATCACAGGTAGATTTATGTTTTCTTACAGCTTGTAATTTTTCACTATTCCCACAATTATTTTTATGAAGTTTTCTTATATCCGCTTTTATTTTTCCCTTACTAGGAATTTCAATCATATTCCCACATGATCCACTTTTATCACAGATTAAATTATTCCAGTCTAATTTGTTAGTCCAGATCCTCGTTTTTTTCTCGTATCCCCAGTCGCTATACATACAATAAGAAACATCATAATAAGGAAGATTTTTCACGACTTCTCTATCCTTTAATTGTCCCGTCTGTGGATTTTCTATGAACCATAATTCAGGATTAAAGTAATCAATTATCTCTAATGTTTTCTTGATTAATAAATCACTCTCTTTTCTAAGTTCTTCTAATAATTCTTTTGTTAAAATTGTTCCATCTTTCTTCTTTCTATTTAACCAACAATTTTGAAGATGAGAGTAATAAGTGCAAGGAGGAGAAGCCCATACAAGACTAAAATAATCCTTAGGATATTGTTTATAATCAAATTCCATTATATCTACTTGATGATCTGCAGGGAGTATTAAATCAACTGAGACGACATTCCATCCTAATTTTTTACAACACTTACCAACTGATCCTGTTCCCGAAAATAACTCCAATACATTCATCTTTACTATAATAATGAAAATAATTATATATTTCTAATATATAATTATGGCGTGTTTATTACCTAATGATACTAAAACTGAAATTGATAATGATTATATGACACCTAAATACGCGTGGGAAAATATTCAACAATATATCCCGAAAGACAAAGTAATATGGGAAGCCTTTATGGGTGATGGAAAATCTGGTGAATATTTAAGAGAATTAGGATTTAATGTGATTCATGACAATCATGATTTTTTTGAAAACGATAAAGGTGATATAGTCGTTAGTAATCCTCCATTCAGTAAGTCTAAGGAGGTTATTACAAGATTAAAAGAAATAGATAAACCTTTTATATTAATATTACCATCTAATAAAATAAATACTCAATATTTCAGGATATTAAAAGAAAAAATACAAATCATAATCCCGCGACATAGAATTCACTTTAATAAAAATCAAGAAGGATGGAAAAAAGCTTGTTATTTTGACTGCTTTTATTATTGTTATAAAATAGGATTAGATCACGATATTATCTGGCTGGATTAAAATCTATTCTAATATATAAAGATGGAAGTTCAATCGGTACTATTCAGGAAGGATAAATATACTAAGAAGAAGGCTGAGAAGTGGCTCAAAGATAATGATTTTAAGGTGAAAAAAGTAGATACAACTCCTACTCTATATAGATACAGACAATTAGAGCCGTCATTGTTTCATAAAGATAAATACAAAATTAAATCTTTCAAGGGGAAAGAAATTCAAGCGGTAATAGGAGTTAGAAAAAAGAAAAAGAAATAAGAGTTAAGATATAATGAGTTTTACAAACGACAAAGATAGTGATAATTATTCAACTGATAAAAACGGATGGGAGATCATAGAGCCTTATATTCCTCGGGATAAAAAAATATGGGCTCCGTTTTACTGTGATGGAAAACAAAAGGAATATTTTAAAGAGATGGGTTATGATATTATTCATGAAGACAAAGACTTCTTTACCTACACACCTGATTATGATATAATTGTTGATAATCCTCCGTTTAGTAAGATGAAGGAAATTTGTTTAAGATTAAAAGAATTAGATAAACCCTTTATCTTAGTGGCGTTCAGTAAGGTTATATTATTGAAGTGGTTTCAAAGATTATTCATGGACGATTTACAATTAATAATCCCTTTTAAGAGACCCACCTTCACTCACTTAACTAATCCTAAAAAAGGATATACTCCTCCATTCGGGGTGCAGTATTATTGTTACAAGATGAATTTAGAAAAGGATTTAATTTTTATAGATTAATAATAAAATATAAGATATATAATATAATGGGATCTATTACAGGTTTAAAGGATATTAATGCGACTAGTATATCTAATTCAGGACAATTTTACTTAGGGGATAATTTAGATGCAGGAGTTTCAGGTCAAGCTCTCTTATCTCAGGGGACACAGATGGGAGCCGCATGGGGAACACCTACCGCTCACCTAGTTAATCCTCTAACTGCTGGAACAAATATAACTTATTCATCTGGATCTGCGACTTTTGATGGATCTGTCGCAGACACGATTAATGCAACGGATACAAATACTCAATTGAATTTAACAGAGGGAAACGGAATAGAGATTACAAATACAGGAGGATTAAATAGAACTATCGCAGTTAAACCTGATGAAGACACGATAGATTTTGATGGAGATGAAATAGCGGTTCAAAAAGTCCCTGAGGCTTTAACTGGTGGGACAGGGATTCAATTAGTCGGTGGCTCTGGTCCCGTGGCTTCTTATAGTGGTGATGATGCTACGACGATAAATTGTACTATCACAGATACAACTTATCAAGGTGGAGACAATATTACTATTGATACGACAACTGCACCTGATACAATTGATTTAGATAAAACTTTAACTGATATGACTTCAATCGCATTCAATAATACAGGAACACCTACTTACATTATAGGATCTAATTATTATATGCAACCTAGAACAGGATGCACTTATCTTGATTTAAAATCTACAACAAATTTAATTCTTCCTCCTAATGTTTTTGAAGTATCTCCGGGGACTTTTCACATGGCTTTCAGTCAAGGAATATGGATGCCTAATGATGACAGCTCTTATTATAACTATGCAATTGAAGATGATTTCACCGCTCCTCTCGCTACTGGACGAGGAAAAATACTTTCTTCATCATTAGAATTACAAGGATTTCTAAATATCCCGAATGGATGGCGGGCTACAGGGATTTATATAGATGTTAGGGGATCAACAGGATTTCAAGTTTCAAGGTCTATCACTATGTATTCTGTCAAGACTTATTCAACCAGTAATCCAATTTCATCAACTTATACTTATCTCGGGGGATCCACAACTAATACAGCGTATACATTATCATCAACTATGGACGGAGCGATAGATCGTGTAATGTGGATAGAAGTATCTTTAACTTCTACGAGTGATTATATCGCAGGAGGATATATAGTTTTAACAAAATTATAATCTTTATTAGATTATAATGAAACGATCAGGATGGGTATTGTATTTATTTGAAGACGAAGATAAAAGAGAATTATTTAAGATAATGGAATTTAAGACAATTAAAGAATTAAGTTATGTTGTAAATATTGAACCTCAAACAATTTCTAACTGGTTTCATGGTTTAATTAATCCAAGAGGAATTTTAAAGAAGTGTGTTCTTCATCAAACTATTCCCGTTGTTTAAATAACAAATATTTAAAAAAATAATCTATATTATAAATAAAAGGATGTATAATTGTAAAGTATATCAAGAATGCGGTGCAGCCTCAATGACACTTCTAAATAATGATTTTAAGTCTCTAAAAGATATATCACAGGAATTAGGTTTAACTTATCAACAAGTAGCGGATATATCATCAAGAACAGAAAAGAAGAATTATCAAAAGTTTAAGTATTATCCAAAAATAGAAATCACAAAAATCCCAAAAACAAAATCTACTGAATAAATATATTATGAGTAATTTTCAGGACCTTCCTAGTTGTCGGCCCATTGATAGAGTTGAAGATAGTATCCATGAATTAAATAAATTACATACCCAGATGAAAATAGATGTGGCTGAAATTAAAAGCGATTTAAAAGTGATATTACAAAGGATTAAAGAGAAAGAAGTACAGGAAGCGGCTATATTAAGAGATCAAGTGAAGAAACAAGAAGATATAGCTAAAGGATGGTTTTTTAGTTATTAATAATTTTAATTAATTTTTTAAAATATTTTTTTTATCCATTATAGTATAAAAATAATGGCTGAACGAGTACTCCCTGAAAGTGTTGATTATACCAAAATTCTTCCTCTCGCTGTTGAAAGTCGTAGTCGTCGTAGAACCTACCTTCCTACTAATGGGAATAGTTTCGTAAGTGATGCAAATAACATCATTCGTATTGATGTTTCTGCTAATGCTTTCCTAGATACAAAACATTCTTATCTCCGCTTCCGTATGCGTAATACAACCGGACAAGCTTTCGGCCCTGATTTCGGTGGAGGCCAGGGATTCATAGAAAGACTAGTTATAAGTCAGCAGGGCGATATTTTAAGTGACTGCCAACATTACAACCGCCTACTCAGTTCTATTCTTCTCCCCGCACAGGCTTCAACTTCGGCTCAGGCTGAGAGGTCTATTACTGAGTGCCAGAGATGGTGTAATGAGGCTGGAACACAGGGAGCCGCTGGTGTTGATTTTACGGATGAGGCTCCTAATGCTGAATGTGGTGGAGCGGCGATTGTATCTCCCACAAACTCCGTCATTATAGCCAACGGACAGGAATTTATTTTCTCTATCCCCCTTGTTAATGGTCTCTTAGGGACTACACAGGATAAGATGGTCCCACTCCAATTGTTAGGTGCGTCGCCTCTTACTATTGAAATCACCCTCGCTCCTGCGGATGATGTCGGTGTTTTCGGTGCCGCCCCTGCTTCTTACACGATTGATGAAGTAAGATATATCGCCAGTCTTGTTGAAGTCGGTCCTGATGTAGACGCACACATTCGGGAAGTGCAGGCGATGTCAGGTGGTCGTCTTGTCTTGAATGGTGTTGATTATACTCACTTCAACGGACAACTTCCAGCGGGAGCTCAGGGAGAACAAGCTATTAATATCCCGTGTCGTAGAAAATCTATCAAATCTCTCTTATGGTCTGCGACTTCAAGAACCTATGCGGGTCCAATTAAATCTGCTTGTTATTCATTATCTTTCGGGGGACACTTGAATATGAGAGACTGGTACATTAAAGCGGGTAATGTTAAGTATCCACCTGTACCGATTTCCTGTCGTTTTGATGGTCCCGCTGTTTCAGCGAACAGCCAGAAGGCCGAGTGCTTTGATGAACTTACTAAGTGCTTCGGTACTCTTCATTCCGCTCATGGAACCGGTATTTTAAATCGCATCAATACTTACACTACGGACTGCGATAATGCTAATATGCCCCTTGATACTACTGCTGCTGGTGGTGGTGCAAGTAATCGCACCTACAGATTTTCTCCATTCGGTATTGACTGCGAGGCTTTCCAGAGAACCGCTGCTGAGTCTGGTATTGACACAGCTTCTCGTAGTCTCCCCATGACCCTTAATGTTAAATTAGGTGTGGATGCGGGTGGTGCTGCTGCTGGGGAAGCCATCGCTGTTGATGCGTATGTTGTATATGATTCATTATATTTCATAGATCAGGCTGGACGCATTAATGTATCTATGTAAATTTATTATATTTGTAAATATAAAGAATGGATAAAGTCATAGATCAATTAAATACAATTATAAAATTAGAAGAGTATTTATGTTATGAAGTGGAGGAGGGATATTTTATTGAAGAAAATATAAGTATATCTCCATCAATCATTAAAGAATATTACAATGTAATTCTTGAAGAAGAATAAAATTATACAAATAAATTTTTTAATAATTCAAAATTTTTTTATCCATTATAGTATAAAAATAATGGCTGATCGCGTACTCCCTTCTAATGCAGATTATCGTAAAGTTCTTCCTCTCGCTGTTGAAAGTACTACACAACGCAGAACCTTTTTCCCCGTGAATGGTTCCTCCTTTACTAGTGATGGAAACAATATTATCCGTATTGATATTTCGGGTGATGCATTCTTAGACCCGAAACATTCTTATTTAAAGTTCCGTTTCACTAACTCATCAGGTCAGGCGTTCGGGGTAGATTTCGGTGGAGGACACTCTTTCATCCGGAGATGTAGAACGGAACAATCAGGAAATATTTTAAGTGACGTGAATCATTACAATAAATTACTTTCTGCTATTCTTTTACCCGCACAGGGAGACGAGAACCTTAACGCTCATCGTTCAATTACAGAAGCTACTCGGTGTGCTAATGATGGTGCCAATAACAATAATGAACTTCCATGCCCTCCTGCAGATATTTCTGGTGCGACACTGGCTTCCTGTGCTACTCAATCGGCGGGTCTCATGGCGAATGGCGTTCAGTGGGAATTCTGCATTCCTCTCGTGAATGGTCTATTAGGAACAACACAGGATAAGATGGTTCCTCTTCAATTATTAGGTTCATCGCCTATCACTCTTGAACTAGAACTCGCCCCTCTTCTTGATGTCGGTGCCTTCGGTGCTGCTCCAGGTGGAAACTACACTATTGATGATGTAAGATATATCGCCCAGATGGTAGAAGTTCCTCCCGTTGTAAATTCTCAGCTCCGCATGGTTCAAGAATTATCCGGTGGAAAACTTGTATTAAACGGAACAGATTACACTCACTTCAACTCTAACATCGCTGCCAATCAGGGTGGTATGGTTTCTTTGAATGTCCCTGCTCGTCGTAAGTCTATGAAGTCTATTTTCTTCGTCGGTGCTTCTCAAACCTATGGAGCCGTCGTTAATCAAGACGCAGGATTTAATCTATCTTTCGGCGGTCATCT
>Ga0098036_1000485_pt1 | contig 17318 bp, 15 predicted proteins | sample 4_EtaG_FD_77064 | JGI IMG/M metagenome (GOLD analysis project Ga0098036, IMG submission 77064) | Marine viral communities from the Subarctic Pacific Ocean - 4_ETSP_OMZ_AT15127 metaG | ecosystem: Environmental > Aquatic > Marine > Oceanic | place: Pacific Ocean | collected 2015-01-07 | reverse complement strand
TATAGAGAAGGTCAACGCAGCATAGTGTTGGCGTTAATGGGATTACTAAGAGAGGACAACAGAGAATATCCAACAGAAACTGAAAAGGAGTAAACGATGACTGACACCCAAGAGCAGGGAGCGGATGTCTCGCAAGAGGTAGCACCGTCTGACGTAAGTGAAAGTACCACAAGTGATTGGCGTGAATCATTACCCGAACAAATACGCGGTCACGAAGGATTAAAAGATATTAAAGATGTTGGCGCATTAGCAAACAGTTATTTGCACGCGCAATCAATGGTAGGTGCAGATAAGATTGCAATACCACGAAAGAGCGCAACAGATGAAGACTGGGCTAATGTGTATGCTAAGTTAGGTAGACCTGAAGAAGCAAAAGGTTATGAGTTACAGTTTGGTGAAGGGCAAGAAGTCAATGATGATTTTCTTAATGCTTTTAAACAAACATCTCATAGTGTTGGGCTATCAAACAAGCAGGCACAAAAATTAGCGGAATGGTATCAAAGTCAAGTTACCTCGCAAGAAGATATACAAGAATCTCAGTTTCGATCTTTACAAGAAGAGTCTGTTACTGCCCTAAAAAAAGAATGGGGCAAGGCGTATGATGAGCGCGTTAAAACAGCCAGTAATGTTTTGCAGGAATTTGGTGACACTACCCTAGCTGATATGCGATTAGCGGATGGTTCCTTAGTTGGCGACAGTCCACAGATGGTAAAGCTGTTAGCGAATATGGGTAAATACCTTGCAGATAAAACAGGTGAAGATAGTTTTGTTGGCGAAAAAGGCTCAGGGGTTATGGCTCCTGATGAAGCGCAATCGAAATTACGAGAGTTAACCGCTACCGATACACCGTACTGGGATGAACGTCATCCTGAGCATCAATGGTATGTCGATGAAGCGATGAGATTACGAGAGTTTATTGTAGGGTAGCTGTGTAGTTTAACAGTCCTAATGCTGTAACTAAAGTAAAGTTAGTCTGTGCAGACTTAAAGTGCATAGGGTCTGGCGTGTGCCAGGTAGCCTATTTATTTTTTAATCACAAAAGAAAGAGAGGTGACTTGTGTCTACACAAGTAACAACAGCTTTTGTGCAACAGTTTGCAAGTAATGTTGAGTTACTGTCTCAACAGAGAGGATCACGTCTAAGACGTGCCGTTTCTGAAGAAGCAGTAACAGGCGAAAAAGCATTCTTTGATCAAATTGGATCAAGTGCTGCACAGAAGAGAACCACTCGACATGGTGATACTCCGTTAACATTAGCGGCTTGATGTAGAAATACATCTCGAAAAACTAGGTTAATTCAGGGAAACTCTCTATGAGACAATCCTGAGCCAAGCCCTAACGGGAAGGTGCAACGATCATCTGTGAGAACAGAGTAGAGTTTAAGCAAACTCGAAACGCCTAGAGTCTGAAAAGACTATGATATGATCTTATCTATGCAGCGATGTATAGCAGTCGAAAGACGGGAATAGTTTAGCGCACTATTTTGAAAAATTAAGTAATGGAAACACCCCATAGTCGAAGAATGGTGACACTAGACGAGTATGAATGGGCTGATCTGATCGATACTGCTGACAAAGTAAAAATGTTAGCTGATCCGACATCTCAGTATGCTCAAACTGCAGCTTTTGCAATCGGACGTTCTATGGACGATGTTGTAATTACCGCAGCTACAGGTACAGCGAAAACAGGTAAAGCAGGTGCTACTAGTACCTCGCTTCCTGCAGGTAATCAAATTGCACATGGTTCAGCCGATATGACATTGGCTAAATTGCTATCTGCTAAAAAAATCTTAGATGATGCAGACGTAGACCCATCTTTGAAACGCTACATGATTGTTGGTCCTGCCCAATTAGAAGCGTTACTAGGTGTAACATCTGTAACATCTGCGGATTTCAATAGTGTAAAAGCATTAGTTCAAGGTGAGATCAATACGTTTCTTGGTTTTGAATTTATTGTTAGTACAAGATTAGCAGTGGCTTCCAACATCCGCACTTGCTTTGCATTTGCAGAAGGTGGAATTAAACTAGGTGTCTCAAAAGACGTAACAGCACGCATCGATGAAAGAAGCGACAAATCCTATTCAACCCAAGTGTACTACTGCGCGCAGTTTGGTGCTACTAGGATGGAAGAAGATAAAGTCGTTCAAATTTCATGCGATGAATCAGCGTAGGAAAGGATTGAATTATGGGTACAGTTTATTCAACTCAAAAAACTACGTGGGATCAGGACGATCCAAGTGGTTTCATTAAACCAAATGAACTTGGTGGACGTGTTAGATTAGCTTATGGTTTGTATGAAGCATCCTCACTAAGTGCGGATGAAGTCATAGAAATGTTTAACCTACCAAATGGTGCAAGAATTATATCAGGCGAATTAGTACATGATGCTCTAGGATCATCTACTACTTTGTCAGTAGGTCACGCAGCCTATAAAGATTCTGACGGCACAACCGTAGCGTTAGATGTTGATGAATACAAAGCAGCAGCAGCTAGTACTTCTATAACCACAGTTGCTATTGCAGCTACTACAGCATTAGGAAAATTTTCTGTTGTAGATGCTGACGAGGACGGTATACCGATAACGGTTGTCCTTGCAGGTGCTGCAGGTACTGGAACTATAGAACTCTATATGCTCTACGTAGTTGATTAGTTCGTAAAAAGATGTGGCAGTTGGTGTAGTCCTTGCTGACTGCCACGTTTTTATTAAAGGAAAAAATTTATGTCTGTTGTTGATATTTGCAACTCCGCTCTTAACATGGTTGGTGGCAACCAGATTATTGCGCTTACTGAAGATAGTAAGGCTGCAAGAATTTGTAACCAACGATACGAAAATGTAAGAGATGCTGTGTTCCGCGCTCACCCTTGGAATTGTTTAGTAGCGCGTGCAACCTTAGCACCCGACAGTGATACCCCTACCTTTGAATGGGGTTACCAGTTTACTTTGCCTGCATCCTGTTTGCGGGTGTTACAATTAGAATATTTAGATACAGTCTTTCGTGTTGAAGGTCGTAAAATTTTATCGGATGAATCTACAATTAATTTAATTTATTTACAAAAAATTGAAGACACAGTGCAGTATGATACGCTGTTAACAGAAACAATTGCTGCAAGATTAGCTGCAGAGATTTGTTATCCCTTGGTTGCTTCCGCAACTTTATCCAGGCAGTTGTATGAACTTTACGAAAGAAAACTGAAAGAAGCACGATTTGTCGATGCTACAGAAGGAACTCCTGCAAGTATAGATCAAGTGGCTGATACGGGGTCTATTGAGGCCAATACGTTTGTAGCTGCAAGGTACTAACATGAAGGCAACACCAACCTTTAGCGCGTTTACATCTGGAGAGCTATCGCCTTTGTTAGAAGGTCGTACTGATTTAGAAAAGTATTTTAAAGGCGCAAAAGTTTTAGAAAATATGATAGTTAAACCCCAAGGGGGTGTAACACGTAGACCAGGCACAGTGTTTGTTGCTGAGGTAGAAAACTCCTCAAAAGAGTCTCGGTTAGTTCCTTTTGAATTTAACGTGACCCAAGCCTATGTTTTAGAATTTTGTGACGAGGCGTTACGTATTTACAAAGACGGGGGACAAATTGTTAGTGGTAGTGCAAAAACGGTAAGTGGTGCAACAAATGCAAATCCGTGCGTTGTAACTGCTACTTCACATGGTTTTGAAAACGGTGACGAAGTATTTTTTAGTTCTGTTGGTGGTATGACGGAATTGAATGAAGACCGCTTTAAAGTTGTAGATAAGACAACCAATACGTTTGAAATTCAAGATTACACATTTACAGATGTTAATAGTACAAATTTTGGGACATACACTTCTGGTGGGACAGTTGATAAAGTTGTTAAAATAACAACACCCTATGCAGAAGAAGATTTGGCTGCCTTAAAATTTACACAATCTGCCGATGTTATGTATATAACACACCCAAGTCATGCCCCACGTAAGTTAACACGCACAAGTCATACAGCTTGGACAATTAGTGAAGTTGATTTTATTCGCGGACCAATGGGAGATGAAAATACTACAGCAACCACATTAACAGCAAATAATCGAACTGGGTCAGTTACCATAAGTGCGAGTGCTGATTTATTTGCTAGTACCGATGTTGGTCGATTAGTAAAGCTTCATGATGGGTATGCAAAAATTACTGCCTTTACTAACGCAACTACGGTAACAGCAACCGTGCAAGAAAATGAATTAGGGTTATCAGAATTAGCTCCTGTTTATGCAAGTGACACCTTAGCCTTTGTAGAGGGTGATCCTTCTTCTACTGGGTTAGAACATAACGACAGAATAACAGATAGTGATAAACAATTTATTGCTCAAGGGTTTAAAGTTGGACAAACTATTACAGCTTCTGGTGCTAGTACCAGTGCTAACAATACAACGTATTTAATTGTTCAAGTTACAGAAGATACTATTTTATTTAGCCCTAGTGATGATTGTGTTAGTGAAGCAGCGTCTGCAACAATTACGTTAACAGGAAGTCTTACTGCTGATGCAAATTTTCGTTTAGGAGCATTTAGCAGCACAACAGGTTTTCCTAGTGCGGTTGCCTTTTATGAACAACGGTTAGTGTTTGCAGGCACAAGTACACAACCGCAAACATTATTTTTTAGTGTAAGTGGTGATTTTGAAAACTTTACTTTAGGCACAGATGCGACAAGCTCTATGACCTATACTATCGGTTCTAACCAGGTAAATATTATTCGGTACTTAGCGAGCAGTAGAAGTTTGTTAGTTGGTACAAGTGGTGGAGAGTTTGCGGTACGTGCAGGTGATACAGATGAGGCATTAACCCCTACAAACATACAAATTAAACAACAAGCCAATTATGGGTCTGCAGATGTGCAGCCTGTTTTGGTTAGTAATGCTGCCTTATTTATCCAACGTGCAAAAAGAAAATTAAGAGAATTAATTTATAACATAGATACCGATAGTTATTTTGCACCTGACTTAACAATTTTATCAGAACACATAACAGAGAATGGCATTAAAGAAGCTTCTCTTATGCAGGAGCCTGATAATATTATCTGGTGCGTTAGAAGGGATGGTGTGCTAGTTGGTTTAACTTACAGGCGCGAAGAAGACATAGTTGCATGGCATAGACATAAAATTGCAGGAACTTTTACAGGAACGCATTTAACCTTTGCTAGTAAAACTTATGATCATGGCATGGTAGAAAGTGTTGCAAGTATACCGAGTGATCTTAATGAAGATCAAGTGTACATGATTGTAAAACGTACTGTGGATGTTCCTTTGTTATTTACTGCAACGGCTGATACAGCAAATGACCGTATAACTTCTAATGCTCATGGTTTAAGTACAGGAACACAAATAACATTTGAAACTAATGGAACTTCGCCAACAGGCGCACAGGCAGGTGACGCAAGTAATTTATTTAAGGTTGATGGTTCAACCACGTATTTTGTGAGAAATATTTCTGCCAATGTGTTTTCTATTTTTATAGACTCAGATGGTGCTACTAACGATACAGCTGCAAAAAAAATAACATTTAGCGATGCAGGCACTGGGACAATGACAGTCTATGCTGCCACACGTACTACTCGCACTAGACGGTTTATAGAATACTTTAACAATTTTGATTTTGGCGATGATGTTGAAGACAGTTTTTTCTTAGATAGTGGTTTAACCTATACAGGAGGTGCTGCCAGTCAATTAACTAATTTAGATCACCTTAGAGGACAAACAGTTTCGATTTTAACAAACGGTGCAACACACCCAACTAAACACGTTGCTGCTAGACCTGCGAGTATAAATTTAGAAAGAACCACAACAAAAGCCCATGTAGGGTTACCTTTTAGTTCTACTGTTCAGACTATGCGGATAGATAGAGGTAGTGCGTTAGGAACAGCGCAAGGAAAGATAAAACGGATCAATGCCATTACGTTACGATTATTTAGAACAGTCGGTGTTCTTGTTGGTGAGTCTACAGATCAAACTGACAGGATTGACTTTCGATCCAGTGCCGATGCAATGGACACAGCCGTGCCGTTATTTTCAGGCGATAAAGAAGTAGAGTTTGACGGTGGCTTTAATACTGATGCGTTTGTGGTCGTACAACAAGATCAACCCCTGCCCTTAACTTTATTGGCAGTAATACCAAGAGTACAAACATTTGATGAATAATCTGCAATTGGTAGATTTTTATGTATCGCACGCAGAAATAATTTTAGAAGAACCATTAAACAAAGGCGCACCCAGAGTACAAAGTTATTGGCGGTCATTAGTTAGCCAGTTAACGCAACCAGGCACAAGTTTTACTGCGTTGATTGATGCAAAGCCTGTGGCCTGTGGTGGTATTTATCCTGTTTGGAGTGGCGTTGGAGAAGCATGGTTTTTGGCTAGTCACCGTTTACATTGCAATACCTTTAGTGTTGCGAAAGTTGTGAAAAACAATATTGAAAAATTAATGAGTGATCATGGCTTGCACAGAGCGCAGGCAACCGTGCATTGTGATTTTAAACAAGCCCACCGTTTTGCAAAATGGTTAGGTTTTAAAAATGAGGGTCGCATGAAAGCCTTTGCTAGTGACAAAAGTGATTACTATAGATTTGCGAAAGTAATAATATGAGTTTACCGTTTTTAGTTGGTGCAACCGTTGCTACTACATTAGGAGGAGCAGCCGTACAAGCTTCTGCACAAAACGCTAGTGCGAACTTCAATCAACAAGTAGCAGAGCGTAATGCAAAAGTTCAAGAGCAACAAGCAGATCAAAATAGACTACAATCAGAATTAGCCATTGCTGATTTTAAAGATCAGTTTAGACGGTTTCAATCACGTATTGAAGCGCAGCAATACAAGTCTGGGGTAGAAGTTGGAACAGGCACAGCCTTAGAAGTGTTAATTGAAAACGCAGAAGAAGCAGATAAAGAAATTGCTAACAGGCGTTTTAATGCTGCTGCTAATAAACGTGCATTAGAAGACAGTGCGGTAATGTCACGATTGCAGGGTCAACTTGGACAAATGCAAGGAAGACAAGCTCGCATAGGAACTTTCTTTGGGGCAGGACGTTCTTTATTATCTACTGGCCTTGCCGTTCAACCATACGTTACATAAATGAAAATACCAACTTACAGAGCAGAGACACAACGTGGTTCAGGTTTAGCTACGCAATTGTCTAATATACAAACTACACCAGATTTATTTGGTGCTAACCTTGCAAAACAAGTGGCAGAGACAGGTAATGCTTTAGCACAGTGGGGTTTAAAAAAAGCAGAAATGGCAGCAGAAAGCAGTAGTGCCAATGCCATAAGAGCTTTTAAAAGTAGTGCGGAAGAAATACAAGATAATCTTTTTAAGACTGAGGGTTATGATCCTTTGTTGGGAGAAGAAGAATATAAAAGGCAAATCAAAGACCTTATAGGTGTATCTGGTGCAGAGTTACCAAACAAACGCTCTCGAAAATTATTTCAAAGCGCAATTGGTGATGTTGCTGATGGATATAGAAGAAACTTTGAAAAAATTAATAATGCAAAAATTGTTGATAAATTTAAAGTAGACACAGAAGAAGAAATCCTAAGTGCAAAAAAAATTATTAGTAACCCTAAACAAATAATAGAATTACGTTTAGAAGAATTTCAGAGAATAGAACAATTACTAAATTCTAATGCACTACGGGCAAACTTATCTGCAACAGATATTAAAAAATACAAAGATGCGTTTTATAAAAGTACATTTGAATCTACTCTATTAACAAGAGTACGTACAGGCAATGATCGTGATGAGCTATTAACAGATTTAGAAGATGGTATACTTGACTCTAATACCAAAGAAAATGAGGTACTAGCAGAGTTATTAAATAAAGTTGCTCCTGAAGATCGTATAGAAATTTTTGACAAAGCTAAGGCGATAGATTTAGCCTTAGACAAAGAAGCCTTAACGAACGAAAAATTAATAGAAGATCAAGAAAAGAAAACTTTATCTAATATTACAAATGCTTTTCTAAATAGTGAGACAGCAGAAGAAGCATTACAACATTACCAAGCATACAAAAAAAATAAAGGTTTTAGAAAATTTGGTGAGCAAGAAAAATGGGAAAAGCATTTAAGTAGTTTAGGGGCGGTTGGGTTTGATGACCAAGAATCAGAAAGTTTTTTTGCAGGTAAAACTGATGGTGAAACAATAAAAATGATACAAGATGCAGCAAGAAATAATACACTTACTGCCGCTATGGTTAATGAAGCTGCATCACGTTTAACACCTGAAGATTACAAATTTGTAGCTCGTCTATTTAAGAATGAAACTAATGATGCTATCAAACTAGCACTTTTTGATATTCGTGCTTTTTTTAGTATTGAAGAAGAGCAAGGAAAATTGCTAGGCAAAGAAACTGATAAGATATCTTATAGAGAAGCACAGCGTGCAATGATAGCTTTTCAAACTAAAAATCCTGAAGCTTCTTTTGCTGAAATCACTAAAGAAAAAAACAACATATTATCTAGTTTTAATGTATATGAATTAGCCCGTATGTCAGAACTACAAAACTCAAAATTAACGGGTGTAGTTGCTGACGCATTAAATAAAATTGATGAAACCTTAGTAGATACTTTGAAAGAAGCAGATTATAAAGAAAAAACAAATGTATTAGTAAAAGCTTTGAAATTAGCAAAAGCAGCAAATCCTGAGTTTCGTACAGATATGTTTATTCAAAGTTTACTTAGAGATTTTGAAGTTATTGATCAAAGAATAGAAGTTTTAGAAAGTGCTATACAACAATGACCACTTACTATGAAGAAGTTATGGAGGAAGCAGAGCGTAAAAGTCTTTTAGCTCGGTTAGGTTTAGATGTTGATTTGCCTGAAGGTGATGTTGTTGCAACTAAAGCCGCTAACATTTTAGGTGGTGAAAAACGTATGCAATTGGATGCAGAACAAGATAACTCATCAATAGGCGAAAACATAGAAGTATTTGGTGTATCTTTAAAAGAAGTTGGTGATACTTTAGATGAACTTCCACAAGGCATTGCGGAAGGTGCTGCAAAATTTTTAGCAAACACTGCTGCTTTAACTGGGGTAATAGAACAAGAAGATGCAGACATATTTTCTAAAAGGTTAGATGAATTAGCAGGAGAAAGAACAGCAGATAATTTGGCTGCTAAAGGTGTTAACATTGGAGCAAATATAGGCACACAACTTATTACACCAATACTAGGAGTACGAAAAGCTTTAATAAATAAAGGCATGAACCCACTGTTTGCGTCTTTATTTGCTGATGCTGTTATACCTGCAGTGGCTTTGTCACCAAATGATGAAACACTTATTAATCAACTTATTGCTGAAAACCCTGATGAACAGAGCAGAACAGCACTAGAAAACATTAGAGAAATTATTGGAACAGACCCTGATGACCCTGATTATGTTAATAGGTTACGCCATGCAACAGAAGGTTTAGCTTTGTTTGGTTTGAGCGAGGTAGCTATTAAAGGAATAGTGCAAGGGACTAAAGGGGTAATACAGTTTTTAAAAACAAATACAGGTAAAATGGCTGCAGGTGCAGCAGGGATTGGGGTGGGTGAATTAGCGTTATCTCCTGAAACTAAAGCAAAACCCAAATCTAAAAAACGTAAAAAATCAAAATAATACAACAGGTATTTCATGGCTATAACACCAGTAGATGAACAGGCTGCAGGGCTTGTTTCAAAAGGCGGTGCAACAGAGGTTGCCCGTGACCCTAATATGCAACTTGCTAGTAAAGGTAGACTATTTCCATTTGTTAGAGATTTGTTTGTAAAGACGCAAGGCAAAAGAAAAGGCAAACCTACAGGTAGAGTATTACAAGACGAACTATCACCTGATGAGCTTGGAGAAACCTATAGGTATGGTGCAGAGCGAACAGATCAAGTTCCATCTGATGAGTTTATAAGCGGAGAAAAAGGGCAAAGTATGCAGAGTGAATCTGCGCGTGTACCTACCCCTTTAGAAGAAAGATTAATTAAAGAGCCTTACAAAGAGACACAAAGACGATTAACAGAAAAAGCTTTAAAAGAGGGTAAGATAACTCAGCAAGAACATGATGCTTTTGTTGATTCAGGTTATAATTATGCTTACGTTAAAGAATCTAAAGAAAAAGATAATTTAATAAAAGCAGCCAAAGCTGCAGTTCAAGCAAATATAAAAAACCAAAAACCAGGTAACCCTAATTTAGTTTCTCTTTCACCAGAAGAAGAAGGATACCAATTTCTTAACGCTAGAGAAAAAGCAGCTATTACAGTACAAAAAGATTTTTTTAAAAGCGATACTATAAATTTAAAATACTTAGAAACATCTGATGATGTAAAAGCAACAATAGAAGCTACTAGTAATTTACCAAGTGTAGATGAAGCTATACAAACACTTAGCCAAGGTAAAAAAAGTCAAGACCAAATAAAAGCGGAAGCATTAGCATTACTATCAGATGAAATGGGTGTAACAAAACGCTTTTTAGAAAGACGAATTGGTGAAGCTTTTGATGCAAAAACTTTAGTTGCAGGCAGAATGTTGTTAGTAAAATCAGCAGAGCAAATAGAAAAATATGCTGCTGAAATACAAGCATTGAAAAATGCAAATCAATCTATACCTACAACAACACTGCTTTCTTTTAGAAGGCAAATGGCAATTCACTCAGGGGTACTAGCTCAATTAAAAGGCGCACAAACAGAAACTGCCCGTGCATTAAATTCTTTTAAAATTATGGCAAGCGGTAATATTGAAGATGCACAACGTATAGCAGATGAAATATTAACTGAAAATGGTGGAGAAAAAGAAACACTAAGGTTAGCTGATGCGTATTTAAAAGTAGCAAGAACTAATAACCCTGCAAACAAGCACAATTTTGTAGGTAGAAGTTTTTTAAGTAGAGCAAACAACCTTTGGCAAGAAGGATATATGAATGGGTTGTTATCAGATATACCAACACAATTTAAAAATATTTTTGGTAGTGCCGCATTTATGTTGTACCAACTTCCTGAAGAAATATTGGCAGGAGTATTTGGTGTAGCAGAAAGAGGAATAAAAAAAGCAGTTGGAGTAAAACCTACTGATGGTGCAGACGCAGGCGTAGGTTTGGAAGATGCTTTTGCAAGATTGTATGGATTTACGCATGGTCTTAGAGATGCAATTTCTATAGGCTATGATTCATTTAAAACAAATGTTGCAACAGATGCAATAACAAGAGCAGATTTACCGTCTAATGTTGGTGTATCAAAACAACAACTAGAACGCTCAGGCTTTCACGGTAAATTTGTAAATGAACTTGGTCACTTAATGCGTTTGCCTTCTCGGTTGTTGCTAGGAACTGATGAGTTTTTTAAAGCAGTAAGTCAACGGGGAGAACTGTATGTGCAAGCACAAAAAGCAAAACGGTTAGCATTACAGCAAGGTAAAACTGTGCAAGAAGCAGAAATGGATGCTTTAAGTGTAATGCTTGACCCACGATCTGTAAGACAAGAGTTAGAAGCTACAGGTCGCTACAATACGCTTACAACTGATTTAGGAAAAATAGGGAAAGTTTTAAGGCAATTTCAATCTAACCCTATTTTTAGAACTTTGTTACCTTTTGTAACCGCACCAACTAATGCTGTTTTAAGAACTATAGAAAGAACACCTTTATCACCATTAACAAAAAAAACACGGGATGATCTTTTAGGTGTTAATGGTCAGTCAGCGCGTTCAAAAGCTTTAGCTAGAATGACTATGGGTACTGGTATGTTTATGGCAACCTATAATTTAGCTGCTGAAGGTAGAATTACTGGTGGATTTCCAAGAGATAAAAATATTCGTAGACAATTATTAGAATCAGGTTGGCAACCTTATTCTTTTGTTTTTAGAGGAAAAGATTTTCCTAGAGATGAGGATGGAGATTTTTTACCATTATTTGACCTTAAAACAGGAAAGCCAAATGGTAAACTTACTTACATAAGCTACTCAGGTATTGAACCTGTAGGCGCATTTTTCGGCATAATGGCTCAAACTGTAGAAAGAATGAGAAGAACTGCACCTGATGAAGAACGCGAAAACATTATGTCTGCTATGTTATTTTCAACAGGTAACTATATTTTAGAACAACCTATGTTGATGGGTTTATCAAGTGTTGTAAAAGCTTTTGAAGTAGAAGATTTTAGTCGATTAGTTAATTCACCAATGGGTAACATGATTCCTTTTACTGGAATTATTCCCAACCCTGCAGCTTCTATGAGTCGCAACATTACAAAAATTATAAATCCTGAAGCTACAAAATTTTCTCAGCCTATAGATTTGTATACTATAGAAGATGTGCAAAATATGCCAAAGGATAAATATACTGGGGAAGTACCCTACCACCTTGTCGGTTTGAAAAAAACCCAAGGAGCTTCTGTAGAACACGCAACAACAGCAATGCAATATTGGAGAGATATTCAAGAGGCAGTTATTCCTTTTGGCAGAAGAGAAGTTGCTGCACAGCAATATGATGTTTTAGGAGAAAAAGTTTTTAACAATGCGCGGTTTGACCACAACCCTGTGCAAGCAGTTTATAATCAAATCTTTCCATTTAAAGTAATGGTTGGAGAAGAACCAAGCATTATCAAGCAAGAATTAATTAGAATAGGTATGCCACTGAGAAGAGATAAAAAATTATTTGTATCAGGTCAACTTATTGAAATGAGTGAAAAAGCAAAAAGTGATTGGTCAAAAATTGCAAAAAACGACATTACCCTTTCACCAAGGGTTTTAAAAATACCAGGTAGCCGTAATGCTAGAACAGGTGCAATTATAGAATTTACTTTTAGAGAAGCTATTGCAAAAAAAATGACTACTAGAGATTACATTAAGGGAACTAAAAGTGACCAATATGCAATGTTACAAACAATAGAAAATAAGTTTTATGAAGCTGCGTTAGAACATAAAACTAAAGGGTTGTTACTTTTGGATGAACATAAAAATTTAAGGCAAGCTTATATGGAAAGAAAGTACTTAGTAGAAAAATATGAAGGATTAATGGAATGACCGTATCTACAACAACATTAAAAGTTAGCTATTCAGGAAATGGCAGTACAGCAGCATTTGCGTATACTTTTAAAGTCTTTGCCCAAAGTGAACTAAAAGTTATTATTCGATCTAGCGCGGGTGTTGAAACTACTAAGACCCTTACTACCCATTATACTGTATCAGGTGTTGGTTCGGCTTCAGGGGGAAATGTTACTTTTACTTCTGGTAATATTCCTGCCAGTGGTGAAACCGTTGTTATTTTAAGAGATACCCCTTTAACCCAAGCTACAGATTATGTAGAAAATGACCCCTTCCCTGCAGCTAGTCATATGGATGCGCTAGACAAGTTAACTCACATAACCCAAGAAATGCAGGAAGAGTTAGACAGAACTTTGAAGGTTTCTAAAACCGTCACAGATTTAACAACCCCTGAATTTTCAGAAGATGCTGCAGCCCGTGCAGATAAACTTTTAGCATTTGATGACGATGGAGATGAACTAACGGTTACCACTGGTCGCGTAAGTTCAGTTTCTATTAGCACAAGTAATGTTGCTGTTAGCAACGGTGCTTCGCAAAGCGGAACAGGAAGTGCTGCATTTACTTCTTCGACAGGCGCACTAGCTCTCACGTTAGGTTTGCCAGTTGGAAACACTGGAATGATGGGTGGTGTGTCCATGCAATATTCCACCACCACTACAGACAGTGATCCAGGTGCAGGATTTATAAGGTTTAACAACACCAGTTTAAATAGTGCCACATTATTATACATTGATGATTCTGATGGAACGAATGATATCAGTGCTTGGGTTGCAACCTGGGATGATTCTAATTCTGCAACAGCAGGTTATTTAACCATTGCAGGAAACCCTAATACATCTTCTCCTTTAGTTATTTATAAAGTCACAGGTCTTACCGATGCCACAGGGTATACCAAGGTAAATGTTACATACGTAGCAGGGACAACTAGTATAAGTAACAATGCAGAAGTTTCTGTAAGTTTTGCACACAGTGGTGATGTTGCTCAATCAGGATTACATTTTAAATTTGATACAGGAACAAGCAATGCAGACCCAGGTGCAGGTGAGTTAGCTTTTAATCACGGCACACCTTCTAGTGTTACAGTTTTATACGTTGATGATGCTGATCAAAACAGTGTGGATGTTTCTGCATTTGTACAATCCTGGGATGATGGAAATGATAGTAATAAAGGTTACGTAAGAATTGAAAAAAGAGGAACGCCAAGTACCTATGCTTTATTTAAAGTTAACGCTGCAGTTACTGATGAAAGTGGTTGGACACAAGTTCCTGTTGCTTATGTTATTGGCAGTGGTACTTTTAGTGCTGCAGATAGCCTAGATGTAAACTTTACTAAAAATGGTGATTTAGGTGCGGCTGCAGGTATACACTTAACTTACAGTACAACAACTACAGATAGTGATCCTGGTAGCGGGGTTATACGATTTAATAATTCTACACTAGCTAGTGCCACAATTGCCTATATAGATGACGCAGATGCCGATGGTGGCGATATAGAGGCGTTAGTATTAAGTTGGGATGATTCTACTACAACATCGTTACGTGGTACTATAACCATGAGAAAACGAACTAATCCAAGTGTGTATGCAATTTGGAATATTACAGGTGCAAGTACTGATGCCAGTGGCTATTCAAAACTGGCTTTAACATACGTAACAGGAACAGGAAGTTTTAGCGATACTGACCCTATTGCATTACATTTTACAAGAACAGGTAACAAGGGTGCTGATGGTTCTGATGCTAGTGATGTTTTCAAAACTATATCAGTATCAGGTCAAGATGATGTGGTCGCTGATGCAGCTACAGATACACTTACACTGGCAGGTGCAGGGACAGTCGCTATAACGACCAATGCAAGCTCTGATACAATTACCTTTACAGGAACAGCAGGATCATTTACAGCAGCAGGTGATAGTGGTTCTAACCAAACAATTAATACAGGCAACACTCTAACTATCGCTGGTGGCTCAGGCATATCTACTACTGGTTCAGCAACAGACACTATTACTATTGCAGGAGATGATGCTTCAACATCATCTAAAGGTGTTGCTCAGTTTAGCTCAGATAATTTTGCGGCAAGTTCTGGAACCATTACGATTAAGTCAGCAGGCATTGATTTAACAGATGAGGTAACAGGTAGTTTACCTAATGCAAATTTAGCTACTGTAGGAGTTGCCAAAGGAGGCACTAATCTTACGTCATATACTGCAGGTGATTTAGTTTACGCAAGTGCAGGCACTACTATTGCCAAGTTAGGGATTGGGTCAGCGGGTCAAATATTAAAAGTTAATTCTGGAGAAAATGCTCCTGAGTGGGGTTCTGCCGCAAGTTCAGATTTAGTTGATGACACAAGCCCACAACTCGGAGGTCAACTTGATGTTAACGGACAGGCTATTGGCAATGGCACGTTAGAACTTTTGAAGTTTTCTGAAACTGGTTCGGCTGTTAATGAATTTACTATTGCAAATGCTGCTACTGGAAATAACCCAACCTTTTCAGCTACAGGAGATGATACGAACATTGGAATTAACATCACTCCAAAAGGGTCAGGATCAACAATAATTTCAGGCTCAATGAACGATACAATTTCAACAACTGGAAAAGCATTAGTTTTAGGTTTTTAATTTAGGAGAAAAAAATGGCAAGTGAATTATTAAAAGTATCTTTAAACGCAGGAGTAACAAACTCTGAAAGTGTCTTATTAAATGGCGTAAATGGTCATACCTATACGATTTTAAGCGTCATCATAACAGAAACAGCAGGTGCAGCAGAAACAGTTGACCTTTACATAGATGATGGAGGTGGGGGAACTGATTATGAACTTCTTTCTGATCAAGCTGTAGGTGCAAATGAAACTTTTGTTTTTAATGATAAATTTGTCATTGAAGATGAAGATCACCTTTGTGCCGCAACAGCAAGTAGTGCCAACGTAGACATAACTGTTTCATATTTAGACCAAACAAGGTAGGTAAAAAATGTCAGGAACAATTACAGATAATGTTGGTAGAAGCTCTGGTCTTATTAAAGCCGCCAGTGGAGGTGGTGGTGGAACGTCTATTTCAGATGCAGATGCTAACACAAAAATTCAAGTTGAAGAAAGCAGTGATGAAAACATAATCAGATTTGACGTAGCTGGGAGTGAAGCTATGCGGATAAATGCTGATGGTAGTGTCAATATGGTATTACAACCTTCATTTCATGCGGCTTCAGACGCTCAAACAAATATAGGCTACAACGCTTATCAAACACTAACTTTGGGCTCTGAAGACCACGATGTTGGAAGTGATTTGGATTTATCGAATGAAACATTTACTTGTCCTGTTGACGGGGTTTATATGTTTGTATTGCAAATAAATTGGTTGAACACGCAAACTGGTTATAATTATTACCATACTGCTTTAGCTGTAAATAGTGGTTATGAACATATTTCATTTATTCAGGGATCTATTATTGGAGCAGTGCAATCATATACCCAAACAGGAACTAAAATTCTCAGTTTATCCGCAGGCGATACTGTTAAAGGAAACATGAGAGTTGATACAACAGGCTCAGGTTCATCTACGGTGGATATTAATTCCCATAGTAGATTTTCTGGACACCTCTTAGCATAGGAAAAAAAATGGCAGAAAAAACAGTTACAATTTCGATAAGTGACATAGATGAAAAATGTTTGTTGCATTACATTATTGATATTGATGCAAACGCACAATGGTTGTTACAAAACAAAATCAAAAATTGTTGGACAAAATTTAGGACAGAATGGGCAAATAAACTAACTAATGATTCTGACTTTACAGATGATATTCCTATGACAAAACCAGAGCTAATTAAATTAGTACTTGCTAGAAGCGACTACAAAGATATGGAAGAAAAAAATAAATTAGAGTTTTAGAGAGGTAATACAATGGCAATAACTTTAACTTTTAAAATATCTGATGATGACCAAAAATTATTGAAAGATAATGGGTTTATTATTGGCGATTCTGGAATAGATGACTGGTTGCAAAATATGGTAAGAGGCAACATTGCTAAAGGTTATAAACTAATGCGAAAAGAATACGACCCAATATTGTTTGAGGATGAATCAGTTTCAAGTGTTCCGTCTGATAAAGAAAAATATATTAATTTAGTAACAGCACGTTCAGATTATAAAGCGGCTAAAGATAAATTTAAAACATAGTTTTTGTTTTGGTAAATTTGCATGGAGATAAAGTCTTTAACAGCAGCAATATCAGAGCTAGGTTTTCCCATAATTGCCGCATTATTTTTAGGTGTAATTTTATACAAAGCAGGCACCTATTTATTAAAAATAGC
>Ga0098036_1000478_pt1 | contig 17683 bp, 11 predicted proteins | sample 4_EtaG_FD_77064 | JGI IMG/M metagenome (GOLD analysis project Ga0098036, IMG submission 77064) | Marine viral communities from the Subarctic Pacific Ocean - 4_ETSP_OMZ_AT15127 metaG | ecosystem: Environmental > Aquatic > Marine > Oceanic | place: Pacific Ocean | collected 2015-01-07 | reverse complement strand
TGTCTCCGGGATTCACTTCTATTGTAATAATATTCTTTGTGAGATCTATCGATTTTGCAGTAGAAGAAGCACTGGTAGTAGATGACAAAGTTTGCGATAATGATTGTCCACTATCCGCTAAATTTGCTGGAGTCGCAGAAGATAAGGTAATTTCATACTCTGCACCATATTGTTCTCCAACGAGATCATAATATTCTGGGTATGTTGTAGTGCTTATTGCTGTTGTTTCATCGGCTCTTACATAACCATTTGCTTCCATAGTGCTAGTATTTGTTCCCTCTGGAACATACACCAATGATCCAACCGTACCACTGCTTACGTCTTGAGCAGCGATTGCTCCACCGACAGCATAACCAATATAATTATTTACAATTGCATTATAATTTCCGAGTGTTGCACCAGTTAAAACTGGTTTAGCAATATGTCCAACTGTTAGTGGTGCGATATTCGTTAACATACCTGCGGTTGCAGAACTTAAGAAGAAAACATCATTACCACCACTCGCACCAGAGATGGAAAGTGGATCATAATGAATCTTACTCATTGGGTAATTAACTTGTCCATACATTACAACATTCGCAATATTACCCTCTGCTGATTCAATTACACCAAAGACTTCAGAAGTCTCTGCATTGCTGGCTATAGAAGTAGTAAATTTACCTTCACTTGCACTACCAACTCTTGCATCATAAAATACTACATCACCAACCGTAACACCCTGAGCATCACCAATTTCTGATTTCCACGTTCCGGCACCACCCTGTCCACCAGAAAATCCACCCAAAGAAATGGGAACAATCAACCTAGCACCTACACTGTTAAAATTATTAACAGTTACATTTCCTGAAAGGTTTGAACTATTTGATCCGCAATTGTCAGCCATTTCTTACTCCTAGAGGTTGTTGTTTAAGTCCGAATCTGCAACATAGTGTAGTGAGATATTATCAAGTAGTGCTGAGCCACCACCAACACTTATTCTCATTCCGTGTTTTTTAGGCGTAACCGACATACTACTAGTTCCAATCGGAGAGACTCTTGTTTCATCCAGATAACCTTTTGTACCAGAAGTTAATCTAACATCTTTACAGGCGGTTCGATTGAATGCTTCACCTGTTGTTCCGCTCTTAGGAGAATAGAAATTAACCGTTGGATCATCTCTCATTTCAACCGGGAATCTGTGATAATAATCTCTCGATTGAGGAACCATCCAATCTACCACACTGGGATCTGGTAAACATGCAGACATCATCGTTTGTTGTCTATTCTTAATAGTTCTACCATAACTACGTTGATAGTATCTGCTGCATTTCTCCAACTCTTCTGTTTTATCAACTGGTTCGAATCGAGTCATATTTCCGCCTCGCTCGAATTTAACCTGAGCCAGATCAACATTTACTGCGTTTGCTTTTGTTAAATCAAAACCAATGGCACAATAATGTTGTCCTGATGGACTTGCGGAATGTGTTGAATTATCATATAGTCCCGGAATATTAAATGTAACCGAATATCTCTTCCATGAACTTGTAAGAGAGATACCATTCTCTATAACATTTGTGATAATTTGTTTACTAGAATCCCCTGCATAATTTTGTGTGTACTTAATACCAAGTGTCTTACCAGCGGATGCACATTTTGCAAAGAACGAAAATGTTGTCAATTCATCATTGAATGTTCTGACATCTTCGATTCTGTTTTCAATATAAACATAATCACTAGCGGCGGCACTGAGTCCATGATTTGCTCGCACATAATACTTTGGATTTCCCTCTACCGCTGTTTGATTTGTTGCAAATTCTTTTCTTTGTAAGGACACAGCAGCAGTAGCACCGGCAGAAGTAATTCCATCCACTCTAACCCAACGATCAGCAAAGTAAATACTTCCAGTTGTTCCATACGCAGTATCGGTTGCGACTCCTCTTTGCCATATATCGAAACCACCATTAATTAGTGTGTTTTCTCCTATTCCACCACCAGCAGTTCCTCCTGCTCCTTGGGCATTTGATCTTGCACTTCCAGTTTGAGTGCTAGAAAATGGAATGTGAGTCTGATCTACACCTTGTTGATTTACAACAACTGCTCTATTTGCACCACCTCTACTAAACACAAAGGCAAATTGTTTATATACTGATCCGGGAGTCGGAGTAAGTTTACCGTTTGCACCTAAGAATAAAGGTCCTGTTTCAGTTATAGATGAATCTAAATCATTTAAATAACCAGAAGTTTGTATTTCAATTATTTGATTTGTTATATTTCTAACTACAATACCAACTGCGTCATGTGCAGTAGAATCTTCGGATGAACACCTGAACCAACCACCATATACTTCTCTATCACCATAATCTCCACTGTCAAAATCTGTTGTAGATGCATCAGGATTAAATCCAACAATGTCTCCAACAACAATATCAGAATGACTAGTATCTCCGAGATCTACTATATTTTTATTCGTATCACCGGGTCCAGTATCTCCTGTATTGCTTGTGAGCAACTGTCCTCTATAACCGAGAACCGAACCGAATGTTGTACCCATAGCCATAAACAATGGTTTTGAAACTTGTCCAGAAACTTCGGGTTCACTCGCACTCAAACAACCACTAAGTCCGGGATGGAGGAAATATACATTTCCAGCAGTTACACTGATCTCGGAAGTAAACGGCGATGCATCTACTCTAAATCTATTTGCAAATAATGTTGGATGTCCGATCTTACCTGCAACAGTAACTTCGGCATAGTCTGTGTTAATACCAGAAATTAATCCTAAAACTTCTGAATTGCACGCACTATCCGCTTGGGCTTTGAATAGTCCCATTGTAGCGCCTGTACCAGAATGAAAAATCGAATCACCACTAACACCACCAGTAGCACCTGTAAATATCGAGACTCTTCCGACATAAACAGGCATACCAAATGTTAAACCAGTACGAGTCCAACCAGATGGTCCGGGGAATGATGCATATGAATCTTTACTACCATATATTCTCATTTTCACGGAGGAGGTTTCAGATTTACCAAAATCATAATTTACAATACCATTTACTGTAATATCATTCTGAAAAGTAATTCCCTTTGGAATCGAATCACTAATGGTGACTCTCATCACACCAGCAGCAACATCACCTTCTGCACCACCGTCATTAGAACCTGTGGTTCCGACAACAACATTAATACCTTCTCCCGAGAGTCCGTCATAGACTTTCAGAAGATTTAATTTTGCAATGACTTCGTTATTTTCTTTCGATACCCAATCATAAAATGAGGTATTGTCGGTTAACGATTGTATCTGATGTTTATTGTCGTTTACATCTGCCATGATTTTTCCTTTTACCCATTATAGAATATATATCAAGACCATTTAAGTATTAATAGATTATTCATATATCTAACTTCATTTGTGGTATGATTTATTTTTAAAACTGGTCCAAAACCCGGAGTTCCAAGACTACTACTAAATGCGTCGGTGAAATATACTCTATAACGATCTGCGCCTCCTGTATTTATATTATATGTTCCGCCTTCGGCTTCATCATTAAGAGATATATCAGTAGCACCGTTGGGATTTTCCCACCCGTTACAAATTTCATCTTGACATGAACTCACAACTTCATATGCAGTATTCAATCCTACTGTAGTCGTACCAGAACCACCCTTGGGCACGGTAATATTAAATTCTTCATCTGATTGAATCCAATATTTTAAACCATTTCTGTAATCTGGATCGGTAGTATCAACATCATATAATTCTGTTAGATACCATCCGGGATTGAATTTAATTGAAATATTACCACCAGTGTCAGTCACTGAAACTTGTCTTGATGCCCAAGTTCCCTCTGTACCACCATAGTTTGGATCTGAAATTGCGAATGGATATAATGGACAAACCCCTCTCCAACCCGGAGCAGAAATTGCTGTATTTCCCAAACCTGCCGCTTCTCCTTCACCCAATCCTCTTGTGGATGCATCTAAGTTTTGATCCGATCCCGGAACAAGATTGTCCCACAAAGAAGATACACTGGAAGTTATCCAGTTGTGCATCATCGTAATCGTCAAAGTTTGTTGAAGATAAAATCTATCTTGAATTTCATTTAATTCTGCTGCCTGAAGAGGGAATCCGGGACGAAAGCCACTAAGAACGTAATTGCTAGGAGATCCAAGTTGTGGTGCTTGTGTAGATGATGGGTTAATCTCATGATCATGTGTTCTTGATCTATATGGTGTACCAGAAAATGGCCAGTGGGCATCCCTATCAAATGGTAACAATTGATTGCTATTAATAGCCATTATTTTATCTCCTTGTTATTCAGAAACATTTAGTCACTCTCATTCTCACCACACTATTTTGACCATGTGGAGGCATTTGAAAATTCAATCCTGTTCCAGTATGAATTATTTTTCCTGTATCTACGACGGGACTTACTTCTTTTGCTGTTACCAGATTTATAGTACCTGTATCAGATTGATTGACTAGTCTTGTAAGTGCAGATATCTCTGTTCTATCAGCAGAATCTTTTCTTCTTGATTGGGGATATACTTCCAGTCGAGTAGTTGTAGCATTTACTTTCTCTACCGATGAGATTTTCATCTCTCCTTTAGTGGCACCAATTTTACTTTGAGTCTGTACTTTTGATTTATCACTAGAAGTACCAACTTTTCCTGAATCAGTAGATTCATATGAAGAACCAAAGGCGGCCGCCGCCTGACTCACCAATTTAGCAACAGTTATCTTGTGAGTTGCTCGTTGGAAAGATGAAACTCCAGTGGGTGTTGTTGATCCGATTGGTGTAGTGTTTCCGTTTGCATCAATTTGTTTTGCATTTTTAGAAAATCCAAAAAATTCAAAATTCGATTGAGTTGTGACATTTTTAATTTCATCTGTTGTCATTGAGATATTAAACATAACACAATGTGCATTTAATATTTCTTGAGGATTTATTACATTATCTACTGTTTCAAAATTCAAAGTTATTTTACTTGCAATATTGAAATCACCATCTGAATTATTGAGAGTGGATATAAGATGATCTCTATACCCCTCGCCTCTGTTGGATATAGTCACACCATGAACCATATGATTGTTCGATGCATCTTTTGTTGTGAGTAGTTTTACCACTACACCTGTTCCACTACTTGAAGTTATTGTCACTTCGGGATTTGCAGAACTTACTATTTTTTGTCTTCCCGTCACTCCATTTAAATCTATAGTGGCACTCAATAGTGAACCATCTTTTATTAGGGAACTTATATTTGCTTGAGTTTTTGCATTGTCTGCACTACTAAAGTTATTAGAATTTTTAATTGTTGCAATACGATCCACCGGAGTTTTACTGCAAGGACATTTAGTTACGGAACACGGATGACAACTTCCAGTAGAACCAGTACCACCTGCAATGAAAGAATAATCCAAATCTAATCTACCAGAAAGTTCAATACACTCATAACATTTAGTATTCAACGATTGATATAAATCACCAGCATCATATGTCAAACCAGAAACAGTATCTGTCCATGAATTTCTATGGAAAAGACAGCATGAACCACACTGTGTTTTGGAAGATCCACAAAAACGAGTTGCATTTGAATCTAAAGTTGCACTTTTTGATATGTCAACTCCGGGAATCTCAGGTCCTAATTTAGCATCACCGACAGCGGCAGGAACAGGAAGATATTTTGAAGTTAGAAAATCAGTTAATTTCCAATCGACTTTATATAATACCAACCATGTATAACCATCTGGATATGTTTTATAACCTTCACTGTGGGAAGGTGCAGATGAAGATACTACTCTACCACGAAGATCATACCTATTATCAACATTATCACCTACACACAAATATACCGTTTTATTTGTCTTGTTGTAAACATAACACTGCTCTTCTCCACTTGGTTGACCGGAAGATTGATAATGAAAGTATGCTCTATTATTCTTATAATCATATCTGTCAACAACCATTTGAATTTCGCTATTTTTAACAGTTCTGAAAAAACTAGTGTGTTCTGAAACAGCAGTTTGGACATTTGGTGAATCTAAATTAGCAGTTGTATCAACCTGAGATGGATCATCTCCACCCATGAATATGGTATAAAACCCACCAGACTCAGTATTGAAGTTTCTAACAAAACTGTCTGCTGCGGTTCGGGATAATGCTTTGGAAATTGATGTTGCCATTTAAAAATAAACCCTTTTTAGTATATCTTATGTATACAAATCATTAACAACTCAGACTTTCTGTGCATGAAGTTATTCCATGATTTGGACTAGTAGAACCAGCAGGAGGACAGAGGTAGTAGAAGTCTCCGATTTTAATATCGCCTATTTGATTTCCTTCAGATCCTGTGATACCATCTATCGTCCAATATGGATAATGATGAGTTGGTATTTGATTTGGATTTGCAGTTATTCCAGTATGAATCCACTGTTCGCTTGCAGGTCCATCCCCCCAAACAGCGTCACTTGTTGGACCCCCATATGTGATTCCGTTGATAGGATCGGACATATAGTAGAATATTGATTGTATTGTTTCATCATACGAATGACTAGCATAATATGTGTCATATCCAGCAGTAGATCCAAATCCATTTGTACCACAACCACTACAACCATTAATCGAAGTTAAATCGTTCATCTTATATGGATAGTAATTTCCCAGTATAGCATTTTCACAAATTACCACATCTGTATCATCTGGTTGTTCTGGAATAAAATCAGTGATGACTCTCTCGTACACCACCTTCAATCCCGCAGGGTGAACTAAATCTTGATAAACATCTCTATATAAAGGATCACCCGACTGATCCGAATTTACACCGAGTTCAGTTGATAATAAATATGAATAATTATGAAACCAAGTATTGTCCTGTAGAATCGAATGGTTTAGATAACTGCCCCCGAGGTTTCCGAGATCTTCATATTCTCCGGTGAGGCTTTCTTCTGATGCAGCCCAACCAGAAAATCTGCCTCCATTTAATCGAAGAATATATTTCTTAGGATAGTCAATTTCAACATTTTCAGTTACATTATAAAGAACTTGAAAGAAGTATCGAACTGCTTCTTCTGTTGTTTTCTTTTGATATAAATTTTGTCTAACACCTTTAATGAATTCTCTTGTGTCTTCTTCGAGAATCCCATAACATTCACTGGAGTCCTCACATGGATTTTCACTATCGAAGCAACATGGTGGATATGGAGCAACTCCCACCATATCTGCCGGAAAATCAGAAGCATATGAATATGTGTAATGGGAAAGAAGATTAAGAGGAAGTTCATCAATGTCTATTAAAGTTTTAAACCCAACATCAAGTAAATATCCGCTATACTCACTATATAACCAATCATAATATGTTTGAATAAAATCTACAAAAAATGAGTCTTTCGAATCGTGTCTGTCTCTAATCCACATTGGGACTTGATCAAAAATATCATAGTTACTTGAAACTCCACTAAGATCGCTATACAATGAACGGAATTCATCATCTCTCTGACGAGACTTGAACTCTTCATTTACATCAGTCTTGTTGTTGAATAAGGAACCATAAAACATTAGAATTACTCAGAAGACAGGGTTAAATCGAAATCTATATTTAATATAGTATTATTCATTGCTTTAATTTCATTAACATTTTTCGTTCTAATGATTAACGTGAAACTTTCGTTAAAGAACGGATCAACTGTAATGATTCCTCTTGTATAATCAACAGAACCCACCGTACCAAGGGATCGTTTAAGTCCACCTTGGTAGTTGAATGCTCTTAATATGGAACCAGAACTTTCAATGAAAACATTATCACCAATATTGGTGCTACCTATACTTGTTGATGTGATAGGAATACCACCCGAAGTATCGGATTCAATTTCATTATAAAGAGAGATGGTTGTTTTAGATTCTGAAGGATTTAAAGTTTTTCTCAATCTAACATTAGTTTGCGATAAGTCAAAAGAAGAAAAGGCAGGATCCAATGACATTATTCCACTCAAAGCCTTATTTAAATTGAAAGTGTTGTCGAATTTTACTTGATTGTAATTAGTATTAACATACTTTTCAATTATGTTTCTTAATTGAGATTCTGTTCTATTCGAAACTCCTGACTTATATTGAACATTCATGTCAACATAAGTTGTAAACGCTGCTGCTGGAACAAATTCAGGTAAAATACTAATACACATCTTATCTTTTAATTTGTTTATTGCACTCTTTGCATCATCTACTGGAACATCAACGCCTAAATCATTTATAATTGAAACAAAAACTCTACCGTATTGGGGAGGAACCATTTCTTCTCCACCCCAGACTGAAGTTTTTTCTGGATCATACCCTAAAGTACCAAGAACAGATTTACAATCATTTTTTGTCACTGCTCTATCTTGTGCTGCAAACCATTTTGGAGCAAAAAACTTAATCGAGTCTAAATCAGGATTGTTATTTCCTTCAGATGACATTTTTCGAGTGATAATATTATGATTGGTACTCAAAACTGTATTTGTTTGATATAAATTTTGAGTGACAAAAGAACCAACATTATTTCCGTTTTCCCCACTACTCACCAAGTAAGTTATTTTGATAATATCACCTTCATCGACATTTGCTCCGCTCTGTTCGGTTGTTCCCGAAGCAGACAATCCTCCAAATACAACATAAAATCCTAAATCACTTCTCTCCAACCAATACACCTTTGATGTGTCAGTAATATTTGAAGCAATATTCGAAGAAAGAGACCATTCCACACCTTCAACTTCTACAGTGATTGTTGAAATATCAATATCAAGTCCACTTAAAAATATTTTTTGTCCTGTATCTGAATCTACATTTGTTTCAGTAACTACTAGATTCTTACCTTCATAGACTTCAAATATTGCATCTCCTTGATCATTTAATTCATAATTCTCTAATGTGTAGAATATGAAAGAAGAACCGTTTTCATTTTTTCCAATAAATGATGAATATTTTGGTATTGTATTGTATGCACCACCTTTGTCTATTTTTATTTCTGCTACAGCAGAACTATATCCCGGAACAACATAACCGAGAGGTTTTACAAGTGATATAATAGACTCTACTTTTTGTGCAGTATCTAAGAAAATTTCATTTGCTACCATATTCGCATAAAATCCATAATATAGAGTGTTATATGATAGAATATCAAGTAAAGAATTAAGAGCAGAACCCTCAAAGTTATAATCCTTTATCGAAGAAGCAGATGTACTTCTCTCATTCTTTATGAAATCAATTATACTTTGCTTAATCTCTTCATGATCAAGATTTCCTAATTGTATATTCTTAGCCATCTATATTCCTCTATCTGATCTTCTGGATTGAAATTGACAATGAATCTGGTTGGGGATTTTCTTCAGTGAGTGAAACAATAAAATAATGAATTGTAATGGAAAGTTCATTTGAGTCTATTCCGTCTTCATTAAAGTCCACTGAATCAAAAAATGCTCTTGGTTCATACGCATCAATATGTTCTTCTATATCTCTGCTCAAAATAGGAAGTAGAAGAATATCATTATTTTCAAACAATAAATCATGTAATCCTATTCCAAAATTTCTATCAAATTTTCTCTCTCCCTTTCGAGTCAATATTAAGTTTCTTATAGATTGTCGTACCGAATTTGCTTCTTTCTTTAATGAAACATCTGAAGTAAATTCATTTTTAGAAAAATCTATATCGAAATCAGAATTTTTAACTCTTAGAGACATTTATACTATCCTTTATTGTATTTATACAATGTAATATGAGTGTTTAGCCAAAAACTTTACTGAATAAACTTGGTTCTTCTGTTTCATTTGGATCTACCGTATTACTATCTCGAATGAGAGTCAATCCCATCAAATGGTTACTTGGAGAGTCAATTATATGATTTATTTCTGCAATCATCCATTTACCAGATCCTCGTTTCTCTGTGTATTTTTGTTCAGCCTCATGTGCATTGGTAATTTTGATAATATCACCCGGTCTCTTCGAGAAATCACCAGCAACAATAGCATTCGCAGTTTGTGATTTTATCAGAGACATTTGTGCCATTCTATACAGAGGTGCATACTTTGGAGTATTCCAGTATGTTGAGTAGGTTCTTAGGTATTCCATGTAATCTTTGAATCTTGGACCTATATTTGGACAATTACAACTGCTTATATTATGTTGATCTTTCCATATACAACCCAACCATTCCTCCCCCAGTTCAGATTCGATCAATTCACATTCTCTGAATGTTTTCTTGAGATCTTCCAATTCTGTTGCTGTTGGTTTTGGTATTACTTCTCCCTCTTCATCTCGGGGTATTAGTTCTTGCATTGGACAGTTACACCAAGGGAAGTCATCTGGACATCCAGATTTACTAATTGGACCTTCTGGATTAGCACAAGAATGATCAACACATTTTGAAACACCTCCTCCGCCTCCATCACCACCTAAAACAATAAACTGAGCAGCAAAGTTTCTGTTGACTCCCAACTGCTGGAACCAAGCATCATCTCCTGCACCACCATCTAAGTCTTTATCAGGTTCAAGCACACCATACTCTGAAGTACCACTCATGTCATATTTCCACAAATCTTCTTCCGGTATAATTCGTTTTAATAATTGATTTGCTTCTTGAACGGAGTATAATGCAGTATATAATGCCCATATACCAGAAATATAATTAGGATCCCATGACCAATTGTATGAATTAGTCGTACCCGAATAATTTTCTACCAATGTATCATATGAAGGTAAATCTTCAATACCAACTGATGAAAGACTTCGTAATAGTTGTTCCTCATAAGTTTCTGGATCCGTTAGATACATTCGATCCAAATCAGGAAGAATATCTCTCATACCGCTCCACGTGGCTGTATAATAAGGCCAATTCGAATTCCAAACTCTAGAATAGTAGTTCAAATACTCATCCGAAGTGCCCGATAAACTAAATCTGTCTGAAAAAACATCATAGTGACCAAACGAATAATACCCAGTTGCATCCCAAGAAACTGCCTTTGTCCATCTAGTTATCGAACCTTCATCTTGTTTGTTTATTCGATACAAATCAAAAAGTGTTTTTAAATCTGAACCATATCCCTCAAATATGCTTCTAACATAATATGGATATTCTGTGTTCTGATCCTCAGTGGGATATAATGAAACGGTGTGGGTTTCTGGTTTTGTTGTTTTAATAGCAACATCAAACCCATATGGATCTTGTCCTAATATAAAAATATTAGTATCTTTTGCTCTGGGAAACGGCATCTTATTAATTATAAGAATGTAAGGAGAATAATATTCTGAACCAGCATCTCTTCCGTCCATTCCATGCGGGAATAATTCAAGAGAATCTTCTCCAATTGGACTCTCAAATTCTACTCTAACATAACTGTCCATTTCAAGAATCTTAAGAGGTACTGGTTTGTCTGTTTCTACATCTATTCCATAAATATCAGGATGATTGATATAATCAATAGGATCCCAATCGACATTCATTTCTCCTGTTGTTCGATCCACAACGCCCATTGGGCGGTATATGTTTTCAAAATTATCGGGTGGAGGATCTTCACAGTATTCATGCCATCCCCGGACTTCACCCTCCACATATCCTCTACTATAATACGTCTCCGCTCCACTCCGGTGACAATAACCAGTGCTGTGACAATGATAATTCCCATAACCTGATACTTCTTGCCACTGTTCGGTTCGTGACGGCAAATAGGCATTGTCTCCACAATCTTGACAATATTTTCCGTCATAAAATGGATGATTTCCTTCAAGTAAAGGATCTCTCTCTGCATCATTTCCGAGATATGCTAAATATGGCCATTCATCGAATGTTTCTTCGACATAATTATACCTTCTTGCGAATACTTCATACCTACTTCCTCTGACTGGGAGTCTTTTTACACTTTTTACATTGAAAAGAGTTGTGGGTAATTCATCTTCAATAATTGTAGGTTCTTTCGAAAGAGGAAATGCTTTTTTTGAACTATAATCTTCATAAAGTTCTAGCCATTTTTCTTTTCTATCAGACCAGTTAAGACCTTGATCCTCAAGCGTTTCAATTTTTCTCTGAAGATTTTGAACAAAATTATCATGTAATCCTTCCGCCCATATCCTCAGATTAATATAATTTTGAAATTCTTGTGGTACATCATAACCACAAAAAGTTATATATTGACGTTCCAGTGGATTATAAAGTCCTGCCTCATACATATCATTATCAGACCACGTTTCGATTCCATTAGGCCAACCATCTATGTATTTAAAGTCATAAAAACCATCCGGTTGGTAGGTGCCATTGATATAACAACCATTCACATGTGCGCTGATACAACCAACTGCTCCACCTTCAGGAAATTGTCCATAAAAGCATGGTTGTTTCGGAAGCCATTCTGCCAGATTCAAACCAAAGGCATCGGGTACATCTTCTGGCACCTCCAATCCCGGAGAATATCCTGAATCGGCGACTCCCCACCCAGTTTCGTAGAAGAAGCGGCCGTTTCTTGTACCGAAACTCCATTGTTGTGGACAAGATCCAGATTGAACGGCTTCTTGTGTTCTTTTGTATAAAATTAGATCTGATTCTTCATCGTATTCATTTATTTCAAAAGCATATTTGATATAATTAGAAACATCACCTTGCAAGTAATAAAATTCTGCGATGGTTTGATTCCACACAGATTCTTCATCTTCAATATCATAACTTAATTCAAGTCCACTTGCTGGTAAATCTTCATTTTCTGAATCATAATTTACAACATCGGTAAATGAACCAGCAGCAGAAACAGGAAGACCTGCATTAATTTCTGCGGTCGAACCTCCACCCGAAAGACAACATATAGAACATTCGTAAACATCCCATTTTTCTTTAATATTCTTTTTATCGATATATTCTTGGTATCTACTTTTCAATTCACCTTTAATGTTCTGTTCAATAGTTCTCTTAACACTAATATCCAACTCAGTTTGATCAAACATTGTCTGCCACAATTTGTCTTGTTTGATGCTGGACATTTCTCCAAGATGATCATGTTCCTTCGGATCTGGATCATTGTATTGCTCCGAGAAGTAACCATAGAAATCATAATTCTTTCGAGAAGAAATATTGAGATCAAAATCTTCAATGAATGAATCTGCAAGTAGGGGATATTCTTCTATCTTTCCCCACTTATCATAATCATCATGGTAATTATAGGAAACAATTTCATTACTATGTGTCGATGAAAAATCAACATATTCAAAGTATGGATCATCGAACGATGGTTGTATCAATTCATAATAAGATTTGTAAGCACCGTTCTTTAAATATTCTAAGTGACTCGCTTCAGAACCTAAATTGAAAGCAAACAGTGCATTCTTTTCAGCCTGTATCGTAATTTCATATTCTGCTACTGGTTCTGGTTGCTCTGCAATAAGAGAGTCTATGGATCTAAATCTCCATCTTTTCATATCCTGCCAAAAAAGATAATTCACAGCATATGGGTTATTCGCAGAGACAGAATGTTCCGCAAGGTCGTTCATCAATTGAATAAGAGAAGGAAACCCTACAGTTTTTGCCCAAGGATACATGTTTTGTTTTGATTTCAACCATATTGAATTTACAGTTTCTTCAATATCCATATCTTCTTGTGCTGTGGTGAAATCATTCGCACTTGGATTGAAATATTTATCGGCAAGATCGTCTACTAATGCAGCACCCCCACCAAGGGCGCTTATATCTATGTCTCCAAATAAACTTGAAATGGTTGAGACATTGGAACCTGATCCTGCTATTTTTCCATAAAAATCATTTTCAGAATAAGTCAATTGTTGATTATCTAAGTAATAATATTCAGCAGAAGTAAATTCCAAAGCCCATTTGGTAATTACATTTTTACCGGGAGCAGCCCTATTCTCGGTTACTGCAACTTCATCTCCTAGTAGTTTATAATCATGTATGTAAAAATCTACGTTTTGTTCCGAACCATCTACATCTGGTGTTTCAATTTCTAAATGTAGTATTTCATTTCCTGTGAAATTAAACTCTTGACCTATTGCAGAAGGTTCTCGTATAGTCACACTTCCACTCAATGCAGGCTGAAACATTCCTTCTTTAATTACAAGATTATTGAATAAACTTCCTCCCTCTTCCGGGACGGGAAACAAAGTTATTGTTGGTCCATTATCTGGTTTTTTGATTTCGAGTTTTTTAATAAGAACGTCTGAATCAAAAATTGCATCGGATGGAGTAGCCATAATATAATTCCTACTAAGTGGTTGTTTCTATAATTGATGTGGTTCCGCGAGCAACATTACTTTGAATCAACAATTTAAATTCGTCGTAAATTTTCCCGATAAGTCTGGGATGAACTAATTTTATCTTCCTCTTGTCAAATTCTTCCTGATATAATTCATCTTCTACCGAGACTGCGGAAAATCCATCATCAAGAGTTTGATTGTTTATATATTTATACAACATCGTCTTATCAATACCAACCTCACTCACCACAGTAGAACATAAGCCGCTATTGTTGTTGATTGTTGTATGTGGAATCTTTGTTGCATTTTCTGGACCTCCGGGAATAGGTCCCCCACCAGTCGCAGTCGTATATGGACTTATATTTGAATTTCCATATTTAAATTTTGCTACACCTCTTGGAATAGTTGTAACTTTCTTCGCAGTAAAGATAGTGCTACCATTACCACACCCCGTCCCTGTCGTTTGAACAAAGGGAAAAAGGGAACCATTTTGTCCTTCTATTTTTCTCACCGCAAAAACGGTATCACCGTCAGATAAACTGAAAGATGGACCGAACCTATTAACATTAATTTTCATTAGTTCTCTGTCAAAAGATTCTATCATTGCATAATTACCTTCTACACCAGTCACACCATCGGGACATCCTTGTGCAGCAGTACACGATTCACCTTTGACAAGATAATCACCTTTTTTAAATTCTCTGTTCTCATCTATGAAAATACTACGTCCATTGAAAAAACTATTGCTCAAAAATCTTCTTTGTGTTTTTGATTGACTATTAGGCCATTCTGTTTCAACATCAACGATATTATTTGATAATAGAACTAACCAAAACCACTTTGGATCTCCATATATTTTAAATGCAACATCATCAGGTCTTTCACCATCTTCAACAATATATTCAATGAAATTTCTTAGATCTTTTTTAGTCTGATCCGTAAAGGCAACTCGTCGGAACAAATCAGTTACCTGTAAATTAACTGCTCCGGTGGTTCCTTGATTGAAAATATAATCGAATTTTGGTAAGTTTTTTAAATACATTTAAATCAATTCTTTCCGTGGGAAGTCTTAGCAACAGAACGACTGGAGAGTTCACCCTTGAATGGTGATCTGACATTTGGTTCCAGTTCCTGATATTGTAATGTTAAAATCGTAGTAGTTGGACTTGGATTGTTCCTATCACCAAAACCATATGGTCCTCCAGCACCCGTCTTGTCAATTGAAACTTGTCTAAGAACTGATACTTGGGGACTCATATCCCACTGTCTCTGTCGTGATCCGCTGATAGAATTGAAAACACCAATTCCCCAAAGAGGAGGATGGTACATTTTACTACTTCTTTCTATAGCAGCCTTAGGGTAAGCAAATCTTTGAAATTCGCTACAAATCTTGTCTATATTGTCTGCTTCTTGTTGATCTTTCGGTGTCATTTCAAATGAGTATTGAAAACTTCTTAGCCCAGCACCAGAAAAGATGGCTTCAGTTAAATCTGCATCAACTCTTCCTAATTTTTCAGTCGCTGCTGTTGCAATATTATCAAAAAACCCAAGAGTCAGAAAAGATCCAATAGAATTTAATCCACCTTCTACTGCTCCACCAGCAAGATCTCTAAGTGAATGCATACCAAGAGAAGATTCTGGAGATTCACCCTCTTGATAATTTATATCATTTTGTGTACTCATGCGTTTTGGTAGTGCAAGCCAAATATCAGTCGAATCTGTTCTCCCAGTAGGACCTCCGACTCTCTGTGCCCTCAAGTTTGCTTCGGAACTATATCCAAAGGACTTGAAATTAATCCAAAGAGGAATTTCATCTGCTACGAAACTTGTAGGGTATGCTAATGCCATTTTATTCTCCCATTTGAAGGCTCTTTACTATATATGATAGACGGAGAATTATTGTGGCGTATAAAACCAAATATAACCCCAAAAATAAGTCTAAGTATATAGGAAACCCAACAAAGATAATCTGTAGATCTCTTTGGGAGAGACGAGTTTGTAAATATTTAGATGAAAACAAAAATATTATCCGTTGGGGAAGCGAAGAGATTGCAATCCCGTACTATTCTCCCGTTGATAAAAAGGTACACAGGTATTATCCAGACTTCATTGTGGAGAAGAAGACACCAAATGGGGTAGAAACTCTTATCATTGAAGTAAAACCCAAAAAACAAACTATGGAACCTGAACGGAAGAAAAAGAAGAAGTCAACTTACATTAAAGAATGTATGACATATTCAGTGAACGAATCCAAATGGAAAGCAGCGAATAAATTGTGCGAAGAAAAAGGCTGGAATTTTGTAATATTAACTGAAGATCACATACTTCCTTGAAATAAATACTTAAAAAGGCACCCACATGGCAACAAACAACATACAAGAATTCAGAGACACCTTTCTTAAGCATGGCGCACAGAGGGCAACACAATTCAATGTCCAGATGCAAGGTCCGGGAATGCCGTTATTTCAATTTCAACCGGAGTCTGTCACCATTCCCGGTAGAGAACTTCAAATTCATCGAGATGAACTTTGGGGACCGGAAAGACCTATTCCCGTGAAGAGAACTTTCAACAGTGCAATTATTACTACTTTTGCCATAGATGGTGAGTGGAATGCAAAAGATTATATTGAAGAGTGGATGAATAAACTAATCACTCCATATTCAGATGGAAACATGCGACAAAGTTATACAGATACAATAAAAAATTGTACTTTAACTATTGAAGCAATGAACACCAATGGAACGTCAGCAAATGCTACCATTGCTGTGGTTGAACCATGGCCACAAACCATAATGCCTCTTGATATGGGACATGCTATGTTTAATGACTATGTAAGAATGCAAGTATCTTGGGCATATCGAGAGTATGATTATTGATTTTTAAAAATGATAAAGGAAAATGATTATGAGTAAATTAGCGTCTCTAATTGCAGAGAAAACACCAACATATCCAGTTACAATTCCGTCTACTGGAGAAAAGACAACATTTAGACCTTTCTTTGTGAAAGAAGAAAAGATTCTTCTGATGGCACAAGAGAGTCACAATGATACAGAAATTTTACTAGCAATAAAAGATATCATTGAATCTTGTGTTGAGGGAATAACAGAAGCACAAAATTATCCTCTATTCGACATAGAATATCTTTTCGTGCAGTTGCGAGCAAAGTCGGTGGGTGAAGTTGTTGAACCAATATTAGTATGTCCCGACACCGAAGAGAACATACCATTAAAGGTTAATCTCACAGAGGTAACTATTATTAATGATAAGAATCATAATGATAAAATAAAGATAACAGATAATATCATTGTGAAGATGAAGTACCCATCAATAAAGATTTTAGAAAAGAGAGGAGCAGTGATAGATTATTCAAATCCAGCCTCCTTCTATGATTTAATTGTTGATTGTATAGAACTAATACAAACTAAAGATGAGACAATCTCATCAGAAGAAGTTCCTAGAAGTGAACTTGAAGAATTTGTTGAT
>Ga0098036_1000474_pt1 | contig 17760 bp, 21 predicted proteins | sample 4_EtaG_FD_77064 | JGI IMG/M metagenome (GOLD analysis project Ga0098036, IMG submission 77064) | Marine viral communities from the Subarctic Pacific Ocean - 4_ETSP_OMZ_AT15127 metaG | ecosystem: Environmental > Aquatic > Marine > Oceanic | place: Pacific Ocean | collected 2015-01-07 | reverse complement strand
TAGTCTAATAGTCTAGTAGTCTATAGACACAAGACAACTCCCAGTTACTACAAGATACAAGGAGAAACCAATGTATATCTTAGGGATATTAGTTGGTGTCTTACCTATTTGCTTTATCATATACGCTCTACTGAATGATGACTTTTAGTGACAAGTAGGTAGACACCAGTTCAGCACAATGTTAATACGAAACAACGCAATGACTAACCGTAAAACAACAAGCACAGAAAGGAACACATGGCATACACTAAGAACAACTTGTCCAAAGAGGACGCTAAGATTAAACGAAAGGCAGCAGGTCGCTATCTGAAAGAGTGCAGGGAGGCTGCTGGTGTTACCCAGCGTGAGGTCGCACTGGCTATCGACATAGCGTACTATACGTTTATCGCTCAGATAGAAGCAGGAACTGCGCGTGTACCCCCTGAGTATCTAGTGAAATACGCTAGGTGCCTTGGGATTGTACCTGCTGAGTTTGCGAAACAACTAATGAAACACTATGACCCTTATACTTATGAGGCTCTGTTTGTCGTTAAGAACCAGAGTTAATTGGTAGGATCATTGACGCAGAAACCGTGGAGACATCCGTTCTCCCATATCCCTTCTGCTACTTTACCGATATCCGTGAACGTATAGGTACCTATGCCACTGGGTAGGTCATTCTTAAATGCACCTTCATATCTGTTACCGTTAGTCCAAACAAAGGTACCTCTTCCATGCATCAGGTTCCTTTTAAAGTCACCTTCATAAGTATCACCAGTGGCAGACCGATATGTTCCATCGCCACTTAGAGATCCACTCTTATATACACCTTGATATATGTCGCCATTAGCCAAGGTGTACGTTCCGTACCCATTCTTCTTGTCATTCTTCCATTGGCCTACATATACGCTGCCGTCTGAATAACTGTAGGTTCCAAGACCTTCGGGCTGGTTATCTTTATATTCACCTGTGTATGTGTCGCCATTGGCATAGGTATATGAGCCAGTGCAGTCAGACCAATGCGCTTTATCGTATGTATCAGGACATTCTGTATTGACCTGGGTCTCAGATACCTCTGGTTCTGGGCGAATCGAGAGGTCTGCACAGGCTGTTACAATTAAGCAAAATGTAAACGAAAGGAAAATGATGCGTATCATTGGGTCATTATAACAAGGTTAAATAACAAAAAACTAAAAAAAAATTAAATTAAATTTTGTTCATCAAATTAAAGGTGTGCTTAATAATTAGGCATAGAAATTGGGCCGTTTTTTTCACGATTCTTTAAGCTATTGATTTCATTAATAGTTGAAAAAAATAGGTACCAAAAGTGGGTACCATTAATGGCTACTATTATTGTCGGACAAAATTGTCGGACAAAATTGTCGGACATTTCTGGGCTAGGTTTATTACTTCAACAATGTATGATTCAAAATAGGAGGACATAAAATGCTGCTAACATGGGATAGAAATAGAGTAATTTACGATATAATTTACACCAAAATTTACGCTTGTTTACATGGTCCTGAGGGTACACGCCGAGGCTGGCTCTACCAGCATCTTGACGACCATCGGGCAAACCCTGAGCAGGGATATATTGATCACTTCGCTCAGCTTTGTTCAAACATAAATAATCCCGACAAGCAGCATGTCATTCAATCACGTCTCAGTTTTGTCGATGCCGATTTGCATGGACAGCAGATGCAGCTTTACTTTGCTCAAAGAAACGGAGCGACTACGAGCTACGATAATGTTGCCTACTCCATCTTGTGGGCTTCTCGCGGTGCAGCCACACGGACGACGGATATCAACGATCATATTTCACGTTCAGATTTTATTTCTCATCCTGTGCTTATGTTATTGGCTAACACAAAAACGATTGAGCGGTGGGTGGACGAGCGAATACGACAAAAGCGATGTGTTCAAATTGGAAACACTCAGGATAGAAGAAAGAAATGGTTATCACTTGCCGTTCCCTCTCTGATGAATATGTGGTGTGAAAGGCTGACGTGGTTCTTGGTCCGAATGATTGTCGTGGACAGGGAAGAAACACCAGGCATGGAAGGTAATCGACGACTTTGGGTGGACGATCTCTTCATGCCAGAGGAAATATTCGATATCGCGTTACGAAAACGTGACGAACTTGACTGTTTCAAACTTCGTTAATGACACGTAAAGGCGCAGAGTTCTGGGACTTATTACTATGATCGCTATTTATCTCCAATTTTCTGTTAATTATATGTTGTTTCTCTGATAAATTTATGGTATAATATGGGTAATAGATCGATATTGGCTGAAAACAGGGGGAATTATGACTGATAATTGTAAGAGAATAAAGAAAAGTAATTCATTTATGCCAACAAATAGGGAAACATTAATTATGACCAAGCGATCAAATTTACCAATAATGGATTTTAGTCACTATGATAACGCCCCAAGTTTTTATGAATTGAATCTTGGAACAGATGATTCAGATCTTTTTGATCAGCACGTTGTTTCACCTAACAACAATGAGGGGTTCGATGAGAGCTTACATCCAATCTTTAGCGATGCAGAATATGAAACTTGCCTAGCATTAAAGGCAGAACTACTTGGTTTCGATAAGGTGTCGGACGTGTGTTTAGGTACCACCGACGAAGATGCTGGGTGGCTAGCAGTCACAGATGAAGATGATGCAATCATTCTGCATATGGAGAAGGTTTCAGCCGTGGACTGGTTGATCTTCACCAGCATGGAAGATTTTGGAGATGACCCAAGTTGGTATAATAATAAGCCAGTCGAAATTAATGGACCCATTGAATATGCGGCGACAACAATCGTGAGTCTGTTGAATAACTTTCAGGAGAATTATGCGTGACTGATAAGCGGCGAACAGTACCGATAACTCGTGCAGAACTTGATGAAATGGACAAGCGAAATCCAGAGCGAGTAGGGACACTCAAGGTAGCGAACGAAGAATCACGATTGGTTATCTTAAAGAAGACCCTTAGTAACCTTGAGGCAGCACAGAACGAGGGTGATCCTTTTGAGAATACATTACAGCAACGAGTGCTAGCTCCGCTACGTGAGAAGTGGGTGACGCTATTATCCATGATGCCTCGTGCTGCTGCTGAGGATGCTTTTCTTTCGTGGTTGAAAGAGACAGTTCAAACAATTGAGACAGATTCAAGCGGCATCATGGGTTTGGTTAAGGCTCCAGCCGGGCGCAAGAAGGCAGTGATTTACTTTGATCGCAAGGCTCTCCGCGATTTTCGAGAGAGTAAGGGGCTAACTGCCACCAAGATGTCTGAAGATCTAGGGTGGAAGCCCTATCAAATTTCAAAAATTGAGAAGGGTGCAGTGCTCTTGAGTGAACAACTAGCAGTCCAGATAGCAATTCAATATGGCATGGACCCAAGGAAATTGATGCTTGAGCCAGATGCATTTGATCAGGTCAACGAAGACCGAAGTGTTATGGATTGGGTGCATGGGACAACTCTTTTCACTCGTCATAAAGAGGATGTCGATACAGTGAGAGATACGTTTAATGAGACTGCCAAGCGTGAGTATGAAGAGATCGATAAGAGTTGGGAAGATGATGATGAAGTAGTCGCAATGAATCGCATAGCTGATGATGCGTTGATCGTGCTTACACGTATAAAGGATGCTGATGCAACCTTTCGCACTGGGGTTCAAAACTTTTCAGAGGCACAGAACCATATAAAATCAGGATTTCTAGCGTTTAAAAAGGCAGTTTCCCTAGCGGAAGAAAAAGATATGGCTGCCATAGGCGAAGCACACAATAGTTTAGAAGAGCGTCTCGAAAAACTAGAAGTCGCGGAAAACAATTTTCAATTTGTGTCACCTAACTTAGTACCTGAGGACATTTCAAAAAAAGATCTTTTATTAAAACCCCATGTCCGTGAGATAGAGGAGTTTATTGTGAATGGGGAAGCCTTTACGAATATACTAGAGAAGCCAGAGATAGACCAGACGATACTCGCTAAAGAGGTCCGACCAGCCGAGAGTTTATCTGATGATACACCCGACAGGCTCCCACCATTGCCGATCTATGGCAGTGTTCGAGCAGGATCAGACAGCTTCGAGCTTAACCGAGGGGCTGAAGCAATGAACTGGAGTGACCGTCCGTATTTTCTCCAAGGAGTAGGGGAAGCCTATGGTCTATATGTAAATTCAGACAGTATGTACCCAGCCTACAGCGAGGGTGCATTGCTTTTCGTTAATCCAGTCAGGCCAGCACGGCGAGGGGATGACGTAGTTGTTGAGATCCAGGAATCAAATGGTCATGAAGACGGACAGTCCATGCCAGTCACAGCCCTGATCAAACGACTGGTCAGCAAAAGCAGCGAGAAGGTGGTGCTCGAACAGTTCAATCCACCGAAACAACTAGAGTTTCCAGCCGATCAAATCAGAACGATGCACCTGGTAGTCGGATCACTAGCAGCAGGATAGGGGAGACTGAGTATGCCAAGAGAACGATACCCCAAAGATATCATCAAGGTAATCAAGGTGATTGCAGATGACGGAAGTTTTCAGCACCGACAGAAAAACCACAACGTGGTCTCTTGGTCACGAGGGCAGGAGAGTTTCAAAATTAGCTTTGGGATAACTCCGAGTTGCCCAAGAAGCTACATGAATTTCATTAGTACAATGAGAAAATGCGTAAACGATAACGACCTCAAGAATGACAAAGCATTCAAGAAGTGTGAATACCTTCGCCAAGACTTGATAAAGAAAAAGCGTTGAGTCACGCGATAGTTCATTCTCGTTAAGACTGGGCCTGGTCCCACAACATCAGCAAAACTTTCAGAAAACAAGAAGGAGAAACTATGAGTCTAACCAAAGATGATTCGGACATTTATTATTTACGTGAATCCGTTGAGTTCTTTCACCCATATCAACACAAGAAGTTCATCAGGGTATCTACTGGATGTCGAAACCTAAAAGATACGATAGATAGCAACGGTCTTGTAGTGCTCGGTGCAAAGACATGGCGTTCTCGCTACCTAAAGGAACTCCAAGAGCGTGACATGGATCGCAAGGGAAAAGCCGTGAAGGTTTATCTTTATGATGGCTTTCAAAGTTTCATTGAGAGTGACAGCAGCCAACGACTTGAAAAGGCAGAGGATCATCATACAATTCTTAGGCGAATTATGGGGAAGATGAAGAAGCACAAGCGCTTAAAAAACTGTTTGACTGAGGAATTAACTTACGACGACATCGTTGCGCTACGCACAGCCCGACTTGAGGCTGGCTTCGCCAACTCGACGTGGAATAAGGAACTCTATTTCATTTCTGGTGCCTTAGCATGGCTAGCAGAGACAAAATATTGTTACGTTGAGCCGATGCGCTGGAAGAAGCTGCGCTTGGAACCATTTGCCAAGATGCGCTGGGCATCAATGGATGTGCTCCAACAGGTGTATGACGATATAATAACACTAGAAGACGATCCGAGTTATCAAGGGCCGAGCCCTAGTAATGGTAGTATGATCTATAAGGATGCGGCTCTTCTTCTTATGCGAACAGGCGCACGATCTGGAGAAATTAAGTCTCTTCGCTGGGAACATTTCAAGGATAATGAAGGAACAATCACTATCCGACGCACTAAGGTTAGGAAGTCAAAGAAGCATGAATGGATTACATTAGAGCTACCTAATGATGCTCATGAAATGCTCCGGCGGCGAATGCGAAATCGACGTACAGATGTTTCTCGTGATGGTCGAACATGGGAATCACCATACATTTTTCCAAGTCCGACAAGGCGAGGGATTCCCATCAACAACTTCCGTCATATCGCTATGGCGATAGATCGCGCTGGACTAAATGACGACCCAGATATTATTCGACAGAGTGGACGGTTTACTGTGCATTCACTTCGGGACAGCTATGCAAGCTTTTTAGTGCAACGAGGCACCCCACTCCTAGAGGTGCAGGAGTTACTTGGTCACTCGTCTGCGACCATGACGCAGAAGTATGCTCATTTAATTCCCTCTCAGGCAGGGCGAAATGCGGCTAATCTTTTTAACAACGCATAGGAGATTGTCATAAATTACTAGAAAACGAATCGGAAATGAGGTAAAAGCTAATTACAAGATTACTACAAACTAGTAATTCACTAGTTATTAATTTACTTAACAGCTAAAACTGGAAGTGATTGATTTAATTGAACTATTTTTCTGGAAAGTGGTGCCCAGGGGCGGAATTGAACCACCGACACGCGGATTTTCAGACTAAAAGGGTTACAAAATAATCAAGTAAAATCAGTTACTTCCAGTGTGTTAGCACTGGAGCGGTTAAATGATTCAACTATATCAAGGGCTTGTTAATAGCAAGTTTACTACAAAGTTTTCACCACGGAACTACGAAGAACGCGAATCAGCAATCCGAAAAAATATTGAGTGGGAAACATCTGGCATAAGCCGAGGCGTGGAACGCTATCGCAATATGCTAGCCAAGGATATTTCTGAGTTTGAGAAGACCAGCCGATCCACATTTGCCGACTCAGATGTCGGGTCTAAGCTCCTCGATCAATGTATGCGACCACTCGTGGCTGGGATAATTGACGCACAAATCGAAGCGCAGCAGGGCTTTAGTGCAGCAGGAAGGACAGCAGTCTGGTGGTTACCCATCTTGTGTCTACATCCCGAACCGATGGCGGCTGTAATTTTACGATCAGTTCTCGCTGGATTGCAGCCTGAGGTCTCAAGCTCACGACCTTGGACTGCTTGCTCACTCCAGACAGCCAACAATATCAAGCAACAGCGAGAGTTTGATCTGTGGAAGACTCGTCAATATGAAGATGAGCGGCACGAAGGAGCAGTTAATCTCTATAAGATAATGACTCGCCGTTGTAAGCGAATTGATTCTCGTGCAGCCCGAAAGTTTATGCGGCTCAGTACAAATCTGGATCGACTAGACTGGGACAAGACTGTTCGACTTCACATCGGAATGAAGTGTATGGATCTGCTCGTCCGTTATGGTAACGGATGGTTTGAACAAAGCATGGTCAGGCGTGGCTATGGAACAACGCTACACACAGAGAAGTCGGTCAGGCTCACCCAGATTGCGCGTGATGCAATTGAAAACGATCACCGCCGATGTGAACTGAACCGTCCTTTCTTACTGCCCATGCTGTGTGAACCAGCACAATGGCGATTCAGCGAGGGCAAGGCGAAGAGTTCTGGTGCAGAACTTACAGAGTCAGAAGAGGCAGACCTTAGCAGTCAGCTAGCGACAGCACTAAGCCAAGCATCCTAAGTTAAACAGTAAGGAGAAACGTATGAGCTACCACGGTGGTTACTATATGATTCAAGAACCTTTCCTTAAGTACAACCTGCATGAGCATACGGCGGCACTTCGTCGCCCTGTCTCAGATGAAATACTCGATGTATGCGATACGCTTGGACGCACCCCTTTAAGCATCAATGAGTTTATCCTCGATGTTTGCCAAGAACTCTCCGATAACTCCGAGACTCTGGGTAACATTGTGCCTGACCACCAGTTATCATTACCGCCAAATGTACCCCAAGATGTATGGATGGACATGAATCGTGCGGAACGCATGGCAATCAAGGCAGATCGAGAACGTATCCACTCAAAGAACGCAACGACAAGGGGTAGGCGAGAAGCTCTCACCCGAAAGCTAAACCTAGCGCATGAACTGCGCGAAGAAACCTTCTGGATTCCGCACTGCCCTGACTTTCGAGGCAGGTTGTATCCGCAATCGCAGGATCTAAACTTTACCAATGACGATGTGTCTCGTGGCTTGTTGATGTTTGCTGAAGGTAAGCCCTTCGGTGAGACAGGAGCCTACTGGCTGAAGGTAAGGCTTGCTAATTCGTATGGGCAGGACAAGTTAACCTTCGATCAACGAGTAGATTGGGTACATGAAAATCATGTGTCTATTCTCGATAGCGCAATAAATCCTCTGGATGGCGCACGGTTCTGGGCTGATGCTGATGAACCCTTCCAGTTCCTAGCTGCTGCCAATGAATATCGTAATCTAGCAGAGCAGGGAGATAAGGCATTGAACTACATCCCGATTAATCTGGATGCAACTGCAAGTGGACTCCAGCATCTAGCGGCCTGGTCGCGTGACCCTGTGGCTGCCCAGGTTGTGAACATGACAGACTCAGATATCCGCTACGACATCTACGGCATTCAAGCGAAGGCACTCAATGAACTGATTGAGCGAGACTTATCGGCCAGTGAGGAAGCTCAGAACTGTCATGGTGCAGTCAATCGAAAGACTGTTAAGCGTGGGGTTATGACTATCCCATATTCAGTTACGCCTCAGGGTTTGCGTGAGCAGTTTATTCGTGATGGACATCTCGATGAACTTGAAGGCAGTAAGATCCGCAATGCGAATTACTTAAGGGATAAGCTTATGGAATCTCTGGGCGAAACAATTAAGAAGCCACTTGAGGTCATGGAGTATTTCAAGGGGGTGGCAGAGGCTCTTGCCCATGCCGATCTTCCTTTAACATGGCAAACGCCAATGGGCATGACTGTGAGGCAAGCGTACTGGCGACATAATAAGCAGGAAGTTAAGACTTTATTTGGCAAGGCTGTGTTGTGGAATGAAGAGCAAGACCTTGGGATCTATAATCGCAAGCAGACGATGGCTTCATCGCCAAACATCATTCATTCCTTTGATGCTGCTCACCTTCAAGCCACTGTGCTTATGGCAACAAGGGGTAATAACCCTATCACTTCTTGGGCTTGCGTCCATGATTCTATTGGCGTTCATGCTTGTGAGGTTGATCGTCTTAACACACACATTCGAGAAGAGTATGTGCGTATCTATGATCGCCCAGTGCTCCATGAATTTCATGACCAACAAGCACGACAAGGTGTCATCCTTCCAGAACTACCAGACTATGGGTCATTCGATATAAAGCAGGTCTTATCCGCTCCCTACTTTTTCTCTTAATAAACTGCACAACAAAGCCCGAAGTGCGTCTTGATTGTACAGTAAAATAGGAACAATAAAGTATGCAACAATTAACTCCCCCTTCCGTAATGGAAAATCAAAACGATAATTCAAACGTCATCGACCTACAGGAGATCCTCTCGAACTCCTTAGGTCTCCCCTACGAAATAGTTCGTGAAGCAGCCCCTCTCGTCTTTGAGATAGGGCTTCGCCTACACGAAGTTCTTTCAGATGTAACAAACGAAAATTACCCAACCAATGAGGCTATTGCTCTCGCTCAAGCAGCATCAGCCGCAATGGTGCTAGGTGGAACGGCAGAGGCGTTAGGACTAGATCCTGACGACCTTCTCTGTCGTTTACTCGAAGCAGGGCAGCGTGGGCTATTCGATATTACAACAGCCGAAGCTCCTGATCACCTAACCGAATTATTCAATCGCTTTAATTCAACAGAGGAAACAGAATGAAGAACCAAGTAAACACAATCGTATCTCCCATTGGAACAGCCGCATATTCCTGGCTAGCAAAGCCCGATACTGCCTTCAACCAGAATCACTTCAAGGTCACATTGCTTTTAGATAAGGAAGATTCAAAGGCAAAGACCTTTGTGAACATGATTAATACGGCCCATAAGAAGGCAGCGAACGGACATAATACGCCTAGCCCTGTGCGTGATGGTGATACCAGTAAGGCAGAAGGTCACGCTGGGCATTGGACTGTGACAGCAAAGACTAAGTTCCAACCTAAGCTTGTTGATACCCACCGTACCCCACTTCCAGAAGAAGTCGCTCCGATGTCAGGAGACCTCATTCGTATGGCAATTGTCGTCAATGATTATGACACAGGTTCTGCCAGTGGTGTCTCATTAAGGCTTCAAGCTGTGCAACTAGTAGACAAGCGAAATGAAGGATCAACAATTGGAAATGTATTCGATGATATCGAAGGTTTTGTCGCGGATGGTGAAGAGGAAGATGAAGAAGACTTTTAGTTGCACCATCCCAGTGGCTCCAGTCCCTGCTTCCCGACCTCGTGTCGGGAGGTGGGGCGTATTTTACGCAAAGACTTATCTCAAATGGAGAAGAGAAGCAGATGAAGCACTTAAAAAACTCAGGCTCCCACTCACATCGAAGCCGCTTAGTGTCTCAGTTACTCAGGTTTGTTACAAACCAGCGACGACTAAGAGGCCGTGGCCCCGTGGAGATGTTGATAATCATGCCAAAAGTGTCCTCGATGCAATCACAAGAGCACCGTTTGGATGGCGCGATGACGATCAAATCCTCGAACTCACAATCACAAAACGATATGCGGAAGACGGAGAAGAGCCACGGAGTGAGGTCGAATGGAGAACAGTAGTGACTTCCTAGAACATCAACCCTGTCCCTGTGGCATATCGAGTGACGCTCTCGCAGTTTACTCAGATGGTCACTCCCACTGTTTTCGATGCGATAAGACATTCGGTAATAACCAGCAGACAAACAAGGAGCAGCCAAAGGATATGATTCAAGCTGGACAATATGTAGCTCTTGAAAAGCGTAAGATAAGTGAACAGACGTGTCGTAAGTATAGTTATCAGAAGTGTGTGCATAATGGTCGCCATGTCCAGGTTGCTCCTTACTATGATCAGTCAGGAAATCTCGTCGCACAGAAGGTGCGAGGCAACAACAAGAAGTTTTATTCCACAGGCAATCTAAAAGCGGCAGGTTTATTTGGGCAGTTTCTCTTCAAGGAAGGCGGCAAGAGGATCGTTGTGACCGAGGGTGAGATAGATGCGATGAGCGTCTACGAGGCTATGCCAAACTGGCCTTCCGTATCCGTTAAGTCAGGGGCTGCTGGTGCTGCCCGATCTGTAACTGAATCAATTGAATATCTTGAGTCGTTTGATCAGGTTGTATTCATGTTTGATATGGATGAAGAAGGGCAGAAGGCGGTAAAGAAGTGCGCTGATTTACTATCACCTGGCAAGGCATCTGTTGCATCCCTTAGTCGAAAAGATGCAAATGAAATGATTGTCTCTGGGGAAACAAAGTCTCTGGTTAATTCTATCTTTCAAGCAAAGAGTCACCGCCCAGACGGTATTATTAATGGTGCTGAGACATGGGACGAAGTGATGAAGCCTATCACTATGGGTGTTCTATATCCATTTACTGGATTAAACGAGAAGACATATGGCCTCAGGCAGGGCGAACTCGTGACCATTACAGCAGGTTCTGGCATAGGTAAGTCAGCCTTTGTCTCAGAGATAGCTTATAACCTAGCAATCAACGAAGGGAAGCAGGTAGGCTTTGTTGCCCTTGAGGAAAACATTGGACGCTCTGCTCGTCGCTTCATGGGTATTCATCTTAACCGTCCGATACATTTGCCCAATCAACAGGTAACCCAAGAAGAACTTCGTGCAGCTTTTGATGCGACAATGGGAACCAAGCGAATGTGGCTGTACGACCACTGGGGATCACTCGATAGTGATAACCTATTAGCCAAGCTACGGTTCATGGTTAAGGCGTGTGGCTGCGAGTGGCTTATTCTTGACCACCTCTCAATCGTCGTCAGTGGGTTTGATCTTGAAGGTGACGAGAGGCGTACCCTTGATAAGACAATGACGATGCTGAGGAGTTTCGCTGAAGAAACCAAGTGCGGTCTTCTGATTGTATCGCATCTCCGAAGGCCATCAGGTGGTAGGAGCCATGAAGAAGGGCTGATGCCCAGCCTCACAGACTTACGCTCCAGCCATTCAATTGCCCAGCTATCAGACATGGTTCTGGCACTTGGTCGGAACAGTCAATCAGATGATTCAGAAGAACGAAATACAACTGTAGTTCGCATCCTAAAGAACCGTTTCTCAGGAGAAACAGGAGCAGGGTGTGCTCTTCGCTATGACCCAGAGCAAGGACGTTTAGTTGAAGTTGATTATAATTTTGACGATGAGGAGTTTTAAATCTGAATGAATGCTTCCTCTTACCCCAGTGGTAGGAGGACAAAGCTTAGAATCATACGGAATGCCAAAGGAAGGGCGAAGAAAAACAATCTTGCCTTCGACCTCAGTTTCGACGACATCGTAATACCAGAAAAGTGTCCTCTTACAGATATCGTTCTTATCAGTCACCACAACTCTGGTCATAAAGGACCACGATTCAACAGCCCGACACTAGATCGCATTGACCCTGCTCTTGGTTATATCAAGGGAAATGTCAGAGTCGTCAGTTCTCTGGCGAATAGCCTCATGGGTGCAGTAACTGATCCAGACATCCTAGCAGAAGCCGCCCTTAAGTTTAGTCAGCGTGTACACAGGTATTTAGACAAGGAAATATTGAATGAAAACATTAGTAGCCGATATAGAGACGAACAACCTCCTACCCGATATGACTCAGATATGGTGTCTCGTAATCCTCGACATGGATACAGGGCAAACCGACAGCTATCATTCGAGTGGTCTAAGTGAAGGTGTTTCGCGTCTTAATGAAGCTGATCGTGTTGTGTTTCATAACGGTATTGGTTTTGATCACCCTGCCTTAGCGAAGTTTGGTCATCATTTCGATATCAACAAGATCTACGACACTCTGATTGCTTCAAGGCTTGTAGACTCACAACGTGAGGGCGGTCATTCCCTACGATCATGGGGAGAAACATTAGGTTTTCCCAAGGGTGAAGCACCTTTTGACCACCTATCAGATGAACTGATTGAGTATTGTATTCGTGATGTTCAATTAACAGCCAAGGTCTACGAGAAACTGCACCCTATTGCACCTAGTACAGCCTTACATATTGAGCATCAAGTTGCCCGAATAATAGCAGAGCAGGAACGCAATGGTTTTGCCTTTGATATAGAGAAGGCAGAAGAGCTAGCGGCAGATCTTTTTGCCAAGCGTAAGGACAATGAAGAAGCGCTCAAGAATATATTTCCTCCGATATATGTAAAGAAAAAGGAGATGACTCCCAAGGCTGATAACCGCCGCATGGGGTATACTAAGGACTGTGCGCTTACTAAGGTTGAACGCCAAACTTTTAATCCAGGCAGTCGTCAACAGATAGCAGAGCGTTTAATCCGCAAGTATGACTGGAAGCCCAAGCGGTTTACTCCGTCAGGACAACCCGAAATCAGTGAGACCACACTGGCTGGCTTAAAGTATCCAGAGGCTAAAGCTCTCCATCGCTATCTTCGGACTGAGAAGATGCTTGGAATGCTAGCCACCAGTGATAAGTCTTGGTTAAAGCTTGTGAGGGATGGTCGTATTCATGGAGAAGTCAACACCCTAGGCGCACGAACAGGACGGATGACCCATCGAAATCCCAACGTAGCACAAGCAGATGGTGACCCACGAATGCGGAAGTTATTTATTCCTCGTGAAGGGTGGCAACTCGTAGGCATTGACGCTGATGGTTTAGAAGCTCGACTATTAGGCCACTATCTAGCAAGGTTTGATGAGGGTGAATTTGCTGACCGTGTAGTGAATGGTGATTTTCATTCCTATAATCAAACGATATGTGACCTTGAGTCGCGTAATTCAGCCAAGCGAATGTTTTATGCGTTCATGTACGGTTGCGGAGACACCAAGCTAGGCCAAATCGTTCACGATGATAAGCCCTTCAAGCAATCGAAAACCAAAGTCGGCAAGGCGACTCGGCAGAAACTTAATGATGGAATTACTGGTTTAAACGAATTGTCCCAGCGAGTTCGTCAGGCTGCTGCCAAGCGAAAGTATCTCACTGGATTAGACAAGCGACATCTCGTTTGTCCATCGCCGCATTCTGCACTCAATACGTTAATCCAGGCTGCTGGTGCTGTAATCATGAAGCAAGCGCTGATCACGTTTGATATGAATGCACCTAAGCAGCACTTCAAATACTGTGCGAATGTTCATGATGAGGTTCAACTCGAAGCCCACCCTAACTATGCCCATGAAGTAGCAGAACTGATGGTAGATGCTATTCGATCGACTCAGAGAACCCTTAGCCTTCGCTGTCAGATGGATGGCAGCTTTCAAATCGGAAACAATTGGAGTGAAACACATTGACCACAGCATTGATCGACGCAGATATCGTGGCCTACAGGGCTGCTGCTGTCTCCCAAGAAAACATTGATTGGCAAGATGGTAATGAAGGCCCAACAATCTCCAAGCAACAAGCACTTGCGAGTGCTCAATTTATCATTGGAGACTGGACGCAACGAGCAGACTGTAACAAGTCTATCTTGTGTTTCGGTGGGTCTGATAATTTCCGAAAGGAAATCTTTCCCGACTACAAGGGTAACCGCAAGGGAGAACCCCCAGAGCTACTCGGAGAAACAATTGAATATCTGAAGCTAGCTTATGAATCCTATGCTGTTCACCGCCTAGAGGCTGATGACCTGATGTCAATCTTTGCGACGAGTGAATACGTCAAGTCAGCAATTATCGTAAGTATCGATAAGGATATGCAGACAGTTCCAGCTTTTGTATTTAACCCTGACAAAGACAATCGACCTCGCCGCATCCGTCTGGCACAAGCGAATTACACTTGGATGCACCAGACATTGATTGGAGATCGAGTTGATAACTACAAAGGAATTCCTGGTGTTGGCCCAAAGAAAGCCGAAAAGATTCTAGCAAGGACAGGTCCAGAACTCCCAGATCTCTGGGCCAGTGTCCTTGAAGCCTATCTTGAAGCTGGCCTTACAGAGCAAGACGCAATCACCCAAGCCCGACTTAGCCGTATTCTACGTGCTGAGGATTATCATTCAGACAAGAAGGAGATCACCCTTTGGCATCCCCAGAAGAAATCTTTAACCCTATCAATCGACCCAGTCACTACGTCAACCTCGACGGAGGGGAAGAACCCATTGACTTCATCACTCGACGAAACCTCAACTTCCTTGAAGGCAACATCATCAAGTACATCGTCAGGTGGCGCAAAAAGGGCGGCGCGGAAGACCTCAAGAAGGCGCAGTTCTACCTCGAAAGGCTCATCGAAACGACAGAGGAAGACGAATACGATTACGAAAACATTAAGATAGGAGGTACTGACTAGTGGCAGCATGGCGCAGCAACAGAAATCCAATGTTTCGATCTCAATTCAGTGAGGACATCTTTGATCATAAGTATTCCCATAGTGGTTCAGAGACGTGGGCTGACCTTGCGAAGACTCTTGTCTCAGATGTGTGCGCTAATTTTCTATCCTCAAGTGAGCAAGAGGAGCTAACGCAAGCGATAGAGAACTTAAAGTTCCTGCCAGGTGGGCGTTACCTTTATTACGCTGGGCGTGACAAGAAGTTCTTTAACAACTGTTACTTATTGAAAGCAGAAGAAGATACGCGAGGAGACTGGGCTGATCTCTCTTGGAAGGCAGAAAGTTGTCTGATGACTGGGGGCGGCATTGGGGTGGATTATAGTATCTATCGTGGGTCAGGCAGTACCCTTGCATCAACAGGCGGCGTTGCTTCTGGCCCAATACCTGCGATGCAAAAGATCAACGAGATAGGACGCAGGGTAATGCAGGGTGGCTCAAGGCGCTCCGCTATCTATGCGTCTTTGAATTGGCAACATAGTGATATCAACGAATTCCTAAAGATAAAGGACTGGGATTCTATTAAGGTGGCTGGCACCACAAAAACGATGGGCGACTTAAAACAAGCTGACTTTAATTTTCCTTGTCCATTAGATTATACGAACATCAGCGTTAACTATGATACGGACTGGTTACATAGTTATTGGCAAAATGAAGATGTTGGTGATGTATTCCGTATGAATGTCGCCCAAGCTCTAAAAGGTGGAGAACCTGGCTTTTCATTTAACTTCTGGGACCAAGAGCAGGAAACATTACGCAATGCCTGTACTGAGGTAACCAGTGCAGATGATTCAGACGTGTGTAATCTTGGTAGTTTAAACTTTGGACGCATTGATTCACTGGAGGAGCTATCTTCTCTGGTTGAATTAGCAACAAAGTTTCTACTCTGTGGCACACTAAAGGCCCATCTTCCGTATCCCAAGGTAGAGGGAGTGCGTACAAAGAATCGCCGCCTTGGCCTAGGCTTAATGGGTCTGCATGAGTGGTTGGTAAAGCGTGGGGAACGCTATGAGGTAACCCCAGAGTTACATAGGTGGCTTAATGTTTACCGAGGTGTGAGTGATAGGACCTCACAACTTTATGCAGATATGCTGTCGATCTCGCGTCCTGTTGCCAATCGCGCTGTTGCACCTACTGGATCAATTGGAATACTTGCTGGTACATCGACAGGCATAGAGCCAATCTTTGCCGTTGCCTACAAGAGGCGATATCTCAAGGGGGCACGATGGCATTATCAGTATGTCGTAGACAGCGCGGCTCAGGAACTGATTGACTTATATGGTGTTGACCCAAGCACTATTGAAAGTGCGATTGATCTTGCTACTGATTATGACCGACGAATGAAGTTTCAGTTCGATATTCAACACTATGTCGATATGTCTATTAGCTCGACAATTAACCTACCGTCATGGGGCAGCAAGTTAAATAATCCTGATACAGTCGATAAGTTTGCTGAAACTCTAGCTAGCTATGCTCATGGCTTGCGAGGTTTCACAGTATACCCTGACGGTTGTCGTGGTGGGCAACCACTTGTCTCAGTTCCTTATACAGATGCTGTGAAGCAGTTAGGGCAGGAGTTTGAGGAAGCCGTAGAGACCCATGATATTTGTGACATTACCCAACATGGAGGTAGCTGTGGTGTCTAGGATGAAAAGTCCTGCTATTGCAGAGGAATATATACCAGAGACTAGCTATGAACTCATCGATCATCTTTCTGAGATCTATAGGCCCAGATGCATATTGCCAAATGAAACGCCAGAAGAAGCTCATCGCTTCGCTGGAGCAGTAGATCTGGTTAATCAACTATTAGACTGGAAAGCAAATGAGATGGGAATTGAAACTCCACACGCCCGACCAAGAAATGCAGGATCATCTACGGCAATGGAGATACCCATGTTATCGAATATGGACGATTGAAGCTCTTAAACGAAACGCTTTTGTATGTCGTATTCAATATAATAGAGAACCTAAAGGGTATATGTGGTTAAGCAACGTCCCTGACAGTTATCGGGTCTTAGAGATGCACATCTGTGTTGATCAGGCTTACCACAAACAATGGTTCCGTCGATCATTACTGGAAGATCTTTACCAAGTCGTAAAGCTTTTGGATGGTCGTTACGTTTTTATCATGCACAAAAACAACAGGTTCACAGAAACGCTAGCACGATTAGGGTGGACCGCTATTCCACCATTTGCTTACAGGAGAATTCTATAATGGGCGGCTTCATTAGATCACCATCAGTTCCATCGCCACCACCAGCACCAGCCCCACTCTTCAGAGACTCATCTGGAGGGACTCACAAAACATTAGCACTACGGAATAAGGCGCAAGAGCAGATAGATCGCAAAGCTAAATTTGCTGCAGCAAGTGCGAATATAGGAAATCTTCAACAAATACGTGTAAGCCAAAGCGCAGGAAAACCAAGTGTCACTAATCCAGTAGTCGCAACTGCTAGTTCTGGTAGTGGCGTATCTATTGCAGGAGCATAGTGAATGGGATTTTTTAGCGGCCCAAGTATACCAGCTTATGTACCACCAGTTAATGCCGTCCCTGAGCCTGAGCCACCACCACCGCCCAAGCCTCAGCTTGATGCTGACTTGCCGCAAACTGAAGATGAGGTCAAAGCACGAATGAAGTCCGTACAGGATTCTCTTAAACTAAAGCAGGGACTGACAGGTCTATCAGGACTGAAAATTCCATTAATGCCAGATAATCCTGTCGTATGAGTGCTAAAAGCCGTTATCAAGACCTAGCCCTTCGTCGTGACTCTTTCTTAGATAGAGCGCGAGATGGAGCAGCCCTAACCATTCCATCCCTA
>Ga0098036_1000473_pt1 | contig 17828 bp, 15 predicted proteins | sample 4_EtaG_FD_77064 | JGI IMG/M metagenome (GOLD analysis project Ga0098036, IMG submission 77064) | Marine viral communities from the Subarctic Pacific Ocean - 4_ETSP_OMZ_AT15127 metaG | ecosystem: Environmental > Aquatic > Marine > Oceanic | place: Pacific Ocean | collected 2015-01-07 | reverse complement strand
TGAAATATTTTATAGGGCAACCACGCACAGGTGGATATGGTTTAACTCTTACTGAAGCTAAAACTGTTATATACTATAGTAATGGATATGATTTAGAAGTTAGGTTACAAAGTGAAGACAGAGCTCACCGTATTGGTCAAACTAATAAAGTTACTTATGTAGATATAGTTACTGAAAAAACTATAGATGAAAAAATATTAAAAGCATTAAGGGCTAAAATAGATATTGCAAGTCAAGTATTAGATGAAGGTGTGATGAACTGGATTATTTAGCTATACTTCTTAAACTTTCCATAACTTGATCAATATTCGGTTCTTTACCATTTGGATTTAACTTACATTTGTACTGACGAGGGCAACCAATATGTATGTCTGTAAACTCTAATTCATATGTTCTTTGAGCTCCTACATAGACGCATGCCATTTTATCTTTAAAAACTTTTTGTAACTTTAATCGGCATGTAGTCATCTTTGGTTCAATAATTTCTCCTCGTTGTATTTTTTGTTGCCTCGTATAGTCTTTAGGAGCGTTATATATTTTCCCTTTTGCATATGCTTTAAAGGTGAGAATGACTCCAATAACAAGTACAGCAACCACACAAAAAACAATCCCCATTGTCTGAATAACATCAATTATTTCTTTTTGTTGTTGTCTTTTTTCAATCTTTTGTAACCTAACAGCTTCTTTTGCCTGACTAATCCTATTTGCTCTTTCAGCTATAATTTGATCCCAAGCAGTAGGTCCAAACCTTAAGTTAATCATATTCTTTAATTCTTGACGTTTTTCTTCTAATAGCTTTCTATCTATAAAATCTGTGGCAGCAGATTCAACTCCAAACTGTTCTTTTATACCAAGACCTTTGCCTTTGCCTTTGTTCATTTGAGCTTCGCCCTCAAAGAATCCATCTATCTGTTTAGCTATTCCTGATATATCTTGAACTGTGTTTATATTAGATTTTATGAACTCAACGGATTTTTGAACTAGGGCTATTCCTGTGAGTATTTCTGCAACAACCATTCTTCATCCTATGCTAACCCCATGATGCCTGATTGTTTTCTTTTTTCAATTGCAGCACTTGTAGCATCAAAAGGAAATAAATCAGTAACAGAGGTTTTATTTTTTACATTAGTCGGGCTTGGTGCAGGAAGATTATTCGCTGTTGTTATATTGGGTTTGATATCTGCCTCTGCTGTTTGTACAACAGGGGGAGTAACTTCATTTGAGCTTAGTGGTTCTATTTCTATTTGTACAGGTGGAGCAGAAGGTGGACTCATATCTGCACCAAAAGGAATACCTAAATTAAATAAAAATTGATTTAGTCTTCTATTTATTTCAGGTATAATAACAGAAGCAGAATCTTTTGGAGATTCTTGTACTAATAGTTTTGCTATTTGAGGATTAAATATAGCTTCTTGCATTAAGGCATCAGCTCTTATATTAGATTGTTGAGAGATTGCTCTACTTAAAAAATAACCAATCGCAGCCCTCGGACCAAGACGTTTCTCTCCTACAGCAACTAACCTGTTAGATACGTTTAATGGTGTACTACCAATAAGATTTGCTAATTTGTCGCCCATACCTTTATTTGTTACTCCCTCTCCTAAGTTTCGTGGGAGTAAATTCACTCTTTCAACAGCATCAGCTATTAGATAAAGGTTTTCAAAATGTTCTTTACCTAAAGCAATATCTAATACTTTTTCATTTGTCGCTAAGTATTGTTTAAATGCAGTAGGGTTAGAAGCTAAGTCGGGACTCTTAGCAAATATTCTTTGGAATATCGCAGCATTAAATGCTTCAGTTGCTTTAAAATCATCTATCTTACCAACTTCTCTTTTTAACACAGACATTAATTTACCATTCCGTAACGCATCGTCAAACATTTTGTCGGGATTTAAATTATCTGTTGCTAATAATAAACCTTTGACCATTTTATTATTAGAAATTATTTTTGCTCTATTTGTTAAATCTAATCTTCTAGTAGCCATGTTTTGTAATAATTTAGCAGTATCACCAAACTCATCCATCATACCAATAGTGGTTAATTTTTCTCTATTCTTATTTATAAAAACATTTAATTTATCAGCATTTAGACCATTTTTAGTTATCGCTGCATCATAAGCTTTATCATAAATTGTGCTTTTCATTGCATTTATCATGTTTTTATTTTGTTTAAAAGTACCAATGAATTGACCTAAAGTTTCATCGCTTGCAAAAAAAGCATCAGCTACACTTTCATCAGAAGTTTGGTAAACAGGATTCTCTTTACTTGACCCTGCCCCTTTTTGCATGACTTGTAAAACAGCACTCTTTTCATAAGGTTGTATTACATTGTTATAATAACTTTTTCTGTATGTTTCAAAACTTTCATTTATTTTACCAAAATTTTTACCCATAATATCAAGCTCTTCTAATAGTATAGCTAACTGTTTTACTTGAGGTTTATTACCTAATGCTGATTGTTTACCTAATTCTGCTCCTGCCATTTCACGGAAGTTCTTCCAATCAAAAAAAGTAATACCATCTCGACCTTGCTCGGGAAAAAACGTAACAAACTTTTTTATTAAACTGTTTACCCCTGAACCAGAAAGAGATTTCTCATTTATCTCTTTAATCGTTGCAGTACCTTTTAATTGTGGGATTAAATTTCTAACTTTAGCTTGGCTCTTTTTTAAAGAATCTATTGTAGATAAGGTTGTATTATTATTTATACCTAAATCTTTAGCTTCTTTTTCAGCTATCGTTTTTGCATTGTTATAGTTCTTTTCTATCGTTGTCCTTATATTTTTTCCAACAATAGATCTATTTGTTATTTTAGGTAATAATCCACTTTCAGCATTACTTGCTTCATCAATTCTATTTACAAGAGTTCCGTCTTGATCTTTGAGTTTACCTAACATACTCGTGTATTTTTTAGTAACTAAATCTACAACATAAAAGGGTGAATCTATTAATGGATCGCCACTAAAAGTGCTTGTTTTAAAATTTTCAATAGCATCTAAATTATCTTGTTTTCTTTGATTATTTTTTCTAGTAAAGTCGGGAGAACCTTTGCCCTCTACCTCTCTTTGTGCTTTTATTAAAGCAGGATCCATTGTTTGTTCGGCTGGGCTAAGTTTTAATCCTGGAACACCACCAATGTTCTCTTCAATTTGTATTGCTCTATCTAAGTTAGCTGCTCCTTCTTCAGTTTCTACTGCTGCTTTGAGTTGTTTACCAAACTCGCTCTGTGCAGCTTTGCCTCCAGGAGTTGTATCCTCAAGAACATTTTGTTGTCCTTCTAATATCTTGTTTTGAGTTTTTATATCGGCAACAGCATCTTTACCTTTACCAAATGTCCACTTAACTAATCTCGCTGCTGGACTATTTGTAAATAAATACTTACCTCCTGTATATATAGCTGGACCAGCTAAAGGAGCAGCCAGAGCACCTATCCCTGTTTCTGTACCAAATAATTCTTTTTCTGCAGTCGCTCCACCACCTGATAATGCACCAAAACCTGTTTCTATCCCAGCTGTCAATGCTGGGGCTGAAGTATATCCTTTTGTAACAGCCTCTTGTAATATGGGAGCTACTTTGTCTGATCCTGCTACTGTTCCTGTTGTCCCTGTGCGAACAGCTCCTGAGCCTAGTTGTGCTGTTCTACCTGATAGCCCTACGAAAGGAAGAGCCAAGCCCCCTCCTTGTCCCGAGCCTCTTGCTAGTTTAGCTCCAGTGCCAGTCGGACCTACAAACTCTCCAACACCATAACTCAATACATAGGGAATGATAACATTCATATCTTCATAATCAGTTGAGTTAAAAACTCGACTTAAAAAGTTACGGTCAACAGTTCCTGGCTCTACAATTCCTGCTGATTCCATAGCTGAAGCAATAGCATTAATTCCAGCATCTGGTAAGGCTAATACAATATCATTAAAACCACCGAAAAGGTTTTGAGCTAAATTAACGAAATAATTTTGATCTCGTTCCCCAACAGATTGTTTTTCTGCTGTACCAACTAAAGATTCTGTACCAAAAGTCTTACTTTTCTTTTCTTCTGTTGATCGGGAATCAAAAGGTAAAAGACCTTTATATCCACTTTCAGCTTCATAAGCATTTACATCATCTTGACTAGGAGCAGTTATTTTAAAATCCATTAAATTCTCCTTATCATTGTATCATCATTTGGTTACTTATTTTAATGGTTAATGAACCATCATCATTTGTTTTTAAAGACTTCGCTGCTGGATTTGCTTGTATGAATTTAGCTAAGAAAGAAGCTGGGATATTTAAAAACTTACCATTTAGAGCTTTTTTACTTGGGTCATTTTTAGCAATATTTTGTAGATAAGGTATAACTCCCTGATTTCCATAATTAAATGGATCGTTTTCTGTTCCTGTAGCAACAGCTTGTAATTCTAAAATAGCAGGATCCTTAGGATCAATCGTATTTCTTCTTAAAGCAAGGTCATTAACTAATACCCTACTCAAGTTTTGCATCTTAACTGCCATACTTCCTGGGTCTCTAAAGAATGTTCCATCTTCTATTTGACCTGCTAAACTCCTTAATATTTGTTGTTCGTACACATTATATCTATCACTTAACGCAATCGCTTGTACAAGTTTTCTACCAAAGGTTTCTATTTGGTTTCTTCCTCTATCAGTAGCATAGTATTTAGCCCATGCGTTACTACCCTCAGGTAATAAAGCAGCGACGTTATTTGTTAAAAAGGCTTTAATAGTATTAGTCGGACCATATACATCGCCCAATGCTTCTTTAGTAAGTGTTTCAATTTCACTAATCGCAGAGATTAAATAAGGGATTCTGCTTTGTGCATGTTTGATAATATCTTGATTAGTAGAAGCATAAGTAACCCCTGACTTACCAATGTTCTTAACTAATGGATTACCTGATTCTATTACACCCTTTTCATTATACACAGGGGCTTCTAATGCGTAACCTAATCCACCTGTCATTGGAACAACTTCACCTGTTTCTGAACTTACAATACCCGATAAGAAACTCTTACCTTTATGCTTGCCACCTTTTATAGTAACAAAAACTCTTCCAACACTATCAGGTTCAGCTACTTGTAGTATATCTTTTTCGTTACCCTCTAAAAATCCTACAGGAGCTTTTACTGGATCTGCACCAGCTCCTTTAAAGTAAAAATATCCTGCTCCAGGGATATACTCTCCAGCAACTTGTTTATAACCACTAATAGATTGACCATCGGGAATTAATAAATTTTTAGCTTTAGCTTTAGTTCTATCTATTGTTCCATTTTTAAGACCTTTAGCTATAGCAGAATCCCCTACTTTTATATAACCCTCAGGTAAAGCTATAAGTTGACCATTTTTTATCATAGCTAACCCATTAGGTGCTGGAGAACCATCAGTTAAAGTTTGTGTTCTACGCACCATGACTGGAGAGCCTTCTATTTTACCATTCACTACTTTAGCATAAGTCTCTGCTGGCATTCCATGGAACTGTAGATCTCTAGCAAAATTTTCAGTTATGATAGTATTATAATTTTTATTATTAATCTGTGCCTTACTTAGTCCTTTCTCTAAAGATTTCTCAGCAGTACTGAACGTATACTTTTTGAAATCACCTTGTTCTTTACTTTCTGTACCTATTGCATCTAAAGCAATTTTTAAATTTTGTTCTTCAAGTTGATCTGATTCTTTTTTAGCTTCTGCTCTCGCTGCTAACTTAATATCTCGTTGGGCTTTCGCATCAGCAGCTAATATCTGACTTGTCTCGGGAACTCTATCTACAGCAGCATCAATAATTGCTGTAAGAGGTTTCTCCCCAGATTGAAATATATCTCTTCCTGCTTTTGCAAGTTGTAAATATAATTGCATATCCCTTGCATCAGCATCACCTTTACCCAAACTTTCAACAAGTTCTTGTTCTATCTCAGCTGCTGATCTAGGTTGTTTTAAAAAAGGTGCTAATGTTTTTTGATTCGCTGCAAGTATTTCTTCAGTAGTTCGTGGTTTAAATTTTTCTAAAAAAGGTTTATACATTTCCATAAACTGTTGAGTATTACCTGTTATATTACCAAAGTCAAGAGTTTTATAATTAGGAACACCTTGTGTAAAAATATTAGTATTGGCTATGTTTTGATTCATAGGTGATGGAAAAACATACTTCATACCTTGTTGTTGACCTAAGTTGGGAAACTTTGGGATAATTTCTCCTGACTGACCTGACCCTACTTTTCTATTTACAGGAACTTCACCCATAGCTATTCGTGCAGAAGCTTCCTCTGTTCCTGGGGCTTGCATAGGCATAGCTTCATTAATCCCACCTTCTGGCACTTGCTCAGAAGCTTCCAACATCAACATTGTTGGTTGTAATAAAGTTAAAACAGATTCAGGTGTTTTAGTTGCATCAGCTTTACCTACTAAATCAGCAAGTTCTTTTCTTAAACTTTCTAATGTAACATCACCTCCACGGAGGGCTTGCATAATCGCTTCTGGGCTATCAGCTGAATCTATTTCATTAAACAAATTTTGCATACCCTCTGCTGTATTTGCTAATGCCTCAGCAGAAACTTGTTTTTCGTTTTCTACTAATCCATCTGTAATACCAACTCCTTCACTATTAACAGGAGGCACTTGCCCTTTAAACATGTTTCGTTGTAATGTAGGATCCATCATAACCATTTATACAATCCCTGCTTTGTTTGCTGCTCCATATAAACCTAATCCTGTTATACCACCACCAAGTATTTGATTAAATAAACTAGGGTTTGTTGAAGATTGCAAGCTTGTTGTTTGTTGAGTACTTGGAGCTCCCCTTAATATATCACTATAATAACTTAACCTTTGATAAGGTTCATAGATGTTTTGCAGATCTGTTTGACGTTGTGCATCTAATTCTCTTTGTGCTTGTTGCTGTCTAGTTGCACCTAATGTTTCTAATAAGTTAATATCGGTAATTCCAGCTTTCTGTGCAAACTCTCCTAGAGCTGCTTGCTGTGTACCTATTTGACCTAACTGCGTACCTAGTTGACCTTTTTGAGCTCCTAATGCTCCTGCTGTTGTTGCAGCTTGATTTCCAATATTGCTATATGTTTGACCTAAGTTTCCTGCTATTGTTCCTAGATTACCTAATCCTTGTCCTGCTGCCATTTGTGCTTGAGCAGAAGCTAATTCTCTTGCTTTTTGGTTTTGGAAATCTTGCATAGAAGCTGTTCTAGCTTGTCCATAATTTCTTGAAAGGTCTTCAAATATTCTTCTACTTGTAACATCGGCTAGTTCACCCTGAGCAACCCCTTCCATAACTCCTGCTCTTGATCCACCAAATGCTCCAGATCCAATAGCTCCTGCTCCTCTTTGAGCTTGTTGTACCCCATATTGTTTATTTAATTGATCAATAGCACCTTGCGTAACCATTTGTTGATAAGGATCCATAAAAGCACTGATTCCTGCAGCAGGGTCATAAGCACTCGCCGAACCCATAGCTTGAGTTGCACCTGTATCATAATATCCTTTAGCTGGGTCTAAATAACCTTGTCCTTGCGTAACCATAGCTTGACCTGTTGCTGGATCAATATAACTCATACCTGTATCTATATCAGCAATCCCACCCTCTGTTGTTGTCGCTGCTGTGCCTAAAGTACTTTCGGCATCATCTAGAAAAGGTTGATACGCACCAATCCCTCCAACTGCTTGATCGTAAGCATCTATTTGTGCTTGGTCTAATCCAGCTACTTCATAATCAGGAAGACCTCCTACAGGAGGAGCTGAAGTTAAATCTTTAGCTTGTTCTAATAGCCCAAGTTTATAAGCCTCTATTTCAGGGGCTTCTCTTTGAATGACGGTTTGGGTTTCTTCAGCCATTATGCAGCTCCCTTTTCAAAATTACGCATCATTGCATACATTTTCTTTGCTCCTGCTTTCCTATCTCCATTTCCAGCACCACGCACAGCTTTTGCATTCATTACAAATTCTCCATCACTTAGCATAGCTGGAATAGAATCAGAGGTTGGAGTTCCAGGACCCATTATTTCTCCCCCTCCAGCAGCATAATATGGGTTAGTCCCATAAAACCTTGATGGATCAAAAGCATACTTATATGCACCACTTGCTATATCTTCATCAAACATAATCTTACCAGTGATAGGGTCTATGTATGGCTCACCTTTAGGCTCTTCAAATGCTCCTAATCCATAAGCTAATGCTGTTCCTGCTGTAGCTAATGGAGCATACTTTCTTAGTGTTCCAGGAGTATTTTCTTTTATAAGAGCTTCGTATATTTTTGATCTATTTGCACCTGTATTTATATTAGCAGGAAGTTTAGAAATTTTTTCATTATACTGTTTTAGTACTTCAGTCATATCAGGAGACATGCTTGGTCGACTTGGACTTAAATATTTTTGGTAAGGCTCAACTACATACTGGTTAGCTAACTCTTTAGCTTGTGAAAATAAATTTTTATCAGCTACTTGTTCTATACCTACTTCTTTTGGAAATAAAGAAGTCTTAGATGGACCATCTACTCCTAATACTGTTTTAGGGGCTGAAGATGGAGGCACATAAAAATCTTGACCTGAAGCTAAGTTAGCTGTTTTAGTCCCTAACTTTCCTGGACTAGAAACTGGTAATTTTTTTACACCACCCTCTGTTAAAAAAGGATTGTTTGCACTACTAGAAGCTAATGTAGGTGATCCTGTTCCTGAAGGTGTACCAAATATATTGTAATCTGTTGTTAAACCAGATTCAGCACCTGTCGCACCAAACCCTTTACCAAAAGCTGCTGAACCTATCCCAGCTAATCCTCCTGCTATTACAGCACCTTTTAAAGCATCCATCGGGTCTTGTCCTGCAGCTAATCCTCCTGCAAAACTACCAATACCAGCACTCAAGAATAAAGGCATTGTAGGCAATAAGTAAGGAGCAACAATAGGAAGCACTATTGGAGCAACTTTCTTAACTATCTTTTTTAAACCTTTGAATAGTTTTTTAAGAAAAAACTCAGGTTTACCTGTAATAGGATTTATAGAATTTAATTCATTACCAACAACATAACGCTCTGGTTCTAACCCCATATCTTCCATTTGTTTAAAAATCATGTTTTTCATACGAGGATTAGCTTGTAATACTTCCATAGGTATTACTGTTTCGCCCTCAGCAGCATGAACAATATAAGTATCGCCTTCACGACCGAAGCTTGCCAACATATCGGCTGCTTTTTTATATTCGCTTAAACCTCCTGCTGGAACAAAAGGTTGCGACTGTACCTCAAAAGGTAATGTTGCTATTCCTGCTGTCATGTTAGTACCTTAACAGTTTCATAATAATTATACAATCCTTAAACTCTTCGTTGTTGAGAGAACTCTTGTACACTTGCTACAACATGTAATCTTTCTCCTGTCGCAGCAGTTGCTTTTAATACTTCTCCACTTTGCAATACTAAATCTCTCGTTAATAGTTCTACTGATGTATTTGCAGCGATAGCCTTAACTTGGAACAAACTGAAAACATGAGAAGTAAGACTTCCAGTTGAACTTACACCATTTCCAGTAATGGTTACAGTTATTGTATCACCACTACCTGAATCATTAGATACTATTATAGAACTAATAACGGAAACATTAAAATCGCCATCACTCGGTGCTGTGTAAACAGTTGTTATCGCAGTTGTTGTTAGATCAGCTTTAGCATTTGTCATGCCCTGAATAAATTGTGGAACAGTTGTTATAAACATTATCTTCTTCCATCTGGTCTAATTTCAACTCGAGGAGACCCTAACTTCCATTTAGTTCCAAGCCCTGTTGATTGTACTTTTAATGAAAAAGACCTACCTCTTAATCTTACATCTAATTTTTCTGTCCATTGTTCAACGGGAGTTGTTGCTGATCTTGTTGCTGTGCCTGTATTAGTTTGATTATAATTTGCTCCAGGATGACGTCTAGTTTGTAGTGTAAAATCAACAGAGGGTACTGGAGTGGTAGATCCATCAAACTTTACATCGGGAATTAATTTCGTTAACATAAGAAACCGATCACCATCGCCTGTATCTAATTGACTAGATTCAACAAACGAAGTCATAGCAACACCATCATTATCATTACCTAACTCATGATTATAGATATACCCTCCCTGTGCAGCGATTGGATAAGTTTTAATCCCTCTGTCTAACCACGCTGTTCGGCTGAGTGTCCCATAGTACCAAACTTTTTGTATGTAGTTATAAATCACATATTTATCGTTTTCTTGGCTAGTAGAAGAAGGATAAAACCACCAAACTTCACCCCACTCTGAGTTTACTCCCGAAATAACTTTATCTCGTTGCTCAAAATTAAAATCTAAAAACACTTTATCTTTTACAGTACAAGGTAATTGTTGGATTTGGTTTTGTGCGTATAAATAAAAAGTATCTAAACCCATCCAATAAACTATTTCTTCTGTGCCTATCGCTGCATTAGAACTCATAAGAGTAATACTAGAAGATATTTGGTTTATACCAAACGTAAACGGAGGACCGATAAACTGCATAGAATGAAGAGAACTATCTGTCCATATAAGGATTTCTCGTTTAGTTTCAACAGCTTGTACAAAACCCGAACCAGAACCTAACCTTAAATCTCCTGCTGTATTTGTTGCTTTCGCTTCCCATTCAGCAGGAGATTCTTGGTTGGAGAAACGAATTAAAAGAGGGTCTTGAATAGTTGACCCTTGTGGGTTACAACCAAAAGCTATGACATGCCTGTCTTTATCTGATACTAAAACTTGTTTAGCAATAGTTGGAACTTCATTAGCCCCTGCTAAAGTAGAAATATTCACAGCTCTTGTCGATAAATTATTTGACCTATCCCAATAAAAAATTGCACCATCTCTTGGATTAATTAATAAGTCTTCACCAAAGTTATCATGAGACCATAAACGTATTTGAGTTTTTGTGGTTAAAGCAGAAGATTGACCCCAACCAACATAATCATCATCACTACTTTCATTACCTTTAGCTACTATAACTATCGCATTATCAGCATGAGTAGTTGCTGTAGTACCACTATGTCCTCTTGTTACGTTCAATGTATTATCATCTGTATCACCAGCAACAAGCATTAATTCTGCCCCTACTAAAATAATATCTCCTGCTGTTGTGATTCCAGTTTCATCATCTACATTAATTCCAGTTTCACTATTATCAAGGGCTTCAGCTAATTGAGTTGTTAAAGGGTTACTTGTTACACCACCAAATAATCCAGCTCCCCAACCTGTGCCTCCTACTTGACTATCTAATCCTGCGTTTAATTGATATGTGCCTACAGTACTACTTCCTCCACTATTACCAGCATCAGTGGCGTTAGCAGTTACACTCACTGCAATAGTGTAAGAGTTACCATTTACAATACTTACAATTTCATGTTCAGCATTTAATATAGAAGCAATAACTGTTCCACCTAAACTATCAGCCCCACTAAAAGTAACAAAATCTCCTGCTGCTGCTCCATGAGCAGTATCAGTAACAGTCAAAGTACTAGACCCATTTACAGCAGTAAAAGTTACATCTCCTGCACTTGTTGCAACTCTCAAAGGTGTAATATCATTAAAATCTCCTCCCTCTTCTATATAATATTTAGAGTTAGTACCAATTCCTAAATATTCAGAACCATCTAAAGCAACCCAAGTGTGAAGTTCTCTTGCTGTGCCTTGATAAGTATTAGCAGAGTATTTTGACCAACCCCCTATTTTTTCTGGAAAGTTTAAATGAAACCTAATTAATTCACCATCAAAATAACCACCCTCATTACTGTAAGAAGTTATATCTCTATTGATTCCTGGTTTAAAATTTAATTTAGTTAAGGTCATAAGGCACTCGTTGATCTTGTTCCTGTATAATTATCTACGTTAATTCCTCCACTGCCAGTACTTACATCAGAGAAAGCAAAAGGTCTACCAGCATCATTATTTCCAGAAACGCTTGTTATTATAGAAAAAGAACCATCGGTAGAATCTCTATCTATACTTCCTGTTGACCCAGCACTAACAGAGGTGCTACTAAAAGGATTCCCTCCTGTAAGAACAGCAGTTGTTTGTAAATTATTTGTAAATATAAATCTTCTTCCTGCTGTTGGACCAAACACATCTACATTTTTGATTTGATTAAATGCTCCCCTTCCAGCTAAAAGAGCAATAATGGCATTACCTGAGTTTTGATCGATAAATATTCTAACACCAAAAGAGCCAGAATTTCCCTTATTCACTCCTTGTACAGCATTGTTCCACTGCATATATCTATACCCATTTCCAGTGGAATTAGTATTTGCATCAGGTTGATCAGCACTAACACCATCAAAGGTACTAGGACCTCCAGGACCAACTATTGCTCCACTTATTGGCGTACCATCTTCTAAAAAAGCATGGGTAAAAGACATAGCAAAATCAGATCTGTCTAGGTTTGTTAAATCAGTTCCTCCAAACAATGTAGCATAACTAAGATAACTTTCATGTACCATTAAGTTAGTGTTACTATTAGATGAAGGATCAAAAACTTGAGAAGTACCATCACCCCATCCTGGTCCACCACCAGCACCTCTGTCGTCGTTAACAAGTTGAGCATCAAAAGTATGTGAAGTTACGTCTACATTAATAGTGGAATTATCTAACTCTTCAACAATAGTGATTCCTGAATTAGTAGTAGAAGTTACAGTAGTCGTTATACTTGTTTGTGTCGATTTTATATCTCCACTGCCTTTTAAATCTAAAGTAGTACTAGAGTTATTCGTAAGAGGAGCTCCACTAGAATTAGTTAAGTCAAACCCATTAGTGTCTAATATGACTTTTTTATGGGTATCATTATTATCTAAAGTTAAATTACCAGAAACATTACCTGTTAATTTAAAATATTGAATAGGCATATCATCTGCTGATGAGGCTTTCTCAGCAGCTTTTTGATTCAAGTTTCCTGAAGAAGATACTTCTGTAAAATTTAAAGGAGAAATAATTGGAATCATGATTTAATTGTTTCTGTAAAGGAAAAGTGAGTGCCATTGTAAAACGCAACGGCTAATTGACAAGAAGTTCCTAATGAGATACCTTGTGAATTAGCAGGATAAGCAACTGTGAGAGTATTACTGCTTGTGTCTATTTTATCAATAACAACATAATCACCAACAGCTAATCCAGAACCTACAGTAATCGTTACTGTAACATTTCCACTAGAACAGTTTACCACTTGGTAGTTTGATTGTGTTGCATTCAAAGTGCCATCAGCAGTGAGTGTAGTCGGAACTAAAAAACCTCTTGCTTTTGCATCTAATTGCGTTTGTATTGCTGAAGTCACACCATCAACATAGTTAAGTTCAGTAGTGGTTACTGTTGCTCCATCTAATATTTCTAATTCAGCTTCAGTTACTTCAGCAGAACCTATTGTTACCCCTGTAGAAGCTGTCATTGTTCCTGTAACTGTTACACCAGAGGCAGAAGTAGCTATCTTTGCAGTATTATCATGGTAAAGGGTTACTGCTCCATCATCTGTAAAAGTAGCCATTGTTTCACCACTGTCAGCACCACCAAGTATATATACTTGACTACCAGAGATTTTTAAATTACCTGTACCACTATCTACTATGTAACTATGGTTTGAATCATGATATATTTTTAAATCTTGAGATGCACCGAACTGTAACGTATCATCACTTCCTGCTGTTGCAGCATCACCAAAGTTTATATTCTTACCATTTGTATCTAAGTTACCACCCAACTGTGGAGAAGAATCAGATAACACATCAGTACCAATATTATCAACTTTTGCTGAACCTCCACCTCCATCAGCATAAATCACAGCAGAAGCTCCATTAGCTATGGTAGCATTACCACCAGAGCCTTGAGTAATTGTTGCTGTTTGTCCTGTACTGTTTTTTACAAAGAAAAACTTTTGTTGAGTACTAGGAGTTATTGTTAAAGTAAATCCTGCTCCAGGAGTTCCTGCTAATAAAAGAACTTTATAATGTCCTGGGGATAATGTACCCTCAGTGGTTGTTATATTGGCATCACCTGAAATAGTAAGAGTAACTACTCCATTTAACACTCTATCAATAATGCTAAGATTAGTGTTTGTTGTAGTCCCCCAAGTTCCAGCTTGTTCTCCTACCCCTATTAATTCTAATCCACCATTATCTGTATATGTACTCGCCATTTAATCACCTCATATAATTCTTGTTTTTATATCTGTCCAAGTTTCTGCACCTGAAGGAGTTATATTTGTCCATGACTCAGATCCCGAAGGTGTTAAGTTACTCCAAGTTTCATTCTCTGTAGGTATTATATGTCTCCAATGCTCTCTTGACAATATAGCAATATCATTAAAAGCTAATTCACCGAAAGTAAAACTAGAAAACATCAATCAGCATCCTCTATCTTGTTGCCATCAGCTACCCATTCTTGGATTGCTATGTAGTGTCTGTTAGCTGTGTCCATTGGAACAGACATCTCTTGTCCATCTATTTTACACATAATAGCTATTTTTGTTTTACCATCTATGGGATTTATAAACCATTTTGCATTTTCTATAACCATTGTTTTCTCCTATAGCTCTGCATCTAATGTTCCATCTGAACCATATAAGGCAGTTACATTATGATTATCAGTTCTACCACTTAGATTTCCATTAAATACAATAGATAAATACCCTGTTGTGCCATCAACTTCATACGAGCCACTATTTGCAAATACTGCATGAGCTGCATTACTAAAACTATTATCGTCATCATCATAAACAGTTAAAGTAATATTTCCTATTGCTGGAGAAGCTCTAAAAGGTCTTGTAATTGGAATACCTGCTCGTAAGCTATTAGAACCAACTTCTACAGCACCTATAAAAAAAGTATATTTAGGTACAACTTGATAATACCTCTGACACAAAGCTAGTTCTTCCCCATATGACCTATGCTCAAATGGTGTGGCTTGTGAGCCTACTTCTAGTTGTATACCTGTTATTTGCCATGTTGCATTATCTGTTGTAGCAACTGCATTTGCATTATGTCCTACTGCGTGTTTAGCAGTAGCAAAAGTTTCCCAACCACTATTTGAACCTGATGTATAGTCAGTTCCAGCCATTAAAAACCAATTTAATTGCATACCTATACCAGTATCATCATTAATAACATCTGAAGTATTACCTATAAATGTTAAAGTTTTACGTTCCCAAGTGTTTGCAGAATTAATTGTGTATGCTTGTCCATTTACTTTGTTGGCATCATTTTGGTATAAATTAAATCCATAAGTTGCAGCGACAGAACTTCTTACATAAAAAGAAACAGTTATTCTTTCGGCTGCAGATGTTCCAAACTTTAATTGTTGTAAATCTTGTGCTTCTACTTTGTAAATAACTCTAAATTCGTGATTTGCTCCAACATCACTTTCAGGTTCAGTTGTTTGAACTTTTAAAGAAGTAGCAAAGCCATCAGGACCTTCACTTGCTTGTGTTAATGTTGTTTGTAATTGATCTTCGTTTACAAAATTAAAATTAAATCTATCTAGTGTAAGATAACCACTTGTATGTTGTGCTGTTTCTGAGGTGCTTCTTTGGCTACATTGCATACCACCATTTATGACGATGTTTCTGCGACCCCCAATCTGACTATTGGTTAGGACTTCACCCATCTTTGCTAATTCTGCTGCTTTGGTCATTACTTACTCTCCAATGCTGTAATTCTAGCTTCTAATTCTTGTATGGTTTTTACTAATAAAGGTACAAGTTTGCTTTGGTCAATGGCTTGATATTTTGGCACAGTTTTACTAGAAACCCATGTTGTATTACTTGCATAAGTTTTATCAGCCTTACCCTCTGTCCACTTATCTTCAGATACATCATCTGTTAGTATTGTACCATCTGCATTAAGGACAACATTTTTCATATCTTCTGTAGCATCTTTTTCACCAGTAATTGCTTCTGGAACTATACTAGAAACTTCATGTGCTATAAAACCATCAACAGTATTGTCTGCATCTACAATAAAGTTAAACCTTGAAGGTTTTAGTTGTTTCAACCTACTTGTTGCATCAAAGTTATAACTTACATTTTCTTTTAATCTATAGTCAGAACTTGTGTTGTAAGCTGTAGCTGTAGTTGAAACAGCAATATGACCAATTTGAACACCACTTGAGTTTCTAAAATTCATAGCAGTATAAGAATGATTACCACTAGGTGTCATTTGCACACCTATTGCACCACTACCAAGAAAACTATATACTAGAATACCTGCCATATCTACATGAGTATTAAAAGATGCACGACCTGCTTCAGACATATCTAATGAAAGGGCAGTAATACCACTACCACCATCATTTCCATTAAATTTAATATCTTTATCAGATGCATTTTGATTTATAATTACATCACCACTACTTTCAACAAATTTTAAAAAAGTAGTTCCAGCTTTCTCAAAAAGTATATCACCACCACCTGCATCAAGAGTAATATCCCCTGCTACATCTACAGTTAAATCACCAATAGATAAATCTATCTCTGTGCCATCTATTGTTATGTTGTCAACAACTACACCTGCATTTGCAGTGACTGCACCTGTGACTGCAAGAGTACCACCCATAGCGATATTACCACTAAACGTACCACCATCTTTAGCACTAACTGAATCATTAACTGAGAACACATCAAATGCTACCATCTCAACTACATCATTAAGAGACGCACCTTGAACCAATACTACAGATGTTCCTGTTGTTGCTGTGTAATCATCTCCTGCTTTTAGTTTGATACCATTTTGAAATACATCCAGGTACAAGCTATCTACATAGGTAAGAGTTATACCATTTTCATCACTTCCACTAAAAGATGTTTGTCCTGCTGTAGCATCGAATGTAAATCTACGCCTAACACCGTTTGAGGGAGATGTTCCTATATATGCCATTGTTTATCCCTATCCTGCTATCTCTGTTACGGACATAAAAGATACACCTCTGTCAAAACTATCTGTATTAGTGTCATCAACAGTTCTATTAATAAAAAAATTATTATTTGTACGACCCATTACCCCTAACTTATAATCTATTGCAGACGTTGTTGAGGGAGCATCAAAATAAGTTAGTGTTGCCTGTTCAAAAGATGATTCAGAATTAGAATCTAAAGATGTCAATCCTGGAGATATACCAATAATTCTATTTCCAGGAGATGAATCAGTGTTCGCCAATTTTGTAGTATCTCTAAAGAAAAAAAACATTGTACTATGTGGAGCATTAGCTGATTCATATATTAAATTAGCATCAAGTTTAAAAACTGAATTTGAAGCTGTAGGTGTTATATTAACTGTAAAATTAGTTATTGCTTGACTAGCATTAGCTGTTCCATATGTTTCAGTTTGAGAAGTTGTAAGTTGAAAATATTTAACTTGTATTACAGAACCTGTAGGAAACCCACTTGGTGCTAATCCATCACCTGTTATTTGAGTTAAAGCCATCCGTTACTCCCTATGCGTATGGACTGTCACCTAATGTGCTTGTATCCCAAGCTGCTTTTAACTTAGCAATAGTATCTGCATCAGTAATCGCTTGTGCTGCTGGAGCATCTCTCAATGCTTTCTTTTTAGTTACACTTGCAGATTGAGCAGAGCTATCACTAGCTTCTAATGCTTTCATATACACGACATCTTCTGCTGCTAATAACGGAGTTCTAACTTCTCTAATCTTATCTTTAAATATAACCTTAGATGCAGTTAAATCTTCTGTTATTGTTTTACCAGATAATGACCACGCATTTCTAAAATGTCTGTCTGATGGCACAGTTGCATCTGATGCTGCAATAGTATTTCCATCTTTATCTACTATGTTTGTTGTTGCCATTTAAGCCACCTTTTCTTTCTGTATGGTTA
>Ga0098036_1000468_pt1 | contig 17962 bp, 11 predicted proteins | sample 4_EtaG_FD_77064 | JGI IMG/M metagenome (GOLD analysis project Ga0098036, IMG submission 77064) | Marine viral communities from the Subarctic Pacific Ocean - 4_ETSP_OMZ_AT15127 metaG | ecosystem: Environmental > Aquatic > Marine > Oceanic | place: Pacific Ocean | collected 2015-01-07 | reverse complement strand
TTAGAGGTATCGTTATTCCAGCTGGAGTATCTTCGGTTTATGACCAGCAATTAGGAAAGAATCTTAAAAGACCTTTCTTGCATTTACGTTATAGAGCTTCACAAACTGAATCAAGAAAAATGAAAACTTGGGTTACTGGTTCTGTTGGAGCTGCTACATCTGCTTTAGATGCAATGCAAATCCACATGTTATCAGAAAGATGTTTAGTTACACAAGGTGCTAACAATTTCATGTTAATGAAATAGGCATTATTTATATTAAAGACCGGGGCTTCGGCCTCGGCCTTTTATTTTTATTAATTTATATTATATTATATTATGGCAAAGAAAAAAACAAAGAAGGTTGAGGTGGAACCTCAAATCGAAACAATGAAAGAAACGGTTACAGAATTTTTTGAAGAAACATTTGAAGAACCTGTAATTAAAGAACCAAAAGCAAGAGAAAGATTAAAACCTACAAACGAGTGGGAGATTAAAGATAGAATGTATTATTTGAAAAACGGTAAAACACCTTTATCTAGATCTATAAAATCTACAGGTATATTTTACTTTGATGAAGAAAAAGGTTACGAAAGAGAGCTTAAGTACTGTCAAAATCAAAGAACACCATTTGTTGACGAAATGAAAGGTGATCAAAGATTAGAACACATAGTGTTTAGGTCAGGTACTTTATACGTACCAAAAGAAAAAACAGTTTTACAAAAACTACTTTCTTTATACCACCCAGGTAAAGATATTATGTATGAAGAGTATAAGCCAGAAGGTATTGCAGCTGAAGAGATTGACGTTTTAAATATTCAAGTTGATGCTTTAATAGCGGCTAGAAATATTGATATAGACATGGCCGAAGCTATCATGCGTGTAGAGAAGGGATCTGAAGTATCAGAGTTGAGTTCTAAAGAGCTTAAAAGAGATTTACTAGTATTTGCAAGAAACAACCCTAAACTTTTCTTAGAGTTAGCGGATGATGAGAACGTAATGCTAAGAAACTTTGGTATCAAGGCTGTTGAAGAAGGTATATTAAGATTATCTTCTGATCAAAGAAACTTCTTATGGGGATCTAATGGAAGAAAATTAATGGTTATACCATTTGATGAACATCCTTACACGGCATTAGCACATTGGTTTAAAACTGATGAAGGTATGGATATATACTCTAACATAGAGAAAAGATTAAACCAGTAACAAAATAATATGGTTGTCCTTCGGGGCAACCATTTATTAAAATTTAATTTTATGAAGGAAAAGCCAAAGGGTCTAGGAGACTCAATAGAAAAATTTACAAAAGCAACAGGGATAAAAAATATTGTTGATCAAGTTAATAAGCTTAGAGGAGTTAAAGATTGTGGATGTGGTAAAAGAAAAGATCAGCTTAATAATAAATTTCCTTATAAAAAATAAAAAAATATGATACTAGTAGATACAGTATATCAAAGAGTTTTAGCGCTAGCTAATAAAGAACAGAGAGGTTATATAACGCCTCAAGAGTTTAATCTACTAGCTAATCAAGCTCAAATGGAAATATTTGAACAGTATTTCTACGATCAAAAAAGTGAAGATCGAAACCTAAAGAATTCAACCGAATTCTCTAATGTAGACGAGATGTTAGACGAAAAACTCTCTATATTTAAAACTACACAAGCCTTAACAGTTACTGGATCCAATGGGATACTTCCTAGCAATATGTATAGACTAGGATCTTTATTCTATGCTAATTCTTTAATTGAAGTAGAACAAGTTACAGAAGAGGAATTGATGTACCTACAGCAATCACCTTTAGCAAAACCAAGTATTTATTGCCCTGCTTTCGTGAGAAGTGGTAGTGATACTGTGACGTTGTATCCTACTCCACCAACCGCTATAAATTTAAATTATATAAGAATGCCTTTGAAAGTTAATTGGGGTTACTCCGTTATTAATGACAAAGCTCTTTATAATGGAACACCAGGTGTTTCGACGGATTTTGAATTACACAAGAGTGATGAGACTGAGTTAGTTTATAAAATATTATCGCTAGCTGGTATAGTCGTAGTAAAACCAGGTTTAGGCACGTATGCAGAACAACAAATAGTAGCACAAAAAACTCAAGAAAAACAATAAGAAATGGGATTATACAATGGTAGTTTAGCTAATTATTATGGAGGTTTAGAAGATACTGGATCTTATCAATTTATATCTGTAACAGATATTATAAATAACTTTAGAGTTGCCTATGTAGGTGAGGATAAAATAATACCTAAAATATCTAGAGCAGATATAAAGTTTCATGCTTTAAGAGGTATTCAGGAGTTATCTTACGATACATTTAGAGCTTGCAAGACATTAGAGTTGGAAGTACCACCAAGCTTATTATTGCTACTACCACATGATTATGTAGAATATACTAAAATATCTTGGATAGATAGCAATGGTAAATGCCACCCGATTAATCAATGTAAATCGTGTCCAAAAGACCCGCTATCATATAAACAAAACGATGACGGCACTATAGATGTTGGAGAGTTTGTAAAAGGTGAAGGACAGGTGAGATGGATTGAGCCTTATAAAGATGGTTGGAATCCTCCAAGAGAGTGGAGACCGGCTACAACACATGCAGTAGGAAAGGTATTTTACACCTATGCCGTTGAGGGTTCTAATGGGCAAGTTGCAGATAAGAGTGATAGTCGTAATTGGATTTACCTTTACGCAAACGCCGATGGAACCCCAGACGAGGATAATAAAGAGAATTGGGATGTTTTTGAAGATGGATACTGGGAACCGGTATCAAGCACCGGTGATTCTTACTCACAAGATCCTACAGTAGAAGATTCCACAACTTGGGCTAACGTTCAAAATAGCGGTTCTGTAAATAGCGCTAACAATAGTGTTGACGCTGAAGACACTATGTACCAAACTAATGTTGGTCAGAGATATGGGCTAGATCCTCAGCATGCTAACATTAACGGTTGTTTTTGGATAAACTGTAAAACAGGAAAAATTCATTTTGACTCTAATTTAGCTGGTAAAACTGTGACTATACAATACATAAGCGATGGAGTTGCTACTGATGATGAGATGATAGTTCATAAGTTTGCTGAAGAAGCTATGTATAAACATATAGCTCACTCGATATTAAACACAAGAGCTAACACAGATCGCAATATGGTTGCTACATTTAAAAAAGAAAGATTTGCCGCTGTTAGAAATGCTAAGATAAGGTTGTCAAGTATTAAATTAGAGGAGATGACTCAGATACTAAGAGGTAAATCAAAATGGATTAAACACTAAAATATGCCGTTATTTAATAAAACATTTCATTTAGGGAAGATGAACAAAGACGCGGATGAGCGTATTGTTCCTCCTGGCGAGTATAGAGATGCGGTTAATATAGAGGTTCAAACTTCTAATTATTCTGACGCTGGTACAGCTCAAACTTTAATGGGTAACACTTTGATATCATCACAAATGGTGCCAGAGGGAAGCACTTGTGTTGGTAGTATAGCTGACAACAAAAACGATAAAGTTTATTATTTAGTTGCTGGCCCAGAAGAAAAGTTTAACGAGACTAGTGGTTCTACTTACGATTGGAACACACCTTCTTCTTGGAAAGATTATATAATAGAATACGATATAAAAACAGAAACGTTTAAATATGTTTTTGTAGATATATATAGAGCAAATTACAAGGTAATTGGTTACGACGGTGCGAGCAGTAATACTGATATATCTAGCGATATTAAAATTGAAACTCCAACAACCAACCCCTATACACACATTAGACAAGATATGTTTGTTGATGTTTACGATAGTCAAGGCGCTAGTTATATAACTCAACTTCAACAAAGCCCTACAACTTGTATTGCTGGGCCAGTTGATAATATTGTGAAGCTGTATAGTACTTACGTTGACTTCACAAACAGTAACAATAATATATCAGTTGGTAGTTGGTTAAATTTTAGCGCAAAAAGAGTGTTAAACTTTCACAAAAATATATACATAACAGGTATTAATATTATAGACGGAATGTTATTTTGGACAGATAACCATACTGAGCCTAAAAAAATAAACATTAAAAGATCTATTGCTGGTACTGGTGGTTATGAATACTTACCCTCAGCTATGCCTGGGGTGTTTGATGGAGATACTGATCTTTTTCACACTAGACTGTGTGTAACACCAGACAAAGCAAATCCACTTACTATAAAGCTTAGGGACTTTACACAGCCTTGGTTTGTTAAAGAAGAAAATATAACTGTTATTAGAAAACACCCTTTATCAGCTCCAATTTTAAAAATGGCTTCACATGAAGACGATAGGTTTGAAGCTAACGGAGATTTTGCGGCCACATCGGCTTCTACTGACGGTAGTCCTTTGGATATAAGTGGACTACCAACTACTGCTAATAATTCATTTTCTTATACAGCTCCTAATGGTTTTATTTATAATAAAAGAGTGGGTGATGAAATACAAAACGTTAGAGTAAATAGTAATGTTTATTGGAAAATAGGTGATACAATATTATTTAATCAAGATCAAAGTGATGATGTTAGTGTTAGTGGGTTTACAGATCATGACGTAAGATGTACAGTTACAGGTGGAACTGGAGTTGGTGCTCCTTCAACAGGTCCTTTTGATATGATGATAGAGTCTATAGACACAGAGTCGATAGACGCAGAGCAAAAAACATGGCATCTAAGGTTGGAAAAAGAAAAACCAATGTTTGAGTTTAAGTTTCCAAGGTTTGCTTATAGATATAAATATGAAGACGGTGAGTATTCTACATTCTCACCTTTTTCAGAGCCGGCTTTTATACCTGGTCCATTTGATTACTTACCTAAAAAAGCGTTTAACTTAGGAATGACTAATAGACTTAGAAGTCTAACCATAACTAATTATGTACCTGAGGAGTCATTGAGACCTCAAGGTGTTGTTGCTATCGACTTATTATATAAAGACGAGGCTTCGCCTAACATTTATACTGTAGAAACTATTAAAATGACCGATGGTTGGGTAGACGAAAACGACACGGAGGCTTTATTACTTTGGCCAGATTCCGTAACTGGAACACTAGACACTAACGGAGACCCAGTTGTCAACCCTAATAAGTTCCATAGGGGTGAATATAAAGTTACCTCAGAACTTATACATGCTACCGTTCCTTCTAATCAATTATTGAGACAATGGGATAATGTTCCAAGAAAAGCTTTAGCACAGGAGATAACTAGTAATAGGTTAGTTTATGGTAATTATTTGCAAAACTATAATCTTACTAGTGATTTTATTGGCAAGGAAATTAGACCTAAGTTATTAGTATCACTACTACCTAGTGAAACACAACTTAACGCAACAAATATTGAAGAGGATGATGATGGAAACGATACTGTTGAAATAAACATTGTTGATGACGAGTTTAAAGCTACTGGAGTTCCAATGCCACATAAAACATGTAGATCACTTCGTGAGTATCAAGTTGGAGTAGTTTATGGTGATGAATATGGTAGAGAAACACCTGTGTTAGCTGGTGATGGATCCACTGGAACGATAACTATACCTAAAATGTTCTCAAGCACAGCTAATAGGTTGAGAGTTCAAGTTGCTTCTGATCACCCTAGTTGGGCTAAATACTTTAAGTTCTTTGTAAAAGAAACTTCTAATGAATATTACAACATGGCTATGGATCGTTGGTATGATGCTGAAGATGGTAATATTTGGTTATCGTTTCCTAGTGCTGATAGAAATAAAGTTGATGAAGAAACGTTTATAATACTAAAGAAAAGACACGATACACACCAACCAGTTGACGATCTAGCTAGATATAAAATTATAGCAATAGAAAACGATGCTCCAGATTTTATTAAAACAAACGTTAAAAGTCTTGGTATTGTTTATAACAATACAGCAAAAGATGACATTGGTAGTTCTACGCTAGGTTTTCCTTTAGTTGATTTTGAGCAGATTTGGTTTAAAGACGATGCAAATGGTGTAGATAAAATATTTGCCTCAAACGCTGCGCTTAGTAGTTCTAGTTTAGAAGGTATAATAACAATGGTAAATGATGGAAGCTGTTATATACGAGTTAGAACTATTAACATAAAATCAGATTGGTACCAAGTAACAAAGATAGTACACGACACAGCTGATAGTAGATATAAATTTACTATTGACGGTGTTTTTAAAGAAGATGTAGAATTTTCTAGTTCAGATGGTAGTTTTTCTGGTGCTGTAAGTGATTTACGTATAGAGCTAGCAAACTTTAAGGTTGAAAATAAAAAAGAATTTGAAGGTAGATTTTTTGTAAAAATATTTAAAGATTTAGTATTATTGCAAAACTTGCTTCTACCTGCAGAGAAAAAATACAAAGTTAAAGGCGCTTCTAAAATGGGTTATTGGAATACGCCAGTTGGTGATAGAGCTTTAAACGCAGCTATTGGAAATAAAAAACCTAATTGGGCAACATTTGGTGTTAACTGTAAAGGTGAGTTTGATGCATATCCAAGCTCGTCACCTAATGGAACAACTTTTGGTGGTACAAATAATAATAATAATTTTAGAGTAGGCGGTGTTAATTCAACTGCCAATGATCGAACTTGGTTTTTTTATTCACCACATTTAGGCGCAAGAATAGGGCCTAGCTACGGTCAGTATGCTGGGTGCACTAGAGCAAAAGGTACTGGAACTTGGTATATGGCGGCTACAGATTATTTTCATATATGCGCTGCTTGGGTTAGATCTCCTCAAAAAAATAATTACAACAATTGTAAAGCCAGAAACCATGGAGGACAACGTGGTAGAGGTATTTACACGTATAACGGTCTACCAACTATGGACATTGGATATGTTTTTAGTGGTGATAATTATATTTTTCCTCAAGAAGCACAAGTTTTTTATGACCAAATAACAACTATTGGAACTACATTTAGATTTAGGGAGGATCCAGATGGAGTGGTTTACAAAGTTACTAACTCTAGAACTAGTGGTCAATCAGCTAACAATACAAATGGTCATATTGGTAACCAACATACTTATGCGGATAAAGTAAGTTGGTGGAGTGCAGATAAAGCTAATTGCAAGGTTAGGTTTAGTGTTAGTTTTGAAGATGTAAATCAACCTGGAACTATTTTTAATGGTCCTAGTGGGTATAACGTAATAGGTGGTAAAAGTACAACAAAAACAGCTGGAGTTCAAGAGTTAGGTTACTGGGGTGGAAAGCATAACGTAGGCCCTATGGGTGGTGGCGGTGATGATAGCAACGATAGTGGAGAAACAGCTATGATAGTCCCAATGCCACCTGGATATTCTGTTAATAGTGCTAGCTGTGCAAGTGGTACAACACACACAGATGTTGATGGAAATACAGTGAAAGCTATTGAACAAGCTAGAAGGTGGAGACAGCACACGGGCAAGTTTCACACTATAGAGATTGTTGAAGAAATAACTGATGATGATGCTGACTTTAGTTCTAAAAACCCAGCTATCTGGGAAACAGAACCAAAAGAAGATGTTGGTATGGATATATATTACGAGGCTTCAGACGCTATACCGATAGAGATAAACGCAGCAACAAATGAATTATTCGCGCCGTTTGGCACTGTTGTTAACCGCGATTATCAACCATTTTCAGGTGAGTCTAAGGTTATTAGTTGGAGTGAAAATAGCGTAACTTTAGACAACGCTCTTTCAGGCCCACTTAAAAGCGGTGCTAGAATTAGATTTACAAGGCCAGATGGTTTTATAACAACAGCTATTATAACTAATCCAGTAGATGGAAACACTGGGCAACCCGTATTATATCCTAATAACGCGTTTAATGTTGGTGTTTTAAAAGTTAGAGGTTGGGAGCAAGCAGCGGAACCAATAGCTAACGCTTACAATAACGATGCTCCACATAATCAGATATACACTTTATCTTGGTTTAATGCTTATGCTTTTGGAAATGGTATTGAGTCTGATAGAATTAGAGATGATTTTAATCAATCTACATTAGCTAACGGCGTTAAAGCATCTACAGTGTTAGCTGAGCAATATAAAGAAGAACATAGAAAAACAGGTTTAATACACTCTGGTATATACAACTCTACTAGTGGTGTAAATCAATTAAATCAATTTATTGCTGCTGAGAAAATAACAAAAGATATGAATCCTACTTATGGTAGTATTCAAAAGCTACACACAAGAGATTCTAATATAGTTGTATTACATGAAGATAAATGCATGAAGGTATTGGCTGATAAAGACGCTTTGTTTAATGCTGATGGTAGTAAAAACGTAGCTATATCATCCAACTTTTTAGGATCAGATGAACCTTTTGCTACTAGATATGGAATATCTACAAACCCTGAATCTTGCGCTACAGACTTACAAGGTAGACTGTATTTTGCAGATAGAACTAGAGGAGCTGTTTTAAGACTGTCTAACGACGGTATTACAAATATAGCCAACTATGGTATGAAATATTGGTTTGGTGATAATCTAGGACCTCTAACGCAGAAAATATTAGGTTCTTTTGATGAAAACAAAGAGGAATATAATATAACTATAAAAGGTTTATATCCAGTGGGTCCGCCTAGTGATGATAAGTGTGGTTGTAATACTAATACTGTTAGCACAAGTCAAGATCCTTACGATACAAGAAGCTTAGAAAATACTACTATATTAAGAGATGAAGGCAACTTAAACATTGGTAGCGTTAGTATTGGTAGTAGTGATTTTTATAATTCTGAAGTAACACTTAGTTTTAGTGAAAAAGCTAAAGGCTGGATATCATTCAAATCGTTTGTTCCAGAAAGTGGAGTTAGTATTAACAATGAGTATTACACGTTTAAAGGTGGTGAGATGTATAAACATCACTCTAACAATAGTTATAATACTTTTTATGAAGATTTTACTGAATCTAGTATTACAGTTTTATTTAACGACGAGCCTGGTACTGTAAAAAGTTTTTCTACACTAAACTATGAAGGGTCACAAGCAAAGAATAAAGCCAATCTAACTGACAATGAGTACTACAACCTTGTGGATAGAGAGGGTTGGTATGTTAGTGATATTAAAACAAACCTACAAGAATCAAGTTATTTAGAGTTTAAAGGCAAAGAAGATAAGTGGTTTACACATATCAAAGGTGATACTACTACTTTACAAAACTTAGATGAAAGAGAATTTTCAGTTCAAGGTGTTGGAAGCTACATGAGAATGGAGGTTACAGGTGAAGAGGCTAAGCAAGAAGTGTGTTTAACAATTACTCCAAATATAAGTTGCAACCCAATACCTGGGTGTACAGATCCTAATGCAAGTAATTATAACGCTAATGCAACTATTGATAATGGCTCTTGTATTTATCCAGAACCTGTTTATGGTTGTACAGATAGCACGGCAACTAACTATAATCCTAACGCAACGATTGACGATGGTTCATGTGAACAGTGTCAAATATCTCCTTCTGCTGGGACAAGCTTACAGCAATTATCATGGTCAAACCAAGATTATCCTTGGAACAACCGTAATACTCTTGTTTCTTTAAACACTGGTACAGGAGCGCACTTTCATGGTGCTCCAGCTGGTTTTATTTCTACAACACACCCATTCCTTATACCTATCTCTTTTGCTAATCAAGGAGGAGGGCAAGGTCCTTGGACAGTTGAAGCAATGAGTAGTACTGCTGCCGCTTGGAGTAATGCTGATGCTCATATTTCTGTTGCAAATCCTAATACCATGGTTGAATTTGTTGTTGGAACACCATACGTGGCTAATATTATTCAGACTAACTACGGAGGTCCAATACAAATTGAAGTTGCACAACCTGGAACTTATGCTATAAAAATAACAAGTAGTTTAGGTTGTGTTTGGGAAGGTGAGATTACTATTCCTCCTATCGATCCAGAGTTGAGAGCGAGTTTACCTTTATGGGAAAATACAAATCTTGGTAGTATTATACCAGATCCTCACGTACCACCAATAGATCATAATCACTAACGTTAACACATGGCAAATTATACAATAACAAGACATACTGAAAATATTCACGCTTACGGGTGTACTCAATTCTCAACAAATCAAATTGAAGGTCAAACAGCTACAAATGGAGGACCGTTAGATAGTACTATTGTTTGGGATATAAAGGCTGATCAAGGTTTTTCAATTTCAATAGATGATTTTAGTTTTACAGGAGCTTCTTCAATGAATGTTCCAGCAACAATACCAGCATCAACATCTTGGGAAAATTTACCTAGTCCAATTTTATTTGCACAGATGGTTCAAATTTCTACAGTTTTAATTAGGGTTACTTTATACTTATCTCCAGATCCTACTCAACCTGGTTTTAATTTTGGAAATAGTTTTGTTATGCCTGGCACCGATATAAATACCGTTGTGGCTATAGAGGGTTGTGCTAAAATAGCTGGGCACTCTATGAGGTTATGGTTTAACGAACCAACTGGTAATAATACTATAACTGAAATAACAATTAATCCAAATTTAGAAAAACGTTTATTGCAAGAGGGCGAGGGTGATGGTGGATTAAAATCTCATGAAGTAGTTGGAACATTACCACCGCAAGCTTTAGATAAAGTAGCTAGTAGTAGTGGTGATTATTTGATGAGTTACGTTGTGGTTGCTGAAAGTGGTTATAGATACAAATCAGTTCCAACGTTAACAATTAATAGTAAACTTTACAACGTAGAAAGTTTTACTCAGTTAACTCCTAGTGAATATAAAGAAGGTGAAAACAACATAACAGGCGTAAGGTTTGAGATTTATAAAAAATAAGATATGGCATATTACCCTAAGAAATACAAAAAGGAAGAAACAGTAAGAGTTGATAAGATTAAACTGGAAGCGGTAGAAGAAATTAAGAAAAAAGAAAAGGCAATTGAAACTACTGAAAAAGCAACAGCTGCTATAAAAGCAGTTGATGGAGTAAGGCCTGCAAATCCTGATCAAAATGTATATGTTGCTAGTGGTGTAGATACTTACTCGCAACAAGGATTAACCGATCTAGGTATATACCTACCAATTGAAACTACATCTCAAGAAGAAATACAGCGTATAATAGAAACTATTGAAGTAGCACCAGCAACGCCAGTTGTTAGTTTTGACTTAAACTACGATATAGAGTTAATACCAGTTCCTGATATGGACAAGATATATTCTTTAACAACAGTTGAAAATAATATATGGGACAAACCTGATTTTGAATATACAGATGACGATTCACAAAAACCTTACGAGTTAAAAAACTTTATAAATCAAAATGGTAAAGATTTTAGTATATCCGTAAGTGGAGCGGAAAGAACTGAATTTAGATTAGCTATATTTAATGAGACAGATAACACATATTATAGTTGGGAAGAGGTTGATAGTGTTGACGTAGATGCTGCAACGTCTGAAGAATCCATAATATCAAGTATTGGTTTTTATCATGGTGAGCGTTATTTTAGTGGCGTTATACCGGCGTCTGGCAGACAGATAATACCAGTTAGCATACCAGCTTCAAGTAGTGAAGTTTGTTACAGGATTGGTTTTGTAAAAGTGGATAGTCAAGATTTAATGGGTAAAGGAGCTACTGATTACGGTAGTATACTGCCTATTTTTAGAGGATCTAATCCACCTCTATATAAGTTGACGCAACTACCACAATCATCAACAACTATAACTTTAAGTGAATCATTTTTAAGCAGCAATATAACCGGAGCCTTAACGATAAGCCATCCCCCTGGATCGCTATTAAACAATAGTATATCTACTTTAGGTAAATATGATATAAGTTTGAGTTTTAATCCTAGAGATAAAGTTTCACTGTCTGCAAGCGCGTCAAACGGTATATTAAACAATGACCATGTATTGGCAGATGATTTTGAAGATTCACAAACAGAAATATTAAATATGGATTTAATAGCTAGCGTTAGTGATAGCAATGTATGTAAAATAGTTGGAACAATTACGCTAGGTAAATCATCTTTAAGACCATCAACTATAAACTTTGATACAGCAATGATATTTACAACAAACGCAGACCTAACATAAAACATAAAGCATGCCAATACTACAATTTACCTTTGCACATCAATTAAATGTTTCCGCGCAAGTTGGAGATACAGCTTATTATGTACCAACGTCTACATCCGCTCAATTTCAAGTTAACTCGTCTGATATCGTTGAAATAGGTGATATAACTTACGTTAGCCCAGATGGCCTTGGGTTTTGGTGTAACACGACACTTCCTCCAGCATCGTATCCTAGCTCCTCAGATTATATTTTCTTTTCTAAAGATAATAAAGCTAATCAAGCAAGTGTATTGGGTTATTATGCAAAAGTGCAATTAAAAAACAGCTCTAACACTAAAGCTGAGGTATATAGAATTAGTGCTGACGCATTTGAAAGTAGTAAATAAACAGCAAAAACTGTGACTATATTAGGTATAAATTTAATTATGTCTAAAAATAAAATACAAAAAACCAAGCACGAATTATCTAATGATTTTAGACAAAAAGTTACTAAGCTAGAGAAAGCTATGCTTGCTAGTGCTGATGGTGAAAATATTATTGCTGGTACTAAAGAGAAGCCTATAGTTACTAATAGTGATAAAATACCTATTAAACATTTCTTTATGGAAGGTGTGTATGTTAGAGAGATGACAATGTTTGAGGGTACAGCTGTTGTAGGGGCTATTCATAAACATTTACACATGTGTTTTTTATTATCTGGATGCTTAACGGTTACAGATGAAAATGGAACTAAAGATTATATAGCACCGTGTTATATAATATCTAGTCCAGGAATTAAAAGAGTATTATATGCTCACGAAGATTCTGTGTGGTATAATGTACATCAAAACCCCACGAACACAGAGGATGTAAAAGAAATAGAAGAAAACTTAGTTGCAATAAATTATGAAGAATATGAAAAATATATTAACGAAAAATAACAAGATATGGGATTTGTAGTGGCGGCAGTTGTTGCGGGTGGTGTTGGTTTAGCAAAACTCGGTATGTCTTTAGGTGGTCGTAAAAACAGAATAAAAGAGCAGAAGGCAGCCAAGAAAGAAATGGAAGCATCGAAAAAAGCGTACGCAGCTTTAGATGTTAGTAACACTTTCAAGAAAATGGAAAATAAAATGGAAGATCTTACTATTAATCAAAAAGGTGCTCAATTCGAAGCTGAAAAAGGAGCTCAAGCTCGAGCTAACACTATGCAAAGTTTAAAAGGCGCAGCTGGTGGATCTGGTATCGCAGCTTTAGCACAGCAAATGGCTAACTCAGGACAGCTAGCAGCTCAAGCGGCTAGTGATAAAATAGCTACACAAGAAGCTGCTAATCAAAAAGCTGCGGCAGAAGAAGCCTCAAGTTTACAAATGAAAGAAAGAGAAGGTGAAGCTGTTGCTCAACAAAGACAAATGGATAAAACCGGAACACTGCTTGGGATGGCGCAACAAAGAACTGCTGCTGCTAATCAAGCAAGAGCAGACGCTAAAGCGGCTCAAATGAGTGCTATTGGTGATATTGGTGGTGCGGTTGTTGGTGGTTTAACTGGTGGTGTAGGTGGCGGTAAAACTACCGACCCATTAGATAACCTTTAATAATTAAAAAAATAGATTATGGCAAGTGATACTAATTTAATTCAAGGGGCTGCTGCAGCTTATAAAGACAGGGACGCTGCTGGCATGAAAAAAGCTGGTATGGGGTTAGATAAAATAACCGCAGCGGCTAACGCGTGGCGTGACACAAAGATAGCAGAAAAGAAAGCTGAAAACAAAGAAATTGAAGCTCTTCAAACTAAGTTGAACGATCAGATAACAAACGCATCAGCAACATCTAAAGCTTTAGGGCCAGATGCTTTTGCTGCATACAAAGAAGATGCTAGAGCTATAAGAGATAAGTTATTAGCGGCCAAAAGAAGTGGAGATGTTGACGCACAACAAGACGCTCAAATAGAGTTGAATGAATTAATATCTAAATCACAAAAAGATAAAGATGGGTTTGAAGCTATTGGTGAGAGTATTCCAGAGCTAGACATGAAAGCTATGACGCCGGAAGCTAGAGATGCTTTTACAAACTTTATAGATAATCCTACTAAACAATATTATAAAGATGAAAATGGTGATTCAGGTTATAGATGGCAAGTGTTAGACAAAAATGGTCAACCAGTTCAAGACACTAACGAAGATGGTTCACCTAAAGTTGACCCTGACACTCAACAACCAGTTTACAAAACACAATCGTATACTTTAGATCAAATAAATGACATGGGTCAAATGCCAGAAACGGCAAATGGTAAACTTTTGAAAGACTTTGAGTTAGAACTAGCTCAAAACTATGAAGCTGGAGGTAGTGTGGATGAAGCTATTAACGTGAGAGACGTAAGAGCAAAAGTAGCAGATCTCATACCAGATACTCCAGAAGCACTTAGAAGTTGGGCTAAGAGTAATCCTACCGAAAACCATAAGCTAAACGTTGGAGGTTATTTATTAGATAATATATCTAGATTAAGTAATTATTCTGATTTAGGTGTTGTATTTGAAAATCCTGTTTTTAAAGATGTTACAGATAAGCAAAAAAAAGGAGAACCTGGTTATGGTGTTATAGATGAAAACGATTTAATAAGTGATGAAGATAAAGGTAAACTTGTCGATGCTATAATGAACGCTGATTATCCAGATATATCGCATACTATATTAACGGAGGTTTATACTAACATAACTTATAATAGAGCAATTGGTAAAGAAAATTATGATTATAATGACGGAGCAGATAACATGATGGACGGATCATCCGCTGAAACACAAGACGATAGAAATAAGGTTTTAACTGAAAAACAAAAAACAAATTTAGTTGAGTTAAAGAAAGATCCTAAACCAGGAGAAACAGCGGAAGAAATGGCTGAAAGATTAGACATGGATGTTAAAGATAAAATATGGGACGAGGATACTCAAGAATTTATAAGTATACAATCATTGTATGCTACAGCGCCAAACAAGAAAGGAAAAGGCTCTTTAGATAACTTAGGACAATAATAATATGTCAGAAATACTACACAGCGCTTTAGTTGAGGATGGTAGTTACACTAAATCTTACGAGGATTTTGTAACACAATTTTCAACACCAGAAAAGCAAAATTTATTATATAAAACTTTAAGCGAGTCAGGTGATTATACTAAATCTCAAGAGGAATTTAAAAGTCAATTTTTTCCTACAGCCCAAGGAGACTTGCCGGCAGACGAAGAAGTAAAGGGGGATCCATCACAGGAGGATGTCACTGTGGAAGGAGAAGATGGGGCATCCGAATCTGGGGATACTTCTTCGGAATCACAAGAGACTGAAGAAGAGATTGTTGAGGACGGATCTTGGAAAACTGATGAGAATTTAACAGATGAAGAGATAGCCCAAAGAGACGAAAACTTTATGGCGACTTGGAGAGAAATTAATCCAGATAGTGAAATAACAGATGAAGATTTAGTTAAAGAAAAAAACAAAGAAGAAAACAAAAAGAGCGCTGAACCAACCCCAAGTGTAGATACTTCTAACTCTTTATTGGCTCCATACCTAAAGGATGAAGAGCAGTTAATTGCAGAGCCATCATCAACAGCTGTCCCACAACCGGTGGTTATAAATCCAGAAGAAGATAAGAAACGATTAGAAGTAAAAGAGGTTAATAATAAAGCTGCTAAAAACCTTGAGAATTATAAAAAGAAAAACCCTAAAGACTTTAAGCCTGTTTATACAGACCAAGGTTTAACTACTATAGCTAACTACGAGGACGAAGAAGCTATTAATAAAATGAATCAAGATTTAACTTTTGATTATATTAAGAACAATAGAGAAATTCAAGACGTAATAATTCCAAGTCTTTATAAGGATAACCAAAAAGCTATTGAGAATAAAATACAAGAATTAAAATCTAAGTACGGAGATGGTGTTAATTTTTACTCTAAAGAAGATTACGAAGAAGCACAAACTGAGTTAAACGAGTTTGTATCTGGGTTTCTTTTTGACCACCCAAGATACAAAGAAATAGTGATCGACTACTCTAATGCTATAAACGAACTACACTTAAAGGATAACAACGCTTACACCGTAGATAAGCATACTCCTGATTGGATACAAAGTTTGGAGTACGTTCACGATAACACAGCTTTATCACCTATATCCCCAATATCACTTTACAACACTGTAAAGGGTATGCAAACTGGTATGAAATCTCAACTCACAAAACTTCAAATGAAATATGATTGGAGTGAGAGATACAAGAGGTTTGAAAGAAACAAACAAAAAGCACTTAAAGACGGTTGGACAGATGAAACCACTGGGTTTGTAAATGAGCAAGGTGATTTTAAGAAAATGCTATCTAAGCGAGACGATTATAGAACACCGTCAACTTGGGGTGAGGCTAAAAAGAAAATGCAAAGCATACTGGTGGATAATCAAAAAACTGCTCAAGAAGATTTAATGACAGTTATGAATGAGCGAGCTATACAAGGAGCTTTTAAAAAAGCTGATTTCACTAAATTTGCGTCTGGAGAAAATAGTTTACATGAATTATCGTTAATGGTGTCTGAGCAAGTACCTAACATGGTAGCCGCATTAGTTTCTTTTGGTACCATTCCAGCGTTAACAGAAGGAGCTAGTGTTTATGAGACTTTAGTAATGGATGCTGCTAGGAAAGAATATGGATTAGGAGAAGATGAGAACCCGACATCAGAACAGATGTATGCTGTTTTAATGGCGGACACTGAGAACAAAATGGCTGATAAAGCTACTTTAACAGGTGGTGTAATTGGTGCTTTAGAATATATAGGTGCTAGTGCTGCTAAACCTGTATTTGGAAAAGCTGCTGGAGCTTTGTTGGCTGGGCAATACAAACTAGCTTTAAAAGCTTCTATTAACTCTGGCCAACGTATGGCTTTGGGTGGTTTTACAGAAGGGCTTACTGAGGGTTTACAAACGGTAGCTTCAAGCGTGGCAACCGGCCATTGGAATAGCGATGAGTTCGTGCAAGCTATTGGTATGGGTACTACTATAGGTATGTTAATGCCTTTTAGTGGGAGTGTCGTAACTCAAACAAAAAGAGAGTTAAGTCAGAGTATAAAAATGGTTGCCTCTAAATATGATTCACACATAGCTAATAAAATGTTTGATAACCATCAAAGTCTATTAGATAACGCTTTAGAAACGGAACAGATATCAAGAGAGGAATACAACGAAAAAACAGAAGCATTAAACTCTGTAAGAAATAATTCTAAAAAAATACCTAAAAATCTTAATGAAAAAGAAAAAACTGAATCTATAGATTTACTTATAGAAAAAGAAACTATTGAGAAAGAAATAGAAGGTAAAGACAAAAATCTAGTTGTAAAGCAGACCGAGAGAATAGAGACTATTGATAATAAACTACAAGAAATTAGTTCTGGAGCACAGTTAAGATCTGTAAAGAAAATAGCCGAACAAGTAGAAGAAAAAACAGGTAAAAAAATAAACATACGTAAAGGTAATACAAAAGATCAAAAGGCTTTTCTTGAAGAGCAAGAAGGAGATGAAATACAGTTCAGTAAAGGTGTTGTTAATTTTATGAAGGAAGTTATAGCTGACCCAACCTCTACAAAAGAAGAAGTAGCAGAAGCAAAGGCTATATTAAAAGCGCAGAGAAAAGGAGATAGACAACGTTTAAACGTTATAAAAGGAGGCTCTACTAACTACGGTAGTATGATACCAGTGCTTAATGAAAACGGAGAGGTTATAAGTTTTGACATGTTTATAAACGAAGAAACATCAATGCAAGATGGTATGGTCAATACGGCTGCTCACGAAATGTTTCATGCTATGTTGTTTGCTACACTTAAGGGTAATACTGAAACGCAAATGGATTTTGGTCAAGGAATATTGAGTGCTATGGAAAATGGTGGCATGCAACTAAAGCCTGGTAGTAATTTAGCTGCTAGAATGAGTATGTACTCTCCAGAAGAAGGTTTGGGTGAGGAAGTTGCAACGTTAACCTCT
>Ga0098036_1000462_pt1 | contig 18075 bp, 30 predicted proteins | sample 4_EtaG_FD_77064 | JGI IMG/M metagenome (GOLD analysis project Ga0098036, IMG submission 77064) | Marine viral communities from the Subarctic Pacific Ocean - 4_ETSP_OMZ_AT15127 metaG | ecosystem: Environmental > Aquatic > Marine > Oceanic | place: Pacific Ocean | collected 2015-01-07 | reverse complement strand
GAGCGAGGGGTGAAATACTGTTTTAGAAATATAATCAGGCCTAATTTCCATTGAACCCCGAACCGTGCTCCTCCAGCCAGGCCCCCCACCTTCATTTGAAAACCGAAACGCCCACAATTTTTCGCGTATATATTTTCATTCGAGTTCGTGGATATACAGCGGCCCTAGCCTGACCAAGCCGTGATACTTTTCGCATTCGACACATTGGGCCACGTTTTCTGGATACAGGAAGAACCGAAAGCTTCCACATCCCTTGCATTGTAGCGGCTCTGGTTCTTCATTTGATCCAAAGAGATCGACTATGTTGTCCATGGTCCGTGGTTCCTTTTGCATTATTCGTAGTATATAGAATACACATGTTGAACGCTTCTGATGAGGTTTTGCGCGAAGTCCTTGCTTTAGAGCAAGCGAAACGGACGCTTTCTGTAAGGGAAAGAGCCCGTGAAGACTTTATGGCGTTTGTGAAGCATGTTTATGATGGTTTCATTGAGGGGAGTCATCATAAGCAAGTTGCGCGGCAATTTGAGAAGCTGGCGCAGAACCCCGGTTCACGGATCATTGTCAATATGCCTCCGCGACACACGAAGAGTGAGTTCGCGAGTTATCTGTTGCCGGCGTGGTTGATCGGCAAGAATCCGGAATTGAAGATTATTCAGACGACGCATACGGCGGAGCTTGCGGTACGGTTTGGTCGTAAGGTCAGGAACCTTATGGAGTTGGATGTTTACAAGCAGATCTTTCCGGAGGTTGATTTGCGTGCGGATTCAAAGGCTGCTGGTCGCTGGGAGACCGGTCAGGGCGGTGAATATTACGCGGCTGGTGTTGGTGGTGCGATCACGGGCCGTGGTGCGGACTTGTTGATTATTGATGATCCGCATTCGGAGCAGGATGCGTTGTCTGAGACGGCGATGGAGAGTGCGTATGAGTGGTATACGTCTGGTCCTCGTCAGCGTTTGCAGCCTGGTGGTTCGATAGTTGTGGTTATGACGCGGTGGTCCTTGAAGGATTTGACCGGCAAGTTGGTCAAGGCGCAGGCGTCGGATTCGATGTCTGACCAGTGGGACATTGTGGAGTTTCCGGCGATCCTGCCGAGTGGCAATCTTCTGTGGCCTGAGTTCTGGAAGAAGGATGAGTTGTTAAGGGTCAAGGCTTCGTTGTCCTTGGGCAAGTGGAACGCGCAGTGGCAGCAGAATCCTGTTGCCGAGGAAGGCGCGATTATCAAGAAGGAGTGGTGGAACACGTGGGAGAAGGATTCTGTTCCAGAGATTAGTTATATCATGCAGTCTTATGATACGGCGTTCTCAAAGAAGGAGACGGCGGACTATTCTGCGATTACGACGTGGGGTGTGTTCAAGCCCATGGACGGTGGTCCGGACAACATCATTTTGCTGGATGCGAAGAAGGGTCGTTGGGACTTTCCGGAACTGAAGGCGAATGCGATGGAGGAGTACAAGTACTGGGATCCGGACATGGTGCTGATTGAGGCCAAGGCCAGTGGTACACCGCTCACGGACGAGTTACGGACGATGGGTATTCCGGTTATTAATTACACACCGTCTAGGGGCAATGACAAGCATACGCGGATGCATACGGTTGCGCCGATGTTTGAGTCTGGGAGGGTGTGGGCTCCGGAGAAGAGATTCGCGGAAGAAGTGATTGACGAGTGCGCGGCTTTTCCGAATGGCGACTACGATGACTACTGTGACAGCATGTCGATGGCGCTTATCAGATACCGTAAAGGCGGCTTTGTTCGCCTTGACAGTGACGATGAAGACGACGAACCTTCGCCCTTGGTACATCCCCGACAGTATTATTAGGAGATTCCGGTGAATTGGATCGTTAGTCGAATGAAGGAGCCTTCGAGCTACGCCGCGATTGGCGGAGCGGTTGTTGGCATTGGCGTTTTGGTAGGTCAGCCTATCGTTATCGTTGTTGGCATCGTGGGCGGTGCTGCCGGATTCATTCTGAAGGAAAAAGGCGTCATTTAGCGATGTTAAGATGGATTGGGCTTGCTGCGTTTGCGGCGGTTCTTTCTATCGCAACAACGGCTAAAGCCGTGGACACTGTAACATCTGCCACGGTCAGCAGTTCCACGGTAGTAGATAAGACGCCGCCAACGGCGTCCAGCCCTTCGATAGTCGTCAACAACTCTGATGTCTGTCAAACAGGCGTTAGTGGTGCCGTGCAGACGGGCATTTTTGGTGTGTCTGGCGGAACGACGACGCGTGACTTGAATTGTGAGCGGATCAAGCTGGCTCGAGCTGTTTACGGCATGGGCCTGAAGGTCGCTGGCATTAGTTTGCTGTGCCAGGAAGTTCGTGTCTGGGACGCGTTGTGGATGGCCGGTACGCCGTGTCCGTTTGAGGGCAAGATCGGTGATGAGGCTAAGGAGAAGTGGCTGGAGAACCCGGACAGGGCTCCACAAGGAGCCTTGATCCGTGTTGCGGAGACGCCAGACTCGAATCCTGTTTTCCCTGAATACAACGAGTACGAGTGATGCGCTGGCTTGTGGCATTTTTTCTGTTTTGTTCGACGGCGGCGGCTGAAACAGTGACCACGGACAATGTTCTTCCGGGCATGTCTGCGTTCACGACGAGCGGAAGCACAACGTCTTCGACAACGACAGGCTGTACGGCAGGAGAGTTCTGCACTGGCAACGCTACTGCCGGAGGTGGGACGTATACGAGTAGTTTTGATGTGCCTTTGACGGAAGATGAGGTGCGTCGTGGGTTTACGCTGGACAGTTCAGTGACCGTGGACAGTCATCAATCTAACGCGACTCTTGCTACGTGCGCTACGATCACGCAGCGTGGTGACTGCCGTGACATCTTCAACCTGACGATAGCGTTGTTTGACGACACGAACACGGTGGTTGAAAAGTTTGAGCGCGAGGTTGAACTGGACTTTTTCGGGCTTCGCACTTTTACCTTTGAAGATACGGTTGCGGAAAACAGCTTTAGCATACTGACGGGGGAGTTTGAGTTATTCGGCGTGGATGCCGGGTTTCATTCTGGATTTTTCGGTCCAAAATTCTCAGAGCCTTCACTTACGTTTACGTATCAGAATGTAGTTGAGCAACAGATCCTAGATCAGATTTCTCGCCATGAAGTTCAGGTGGCCGTTGCGGCTCCTCCAGCGCCTCCGCCTCTTGAACCCATGGCTCCTCCTCCAGGGCCCGAAGCGCCTCCGCCCCCCATGCAGGCAAACATAGGTCCTCCTCCGGCGCCCGAAGCGCCCCCGCCGCCGACGATCCAGCCGGTAGCCGCACCGCAACCCGAACAACGTCGCGAAGAAGCGCAGGCAGAGGCCGAGATCGAGGCTGAAATGGAAGCGGCCCCCAGACCTGAACCGCAGGAACGTGCTTCTGAAGAGCCTCAACGTCAGGAACAGCCGAACGAACAACCCGTGGCGGAGTCATCGGAACAGGAACAGCCGGAAACAGACAGTGGTCCGCAAGCCGAGGCTCCCGCACCAAAGCTAAAGACGCGCCAAGAGAAGATAAAGGCCGCTGCCCAGAAGGTTGTAAAGAAAATCGCACCAAGTCAGCGGTACAACGCGGCGTCTCAGACTACGACACTGGTGGTGATGAACATGATTGGGGCTAAGATCGCTACTGGTACCGCTTTGCAAGACACGCAAGGGTTTTTTCCAAAAGAATTCCTGACGGATAACCGCAGTTTGTCTAACCCGCTTCAGGATTACCAAGTGTTTGGTGCTTCCAACGCGGCTCATGAAGCCTTTCTTGGACTTGAGTGGAGCAGGTAGATGGCAGAGGTTGAATTTGCAGGCGTAAAATTCAAAGGCGGCAAGATGGTGGCCGTTCTTTTGGCATTATCGACGCTAATTGGTGGTTTATACGGCGCTTTTGAGGTCTATAAAGACTATATGGACATGAAAGAGAGGATTTCGTCCTATACTGCGCCTGATTTAAGCGGTTTTGACAAGAAACTAGCCGTTTTAGATGAAAAAATGGGCCTTTTAACCCAAGACATGGACGCTTTAAGGGTACGAAACCAAGAAATACAGGAGATTGTACGTGATACGCGCCAAGATGTGCGCGATGACGCAACAAAATTGTACGAAGGCATGTCTGCCGTAGAGAAACGGTCGCGAACCCTTGATGCTGAAACAAGAGAGGCAATGCGTCAAGCGGAATCCGTGATAAGAAGTATAATATCTTCCGCATCAGCTCGTTTTGATAACAAAATTAATGGCGTGGACGCTAAATTAGACACGTTTGAAAAGAGTCAGGACAAAAAATTACAGAGAGCTTTAGATAATCCCTTGTTGAGGAAGTAAAATGGTTCAGAAAAAGTTACAGAAAGACAGCGTCAAGAACGCGCTTGATATTGACGGAGACGGAATCGTGTCGGATGCAGAGTTAGCCGCCGCAGAAGCACTTGACAAACACGAGAAAGCAGATGCCCAGCGTAGAATGGCTTGGGTAGCGATGATTTCTATGCTATTTTTCACTGCCGCCGTGTTCTTGCCGATCTTTCCGGACGCAAGGATTAAGGCTTTGTCCGATTTGTTTGGGCTTTTTTACATAGGCCAAGCGGGGGTTATTGGTGCGTACATGGGAATGACCGCGTACATGGCTAAAGGAAAATGAGGTGTGGAAATGATGCCCGTTTCAAGCTTTATTTTTTCATCTGGAGAGATGTTGATTGTGGTCATGCTCGGCGTTCTTCTACTTTTGGCGGTTAAAAAATGATACAGGCGCTTCTTCCGAGTATTCTTCCTGCGGTGACGGATGTCATCGGACGGTTTCTGCCGGAAGACAAAGAAGCTAAAGCTAAAGCAGAGCGCGAGATCGAGGCACAATTGACCGCGCATCTCGCTAAAATTGACCTTGCTCAACTTGACATCAACAAGGCAGAGGCGAGTCACCGTTCTGTCTTTGTGGCCGGCTGGCGGCCCTTCATCGGCTGGTCATGCGGGCTGGCGATGTGTTTCAACTTTCTGATTTTTCCGCTGGCCTCTTTTGTGATGGCCCAGACCGGGTACTTGGTTGAGCTACCCAAATTGGACATGGAACAGATGATGCCTGTGTTGATGGGCATGTTAGGATTGGGGGGCCTCAGAACCGTGGAAAAAATTAAGAAGGTGAGTAAATAATGGCAAGAGAACCGATTTCACTTATCGACACGTCTATGCCGTCTCAAGGGATGCCCGTTGAAGATTTTGAAGACGATGAGATTGAGGTTGAAGAGGGCGAGAACGAGGACCCGATTGAAATTATCGAAGAGGAAGATGGGTCTGTTCTTTTCAACTTCGAAGACGCCATAGCAGAAGAGCTTCAGGCAGAGCCTGATGCAAACCTAGCTGAAATTCTTGACGAGCGCGTCCTTATGGAAGTCGCCATGGAGCTTATTGGCTACTATGAGGACGACAAAGGTGGCAGACAGGATTGGGAGGATGCTTACACAGAGGGTCTGGATCTTCTAGGCATCAAGTACGAACATCGAGACGAGCCTTTTCGTGGGTCCAGCGGTGTTACGCATCCCCTGATTGCGGAAGCAGTCACACAGTTTCAGGCACAGGCCTACAAGGAATTGCTGCCCAGTTCCGGTCCCGTGCGGACCCAGGTTGTTGGCGCGTCTAATCCAGACGTAGAGATGCAGTCTCAGCGTGTTCAGGAGTTTATGAACTTCCAGATCATGAACGTTATGGACGAGTACGACCCTGAGATGGATCGTCTGCTGTTCTATTTACCGCTGGCTGGTAGCGCGTTTAAGAAAGTCTACTTTGACGACATCCTAGACCGCGCTGTTTCAAAATTCGTGCCTGCCGATGATCTTCTGGTTCCGTACAACGCAACCGACCTTTCATCTGCTTCGCGTGTTACGCACGTAATCCGGATGAACACAAACGATGTCAGGAAGAACCAAGCGGCGGGGTTCTATCGCGAAGTGGACATAACGGCCTACGCGTCTGACGATGAAGTGCGCTCAAAAGAACGTGAGCTTCAGGGCGTAGAACATGCTGGCGGCGATGAACAAGACTGCACACTTTTAGAGGTTCACACCGATCTTGATCTGCCGGGTTTTGAACACGTGAGTCCGATTGATGGAGAACAAACAGGAATTAAGCTTCCGTACATCGTGACGATTGACGAGGGCAGCGGAAAAGTTCTGGCAATTCGCAGAAACTGGCGTGAAGGTGACGAGTACTACAAGAAGATTCAGTACTTCTCTCATTACAAATTCTTGCCCGGCTTGGGTTTTTATGGTTTCGGCCTTTTGCACATGATTGGTGGCCTTGGTCGTTCTGCCACCTCTATTCTGAGGCAGCTGATTGATGCTGGTACACTTGCTAATCTTCCCGCTGGCTTTAAGGCTCGTGGTATTCGCATTCGTGATTCTGATGAGCCTCTGTCTCCTGGCGAGTTTCGTGATATTGATGTTCCCGGTGGCGCTCTGCGCGAAAGCATTATGCCGCTCCCGTACAAGGAACCTAGCCAGACTCTGATGAGTCTTCTTGGGTTTATTGTGGATGCAGGTCGCCGTTTTGCGGCGATTGCGGATCTTCAGGTTGGTGACGGTAACCAGCAAGCAGCTGTTGGAACTACAGTGGCTCTTCTTGAGCGTGGTTCCAAGGTCATGTCCGCAATTCACAAGCGGCTTCACTACGCACAGAAACAAGAGTTCAAAATGTTAGCTCGTGTTTTTGCTGAATCTCTCCCGCCCATGTATCCGTATAATGTGTACGGTGCCGAAGCAACCGTAAAACAGGCAGATTTTGATGAGCGTGTCGATGTTATACCTGTGTCTGATCCAAATATCTACTCCATGTCACAAAGGCTGGCACTCGCACAAACGCAGCTTCAGCTGGCGCAGACTAATCCGCAGATGCATAATCTCCACGAAGCGTATCGCAGAATCTATGAAGCGATAGGCGTGCATAACATTGAGGCGCTGCTACCGACACCTACGCCACCGCAGCCCACTGATCCGGCCATAGAAAACGCAAAATCGATTATTCAAGAGAATTTGCAGGCGTTCCCGACGCAGGATCATGATGCACACATGACGGCGCACATCATATTTATGAAAACGCCAGTTCCGGCGGCGTCTCCGCCAGTGTTTGCTTTGTTGCAGGCGCATCTCTGCGAACATATTGCGTTTAAGGCTCGAGGTGTTGCTGATGCAGAAATGAGGGCCATGATGGAGCAGGCTATGCAGACAGGTCAGCAACCTCCTCAGATGGACGTAGAGGCCAAGGTCGCTGAACTTATAGCTCAGTACACCGAAGAAGTTATGGCGGCTCTCATGCCCCCGCCAGAGGGCGAAGTAGACCCCTTAGTTGAGCTCCGGTCTAAGGAACTCGATATCAAGGCGGCAGACTTACAGCGCAAGGCTGCTGAATTCGACCAACGCCTGATGTTTGATATGGCGAAGGAAGAATCTAAGGAAGAGTTGGCCGCAGACAAGATAGACTCACAGGAGGATATCGCCCTGCTAAGAGCCGAGGTTAATCGCGAACGTATTAATCAAGGCGCACCTGGAAGAGGTAACTAGTGACCATATCCAGATCACAAACCCCTAAACAACTTACTGGAAGGAGTAAGAAAATGGCTATGAAGAAGAAAAAAGGTGGCACCCGGATGAAAAAGGGCGGCACCCGAAAGAGTAAAACAGGTGGTGTGGCCAAACGTATGGGTGGCGGTGCCATGAAGAAAAAGAATTATGCCCGTGGTGGTGTTAAGAAGAAAAAAGGTTTTGCCCGTGGTGGTGTTCGACGCAAGTAATGCCATATCTTCAAAGCAACATCCCACATTTTCACTGCTGGGTGCGAAAAGAATTTACTCATAATCATGAGCAATATCATGGAGAGTTTCTTCATGCCATGGCAATAGCCGTAACAACGATTCCAGATCGATGTCTCAGCTTTCAGCTAGTCTTCACAGGTTGCGAAAGCGATGATACGGACGAGGAAAACATACACGGGGGCGCGATGTGGGCCAGAATGCCCATTACCGCCCTCGTGGCCGACACGCCACTGGAAAAGTGGCCAGAAAGAATGGTTACTCACCACGCGCAGCCTTGGGACTGTAGCTCTCGAGATCACGATGTCATGCAGTACGATAGGACAAGTTCTAGTCCTTGGATTTGTAAGATTGACGGTGAGTTCTATACAGGTAAATATATGTTTACCGTTGATTACACAGGATCATCTATCGCGGACGATCCTGCCCAGCATAAGCAAAGCCATGTAATTGAGCTTACGGACGCTGGAGATTGGACCGGAAATATTATTGCTTTACCCAATAACCGGGTTAGGGCAACAAGTCCCGCTTTGTGGGAAACAGGTGAAGGAGCTCCTGACTTTAAGCCAAGTCAGTGGACACATAATGCGGAGTCTGACGGAAGTTACATGGATCCGTCTGTGACGTTTGATAATTTGTATAGTGGGAAACAGTAATGTTTCACGTGAAACAAAATGGCTAGAAAACGAGCCAAGGCCATACGCCGCACTACTAAAGGTAAGGGCGCAAACTACCGCCCCACCAAGAGCGGTGCGGGTATGACCAAGAGCGGTGTTCGTGCCTATCGCAAGGCCAACCCTGGTTCCAAGCTTAAAACAGCGGTTACCAGAAAGGTTAAAAAGGGCAGTGCAGCGGCAAAACGTCGGAAGAGTTACTGCGCTCGTTCTTTGGGTCAACTCAAACGTAGTTCTGCCAAGACGCGTAACAATCCCAATTCGCGTATCAGGCAAGCTCGTAGAAGGTGGAAGTGCTAATGGCTACGAAAGACGCTTGTTATCGAAAGGTTAAGGCACGTTATAAGGTGTTTCCGTCTGCGTATGCTTCAGGAGCGATAGCTAAATGCCGAAAGGTTGGCGCTAGCAACTGGGGTAACAAAACCAAAAGGGCTGTCGGCGGCACGGTTAAAACTAATGGCTGCGGAGCAGTTATGGCTCGTCATGGTGGCCGGAAGGTTAAGATATACTGATGGCTGTCCGCAAGACAAAGAAGGGCGCTGCGCTCAAACGTTGGTTCAAAGAAGAGTGGGTCGATGTGCGAACAGGTAAACCTTGCGGAAGGAAGAAAGGCGAGAAGAGAGGCACGCCTTATTGCCGGCCCAGCAAGCGTGTTTCAAAGAAGACGCCTAAGACATCCGGAGAGCTAACAGCGTCTGAGAAAAAATCTAGGGTAGCTCAGAAGAGAAAGTTGGGCCAACCTCCTGGCTCACCTCGTAGGGTAAAGCCTGTGAAACGTGCAAATCGTGGTGGTATGATGAAAGTGAGGGTCTTCTAATGGCTAAAAGTAGAATGGTTAACCAGATGTCTGATCAGATGGACATCTCTAAAAAGGAGGCCGGTGGTCTTATGCGAGAAGCAAAAATGATGAACGACATGGACCGTCCGGGCATGGGCGGCTATGAAATGCGTATGGAAGTGGGCGGACTTAGTGAGGGCCAGAAGGCTCTGCGTAAGAAAAATCCGGAGGTCGTTGCTCGAATGGAGGGCGTTTCTGTGGATGAGGTCATGGATATGGCCGATGGCGGAATGGCCCGTATCAAAGGCGCGCCGCCTGCTCAAGTCAAAGGCCTGACCTATAACGATAACGGTGGAAAGGGGACTTTCTGATGGAGGAGTCTGGCACAACTGAATCGACAATGTCCGATGATGAAAAACGCAGTTTCATCGTTGATATTCAAGGAATCGGTGCGAATACTGCCGCCGGGTTGTCCGGTGACGCTTTGAAAAAGGCTTATGAGAAAGCTCTTCGTGACGCTGAAAAAGACAACAAGCGCGGCATGGGCGGCGCTATGGTCGATGAACTGGGCTACATGCGCGGTGGTATGACCGAAGAGAAGCGCGGCCCAATCAAATACGCAGTTGGCGGAGCAATCAAAGGTAAAAACTTTACGGGCATCTTTTAAGGATGGCTGACCCAACGACATTTGCATATTCGCTGTTAAAGAGTATACAAAGTCGCATAGAATTAACCCAGGACTCAATCCTGCACGGGAGCCCAAAGGACATGGAGTCTTATCGGCACCTCGTGGGAGAATTACAGGGATTGGAGTTCGCAGAACGGGAGATTAAAGATCTCCTGCAATCGTCGGAGGAAGAATGACGAAAACTTTATACGTTCCAGACCACGTAGTAGAGTCCGAGAAAGCAAAGAAATCCGCAGCGTCTGCCTACATAGATAAAAGTGACAAGGTTCTCGATCCTTCTCTTGTTACTAAAAATCTCAAAGAGCGACTCCCCCAGCCCACCGGCTGGCGTTTGCTTGTGATGCCCTACATGGGCAAGGCAGCAACTGAAGGGGGTATTCTTATTCCCGATGCAGTCAGAGATCGTGAAGCGTTGGCGACGGTTGTTGCTTACGTCTTGAAGGTTGGTCCTCTGGCGTATCAGGACCCGTCTAAATTTGGTGATGCTGAAGATCGCAACTGGTGTAACGAAGGCGACTGGGTGTGTATCGGAAGATACGCAGGGTCACGATTCAGGATTGATGGCGGCGAAGTCCGCATCATCAACGACGATGAAGTGATCGCCACTATCCTAGAGCCTGACGACATCAAACATGTATAGAAAGCAGAAAGCGACCATGGGGATTATCCATGCCTATTGAAGCTGATATTGACGTTGGAGACACCGAAGAGGATTCGGTTGATGTGAACCTGTCCTCTGAGGACAGTGCCGAAGAAGCAAGAGCTGCGCCTGAAGCGGACACGGCGGACGAAGGAGAACTGGAGGACTACAGTTCCGGTGTTAAATCCCGTATTAACGAATTAACCAAGCGATTCCGTGAGGAAGAGCGGCAGAAGCAGAGTGCGATTGAATACGCACAGAACATCCAGAAAGAAAACGCGGATCTTAAAGGCCGCATGGAGGCTCTGGATAAGAACTATCTCGAACAGTTTGAAAGCCGGGTTTCAAGCGAACTTGAAACAGCAAAGCGCGTTCTCAAGGAAGCTCACGAAACAGGAGACATAGACAAGCTCGTTGAGGCCCAAGAGGCTTTGGCAGAGCTGACTCTACAGAAAACCACGGCAAAGTCCTCTAAAGAGTCTTCTGTTGAGGTCCAGCGAGAAGCAGCGCCGGCACCGCAGGCGGCCCCTCAAGCGGAACCGCAAGCCGCTCCTGATCCGAAAGCGGAAAAATGGGCACAAGAAAACGAGTGGTTTGGTCAGGACGAAGTTATGACATACGCCGCTTTTGGTATTCATCGTCGTATGGTTGAAGATGAAGGGTTTGACCCGGCATCTGATGAATATTATGCTGAAATTGATAACAGGCTTAGAAACGAGTTCCCAAACAAGTTTGATTCTAAGGCTAAATCAAACGGGGGAAGAAAAGTTGCGTCGGCTGAATCTTCCGCATCCCGCAAAAAGAGTGGACGGAAAACTGTGCGGTTAACCCCATCTCAGGTAGCTATAGCCAAGAGGCTGAACGTGCCGCTTGAGGAATATGCTAAATACGTGAAATGAGGGAATGACCATGAATACTGAGAACACATCTCGCCAAAAGTCTACGAGAACGCCGAGAGCCAATGAAAATCGTGCTAGGCAAGCACGCAGGGAACCTTGGAAGCCCCCGTCCATGTTGGACGCACCACCCGCACCAGATGGTTACAAGCATCGGTGGATTCGGTCAGAAGTTATGGGTTTTGACGACCGTAAAAACGTAGCAGCTCGGTCTCGAGAGGGATATGAACTGGTGCGTGGCGACGAATACCCAGACTTTGAAGCGCCGACCATTGAGGACGGTAAACATGCTGGAGTTATTGGCGTCGGTGGTCTTCTTCTTGCAAGAGTTCCTGAAGAGGTTGCGGATGAGCGTAACGATTACTATCGAAACATGACCCGCAATCAAATGGCTGCTGTTGATAACGAGCTTGCTCGTGAACAACACCCGGCCATGCCTATCAACAATCCTGATAGGCAATCTCGTGTAACTTTTGGAGGTCCTCAAAACGAGGACTAGGAGATAGAAAATGGCTAACAGCAATGGAAGCTTTGGTCTACGCCCTCTGATGAAGCAGGGTAGTGGCTCTAACTCCACTGGTACTAACAACTACTCCTTCTATGAAATTGCCAATGGCAACACCAACAAGATTTACCACGGAACGCCCGTCATTCCCCTCGCAACAGGGTTTATTGACGTTGTGGGCGCCGCCGCTGGTGGGACTGTTGGTTTGGTTGGTGTGTTTCAGGGTTGCGAGTATGTTTCTAGCACCACTGGAAAACCCGTGTTCAGTAACTACTGGCCGGGATCTGGGGCGGACAGCAACCACCCCGTAAAAGCGTATGTCAACGACGATCCGATGCAGCTTTATGTAATTGCTTCGGATGCAACTTTGACCAACGAAGCTACGGCGCGTGCCGCAGTTTTTGCCAACGCTAATTTCTCAACCGCAACGACTGGAACGGATGCTACTGGCGTCTCGCTTGGCCGCTTGGCCGTAAGCACGATTGCCACGACAGCCGCTCTTCATATGCGGATTATGGGTTGGGTAGACGACCCTGAGAACGCTGACTTTGCGGCAGCAGGCATTGGCATGGTTGTACGCTTGAATAACCACTTCAACAGTAATAACGGTGCTATCGTAGCCGGTACTCCGTCAACTACTGGCGTATAGGAGGATTAGAAGATGGCTATTAGTAGAGCCCAACTAGCGAAAGAGCTAGAGCCTGGTCTCAACGCCCTTTTCGGCCTTGAGTATGCCCGGTACGAAGATGAATCGGCAGAGATTTACGATACTGAATCTTCAGAACGTGCTTTTGAAGAAGAGGTAATGCTTTCCGGCTTTGGGTCTGCGCCCGTTAAGCAGGAAGGTTCTGCCGTTACTTTTGACGACGCGCAGGAAGCGTACACGGCACGGTATACGCATGAGACTATCGCGCTTGCCTTCTCCATCACGGAGGAAGCAATCGAGGATAACCTCTATGACCGCCTTGCCTCCCGCTATACGAAAGCTCTGGCACGTAGCATGGCTAACACCAAACAGGTGAAAGCTGCGGCTACGCTGAACAATGCTTTCGATAGCAACTTTGCTGGCGGCGACGGTAAGGAGCTTTGCGCTACTGACCATCCGCTCGTCAACAACGGCACGCTTCGTAACGAGCCCAGCACCGATGCTGATCTCAACGAAACCAGCCTTGAGAATGCCCTGATCGACATTGCAGCTTTTGTCGATGAGCGCGGCCTCAAAGTTTCGGTTCGTGGCCAGAAGCTGATTATCCCGCCGAACCTTCAGTTCGTTGCGGATCGTCTGCTTGAGTCCACTCTCCGTCCAGGCACGGCGGATAATGACGTTAACGCAATGCGGAACATGGGTATGCTTCCGCAGGGTTATGTCGTTAACCATTATCTGACGGACACGGATGCGTTCTTCATTAAGACGGACGCACCTCGTGGCTTCGTTCACTTTGAGCGTATGCCGATGTCTACGAAGATGGAAGGTGACTTCGACACCGGCAACGTACGGTTCAAAGCCCGTGAGCGTTATAGCTACGGTTACTCTGATCCTCGTTGCGTGTACGGATCGAAGGGCGCGTAAGAGTACGGGGGAGAGGCAACTCTCCCCCACCCTCTGGGACATATAGCTCTAGAGACTGACCCAGCAGACGCTTACAAGACGCTAGAGCGAAACCTTTGTAAGGAGGCCCTCAAATGGCTAATACGACTTTTTCTGGTCCGGTACGCTCTGAAGATGGATTCAAAGCCATCAGCAAGAACGCTACGACGGGCGCGATTACTGAGCTTTCGACTTATGGCGGTGCGCCGGTTTCGCTGGCTGACGCGGATGTAACGCTTACCAATGCAACTCACAGCGGACGAGTTCTGCTGGTTCCAGATGGTGGCCAGGACAACACCTACACGCTGCCAGCGCCTGTTGCTGGGTCTGTTTTTAGGTTTGTTTATGCTGGCGGTGCAGCGGACGCTACGGACGCGATCATTGTTACGCCCGGAAACTCAAACTTCTATATCGGTGGTGTGACTTTCCTTGACACTGATAACGAAATTAGCGCGGTGTTTTCTGATGGTAACTCAAACAGCAGCATTCAGATCAATGTTCCTGCTGGGTTCGATGTCACGATTGCCGGTATCGACTCCACGAATTATCAGATTTTTGGAACCGTTACGAGCGCGACCGCGCCAGCTTTTGCTGATCAGTAATCGGAGGTCCCGATGGCTGATGCAGTAACTGCAACCACCGTAGAAGATGGCCCTCGAGAGGCCGTCTTCTACCTCACCAACACCAGTGATGGCACGGGAGAGTCCGCCGTAACTAAAGTAGACGTTTCGGCTCTTTCGTCCTTGCAGGACGGCACTGCCTGCACGGGTGTTAGAATTAAGAAAATCACGTTTACAAATGTGGGCATGGGCGTGAAGCTTCTTTGGGACGCGTCTACGGATGTTATCGCGGCTGAACTTCCTGCGGATTATTCGGATACCTTAGACTACTCGGATATGAGCGGTCTTCCGAATGTAGCGGCATCCGGCGGCAACACCGGAGATATTCAGTTGACCACAGTGGGGCATTCCAGTGGAGACACGTACTCAATCGTTCTTCGCTGCCTGAAGCAGTATTGATCCGATGTCAGAGGATCTTGGCAGAAAGAACGAGCTTGAGCTTGTCAAGATTCAAGGGGAGTTAAAGATTCTTTCCGAAAGGATTGAAACGATAAAAACAAACGATCTACATCATGTCCAAAAATCTTTGGATTTAATAACTAAGATATTATGGGGTGTAGGTGTTTTGATACTCGGTCAGCTTGCTGTTGGTGTGCGCTTGGCCCTTTTTGGATAGGAATTAAAAATGGCAACTTCTGGCTCGGTTGATTTTAACCTAGATATGGCCGAAATTACAGAAGAGGCCTTTGAAAGGTGCGGCCTAGAGTATCGCACTGGATACGATGCCAAAACGGCTAGGCGATCTCTTAATCTCCTATTTGCGGAGTGGGCCAATCGAGGCCTCAATCTTTGGACGGTCGAGCAGATCACGCAGACCCTGGCTCGACTGTCTTCATCGTCGTCGGTCGCTACGTACCCGATTGGAACGATTACGGCTACGGTTGGCGCATCGACAAACCTTAGTGTCGGAGAAACGATTACAGGCGCGTCCAGCGGCACTACGGCATCGGTCATAACCAAGCCGTCTTCTACCACGATCACGCTAACTGTCCCTTCTGGATCATTCACTGCCGGAGAGACGATTACAGGATCTAGCAGCGCGGCCAGCACTACAATCAGCGCAGACCCAAGCTTGGCGGATGTTCAGTCTTCCGTGGATGTTCTGGAAGCCGTTATTCGCAGAGATGGGTCTGACATAAGCATCAGTCGAGTTAGTCGCGGCGATTACATTGACATACCCGATAAGACGGATCAGGGAAGACCTTCTGAATTCTTTGTGGATCGACAGGTGACACCCACAATCACCATGTGGCCTTCTCCGGAGAATTCTACCGATCAACTCATATACTATCGAGTCCGCCGCATACAGGACGCTGACGCTGGCGTTAACACGGCAGACATTCCGTTTCGGTTTTTGCCCTGCCTCACGGCTGGGTTGGCGTATTACATTTCAATTAAAAGGTCGCCAGACCGAGTTCAGCTCATGAAGGCGATCTACAACGAAGAGTTTGACCGGGCCGCATCTGAAGATGCCGAGAGGACATCTTTGTATTTGGTCCCCAGTTACTCTTCTGTGAGCGTGTAAGATGCCCCGATACGCCGCAGGAAAATATGCAAAGGGAGTTTCGGACAGGTCCGGCAGAGCCTATCCGCTGCGTTCGATGCTTCTCGAATGGAACGGCAGTCTTGTGGGCCCCGATGAGTATGAGTCAAAGCAACCTCAGTTGGAACCCAGGCGAGTTCGAGCTGATCCGCAATCCTTGCGAGTTAGCCGCCCTGCGCGAACAGAACCGGCGATAGAGGTTCTGCTGCCCTTCAACTCGTTCAAATCTGGATCCAGTGGATCTGCGGTGATTGCGGTTAATGAGATCAGTCATGGTCGTAGCACCGGAGACACAGTACGGTTCAGAAGCGTCGAGGCGTTCGACGGTTTTACGGAGACAGTTTTGGAGAACTCTTCCGGATACTCAATAACCAAGGTGGACGACAACAACTACACGTTCACCGCTAGTAGCGGAACCGCTACAACAGGAAACGTAAACGGTGGCGGCGGTTTTTCATCCGCAGGCCCGGTAACGGTGAGCGCGTAATATGGCCTATACATTTACGACATTGAAGACAGCGATACAGGATTACGTGCAAAGCACTGAAACTACGTTCGTAAGCCAGTTGTCTCGTTTCATTATAAATGCGGAAGAACGAATTCTTAAAGAGTGTCAGCTTGACGTTTTTCGCAAAAACGTTTCCGGAAATCTTACGTCTGGAAACCAGTATCTTTCAAAGCCTACGGACTTTCTGGCGCAGAACTCTCTGAGCGTAATCAACAGTTCAAGCAAAGAGTTTCTCTTGTACAAGCAAGTTACGGCCCTTCAAGACTACACCCCTAACCCGACGACAACGGGAACGCCAAAATACTATGCCGATTGGAATGAAGGCTCATTTCTGGTAGCGCCTACACCTGATGCAGCGTATGACGTGGAACTTCATTACTTTTATCGACCAACGTCCATAACTGCGAGTGGAGACGGGACCAGTTGGTTAGGGACAAACGCTGAGTTGGCTCTTTTGTACGGAAGTCTGGTGGAGGCTTACACTTTTTTAAAAGGCGAACCCGATCTCTTGGGTCTTTACAACTCCAGATTTCAAGAATCCTTGCAGTGGCTGAAAAACTTGGGTGAAGGATTACAGACTCGAGATCAGTATAGGTATGACCGCTTGCGGAGGGATACAGCATAATGCTGGATACGGAAAGCCAATCTGGAGTTACGGACCCGTTAGTGTTTACAACAACGGACAGAGGTCATTCCCCAGAAGAAATGGCTGAAATGGCCCTAAATAAGATAATGAGTGTTTCGGAAGATGCACCGTCTGTCATACGGGAACAGGCGTATGCTCACAGACAACGTTTGAAAGAAGTGTTAATCTTTTATATGAGACGTATGTGTCAAAGCGAAAGAACGACTATCTGGGCTTTGATGAAGAAACAAGGCCATGAAGACGTGGCTGAGATTATAAGGAGACTGTAATGGCTATCGGCTCATCCGCGATGTGCGGAACTTTTAAGAGAGAAATACTCGCGGGTATCCATTTCTGGACGGCTCATACGCGGACGGGATCTAGCGCAATTTCAGCGGACACGTTTAAAATTGCTATGTTTACCAACAGCGCGTCTATAGACGCTGACACCACTGGGTACACCACGAGTAATGAGGTTAGCGGAACAGGTTATTCTGCCGGCGGTGCTACGTTAGGTAGTGTGACGTTGGGTTTAGCGGACAATAGCAGTTCTGTTCCCACGGCTTTTCTTGATTTTGCGGATACGACATTCTCGTCGTCCACTATCAGTAATGCGCGGGGAGCTTTGATTTATAACAGCACACTTAGCACCGCAGGCACTGGATCCACTACTAATCACGCTGCTGATCCTGCCGTAGCAGTGATTAACTTTGGCGGAGACAAGTCGTCCAGTTCAGGAGACTTTACGATTCAGTATCCAGCCAACGACGCTAACAACGCGATAATCAGGATTTCGTAATGGCCTTAATCACTGGCTGGAATAGGAGCACTTGGAACGACGGAGCGTGGAATAGTCCCGTTCCCGTCGAAGTCTCGGGTGTATCCGCAGCCAGTGCCGTAGGATCTGCAAGTGTAAGCCTACCTGTAACGGTAAGTGTTAGCGGAGTAACGGCGGCAAGCGCGATAGGGTCTGCCTCAGTTATCGTCCCTGTGACGGTTACGCCTACAGGAGTCTCGGCAGCAGGATCTGTTGGATCTCCGTCTGTAAGCACAAACGCAATACTTTCGGTAAGCGGAGTTTCGGCAGCAAGCGAAATCGGTTCAGTGCAGATTAACTTTGCGTTCTCTGTTGAGGGCGTGTCCGCCGCCGGATTGGTGAAGACGGTTAACATCTGGACAGAAGTAGATGCGTCTCAGACGCCTAATTATTCAACCATAGACGCAGCGCAGACGCCGAATTGG
>Ga0098036_1000460_pt1 | contig 18149 bp, 13 predicted proteins | sample 4_EtaG_FD_77064 | JGI IMG/M metagenome (GOLD analysis project Ga0098036, IMG submission 77064) | Marine viral communities from the Subarctic Pacific Ocean - 4_ETSP_OMZ_AT15127 metaG | ecosystem: Environmental > Aquatic > Marine > Oceanic | place: Pacific Ocean | collected 2015-01-07 | reverse complement strand
GTAATACTTGCCTCACAGCTTAATAGGTCATTAGAATCAAGAAATAAAGAGGCTAAGAGACCACAATTGTCTGACCTTGCAGAGTCGGGAGCTATAGAACAGGTAGCAGAGAATGTATTCTTTGTATACTATTCTTATAAAGTAGACCCGTCAATGCACTCAAAAAATGAAATAAGACTAATCGCAAGTAAAGTAAGATATGGAGAGTCTTCTGAGATTACACTTCACTACAATGGTGATATATGTACAATCTATGATAACTGGTCCATACCACACGCAAAGGAGCTAGATGAAACAAAAGAACTACCATTCTAAAGCATTTATAGGCATAGACCCAGGAAAATCTGGTGGTATATGCTGTATTAAAGGAAACTTATTAAGGTCTGCTAAATGCCCAGACTCTGTATTAGGAATGTCTGAACTCCTCCGAGATATACTACAAGACACATCTGTTGAGAATGTAATCCTATGTATGGAAAAGGTCTGGGCAAGACCTCATGACGGTAGAAGTTCAGTCTTTACTTTCGGACAAAATTATGGCCAATGGGAGGGGGTTATAGCATCGTTTAACATAATCCCTACATATGTAACCCCTTCTCTTTGGATGAAGCACTTTGATATACAAAAGGGATTAGATAAAAAAGATAGAAAAAACTTAATAAAAAGTATGGCGCAAGACTTTATGGAATCAAATAAGTATGTAGCATATCAATGGAAAGGAGTCGCTACATTAGCAACAGCAGATGCTATTATGTTAGCGAAGTATGCAATTGATAAAACTGACTGATGTACATGAAGTGTTTGGTAGCCTAAGTTTAATAACAAACGATTGGAGGAAAATACCGTTGGATTACGAAGAAATGAAAAAGTTTGACCTTGATTTAAAGTTTGGACAAATGGGAGAGAAATTTGTAGAAGACTTGCAAAATGGCAACACCATGATTGAGGTAAAAACAGAGAGAGATATATGGAAAACTACAGGTAACATAGCTGTAGAAATAAGATGTAGCGGAAAGCCTAGTGGTATCTCTACTACAGGTTCTGCGATATGGATTCATTTACTGTCTGATAATGACAAGATTGTAGGTGGATATATATTTAGTGTAGACTATTTAAAACAAAAGATAATAGACCTTAAAAAAGAGGGTAAATTAAAGATGACTATGGGTGGCGACTTTAATGCTAGTCAGATGGTATTGATACCTAGAGAAGAGCTGTTTAAAGATTATAGAACATAGAATGTTTTTTAAATTTATCTGAAGTTGTTGCACCGTTAACTAGTTTTCTTTTTCTATAAAAGAACTCATCTTTTACTTTTTTATATTTAGATTTTAGCTTATCATCTTTTAAATACTTTATAAATTCTTTGTCTGGATTCATACCTTTTTTTATATCAAAAACGTCAGACAATTTAGAGGGACTATAACTATTAAGATGCGAGTCTAAAGCTCTTTTTGTGATTTTATGTATATGATGTGGAGATAGCCCATTTTGGTTGCCTCTGTATTCTTTTACAAATGTCGTAGCAATATAATTGTATGCTGCCCAGTAAGCTCTGTCAAAATCTTTTTGATTACCATTATAAAAACTATTTCTTAAAGACCTAAAAAAAGGTGTCCTATCATTTTTACTGTAAGGCATTTGACTTTCTTTGTATCCATTTTCAGTTTTCCATCTTCTAGCATATGTACTAAACTCTTTATAATCTTTATAAAGTTTATCTTGTTTCCAACCTAATCCAAATGGTTCTTGAAAGTTTTTACGATACTGAGCGTATAAAACTACTGTGTTACTTAAGTAATCATCAAGAGCTTGACCAGCAAACTTTCTTTCTGCTGTAGGAAATAATTTTGGTGTAAATACTTGAGCAAACAACCCTGCTGCAGTTGTTAAATTACCAATCACAGCGCTCCCGTATATAGGATTAAATGAACTAGCCATCATTTGGTCATCATAATTAAGGAAGCTAAATTTATCTTTTTTTGAAAATAATGTATTTCCATAAGGGTTTAAAACCATATCTGTTCCTAGCTGCAACCATTCAGAACGCCATAAGTAAGAAGATATTTTTGTCAAAGCGTCTTCATTTTCCATAGGGTTTTTAGTATCAAATAGCGCATCATACATTGCCCATAGTGCCCAACCAGACAAGGCGTTTCCTACCGTAGCTCTAGCTAAAGGAGCTATGTTTTGATGTTTCACTATTGGTTTCAAATGGTTTTGGTACATATCAAAAGTTGTTGAATATGCCATTCTATAAAATAATGACAAAGGTTTTGCTACAGGGTGAGACATCCAAGATGGCAATAGTTGTGGCCCTGTTCCACCTGATGTAGATACATGTGAGTAATGTGATATTTTTGACCTAAGATAATCCATTTTAGCTGTTGTTTCTACATCTAATAATCCATCTTGTATTTTTCTGTAATTTTTTTTGTCTAACAAAAAATCTATTTCATCATCAGAAAGTTTAAAAACATTTTTCCAAAAGTCTTTAATTTGATTTTTAGCTGTTGTAGGTAATATATTTTTAACACCATGGATTTTATCTAGTTGTAATTCAAATGACATAAGGCCAGCCTGTACCTGCGCTACACGACCTACACCTTCTGTAAAAGTCATTAAATTTAAATCAAATAATTTTTCCATACTAAATTCGCCAACATTAAATGGTAGCTTAATAGCTTTATCTTGTAGTGCCAATGTTTTAGTTTGATAGGTAGTAAAACCTTCTCTTCTAGCTTGGTCCATTAATGAGCCATAATTATTATACAATCTCAAAAAAGCTCTAGCTGTATTTATTGCACCAAATGTTCCTAAGCTTCTAGGAATAGTAATAAGTAAATTTTTAACCCCTGCAGTAGGAGAAGATAGTCCTGCGGCAGCAGATAAGGTTGAGCTGACAGACAAAAAGTTTGTTATTGCATTGCCTTTGTTTTTAGTAATACCTAATATTTCTTCTATTTGTTTTGCGGCCCATTGAGCTTCTTTATTAGAAGAATTATACATATCAGCTAATAAAACTTTCCCGCCTCCAGATACTTTGAATTTAGTTCCAAAATTAGTAAACTCTGGAAAGAATTTTGATACTGCTATAAATTTAGAGGTTACAGTAGAATATCTATCCATAACGCTACCGTAATCTTCTACATATGTTCTGACTTTTTTTGTTTTTTGACCTGTTAATTTTTGCTTAATAATATTAACTGGTATTTCAGTTTCATAATCTAATAATATTCCTCTTTCTTTGAAATGATTGTTTACAACTCTTGCGGGATTGTAGGTCATAATATTATAAGCTTCTTCTTTTATTTCGTCTAAAAGTTTTTTGTCATTTAAATTTTTATCATACTCAGCTTGCCATTTATTAGGGTTTTGTTTTTTGTTAAACTTTTTAGAAGCTATTTCATTAGCTCTTTCTTTTATTTTTTTATTGGCTATTTTAACAATTATAGGATTGTTTGATGTAGATTGAGCTATATATTGTAAAACCTCTGCACTTATCGCCCTTGTCATATAATTCTGGATATACTTTTGGTCGAACTCTTTTTTCCACTCTTCATACTTAAATTGTGAAGTATTTCTTTTTACTTCTGTTTGTATTCGTTTCCAATAATAGTCTGTCATTTGTTTGTGAAAGTTTCTAGCAGTTATATGACGCTTAGTAAAATCATCCAAACCGTCAAAACCCTCATCATTAATAGACCATAATTTTTTTGTTTTAGGGTTAACTAAATCAAACGCTTCAATAGCTTTTCTTTGCCTTACCGTTAAAGGTCTACCCTTTTGGGTTCTCATTTCAGGCTCTAGGAGCTCCATATTATTTAAATCTTTACCTAAAATATCTCTTACTTGTATAATAGTTTCATCAGCAAAGGCTTTATCTTTTGTGTAGACTACATCGTAATCAAGTAAATCATCTGCTAATTTTTGTGAAGCTTTGCCACCTTTAGATAAAACGTAATAAACTGGATAAAATATTTTTCTAAATGCAAATGTAAAATCAGAAGCTACTGGGTCTTCATCGGCAATGTCTCTCATGCTAGGGCTATCAAAGTTGAAATCATCAATCTTTTTATAGTTATCATAAAATTGTTTTACCATGTCTAAAGTTTTTTGTCCTGAAATGTTTTTTATCTCACCATCTTTAACACCTAAAGCTTCTAATAGCTGAACCGATTCTGACGCAGGAACATTTTGTTTTTTTCTTAATTTTTCTAAATTAAACTTAGCGACATAAAGCTCATCATCTTCTAAAAGATTTAAATTTAAACAAGGTTCTGCCATTATTTACACTCCATATCTTTCAATATTCTAGTTAATATACCTTCATCAACCATCTCATCTTGTAAACTAATTTTTTTCATTTTTTTAATATCCATATCAGTCATACCATAATGTCTTAAAATTAACTTTAAGTTTGATTCATACTTTTTATTTCCTAGTTTTGCCCTAGAGAAGTCTCCATGACGACCACCAGTTATTAATATTTTAGCCTTAGCTTTTAATGTGTTTATGTCATCAGCAGAATTTTTAGCTAAAGATGACTTTTGAAATTTATCACCAGGCTTAGGCTTTAATGTGTTTAAATTTATTTCATCTAAACCTTTACCAACTTCAATTCCTAAACCTACTTTTTTAGCTAAACTTTCAAGAGATTTAGATATAAAGACACCGCTATCTGTAACAGGCATTTTTCTTTTATTGACTGCCCTTGCAACAATATCAGTTATTCTTGCTGATGTTTCTGAAAAAGTTCTAAATAAACCTTCTAAAACATCCTTATGTATAGCCATTTTAACAGACTTACTTTTTGCATCTGTTATGATTTTACCATCTTTACTGAAATAAATATAACCCTGCTTATCCGCATTTTTAACAATATTATTTAGCTTCTCATAACCTTTTTTCATTTGATATATAGAAACACCTTCTGAATACTCTAGTGCATTTTTTGCTAAATCATATTTTTTTAGTTGAGCACTACTCATTTTTTCTAATTGAGCAGATGTCTTACTATCAAAGATTAATTTTTGATACTCATTTTGTAACGCTTGTAACTCTTTAAAAGCTTTTGGGTTTCTAGGTAAGCCTGTTTTTTTATTTATTTTAAGTGCATCTACATAAGCTTCAGTTTCTTCTCCAACCTTTGATAATTTGTGCCCTAAACCAAACTTATCAACTAATACAAACTTTTTGCTTTCTATTCCATAATTACCCTCTACCCATGTAGAGAATCCTTTTCTGTAAGCTTTACCTGTAACACCAAAAATAGAATTAGACAATTGTTTAAATGTTTCTTCACCAATTGCTTTGTTTGTAAGATTATCTGTAGCTTTTGTTTTAGATTTTGCAAAAAACGGAACAACAAATTGTTTAGCTCTGCCTAAAGCATCAACGCCTTGTATTTTATTTTTTTCAGCTACGCTTAATACTTTTTTCATTAATCTAGAATAAGAAAGTTTCTGAGTTATATTAGCTTTTATTTTAGATGCAATTATACCTGCAACTCTTTTGCCTTTTGTTTTACCCATTGGGTAAGAAACTTTGATTGTTCCATTCTTAAATTCAAAAGATTTGCTTTCCATACCTATACCTAAAGGCGTCTTAACTTGCGATTTTTCTTTGTATAAAGTAGAAAGAGTAGTTTTAACTTCTGGACTTGTTAGTCCTTGGTCATTTAAAAATCTGTAAAATTTTACTAAACCTAACCGTTCTTTTCCTGTTAGTTGACCAGCATAATTTTCTAACCTAGCTCTCTTTATATTCCCTAAGAAAGAATCATCTCCATCTTTAATCATGCTATTTATGACATTTAAAACACCTTTAGAGTATTTATTAAAGTCTTTAGGCTTTAAATAAGTTCCACCACCACCTCCACTTTTTACTTGAACTTCAGGTAAAAACTCTGTAATAAATGTTTGAGCCATAAGCAAGTTTTGTCTAGCCATATTTTTTTCAGAGTCTGTTAAATCTAAATCATCAAGCTTTTGTATTTCAATATCTATTTGTGATTTATTGTTTTGAGCTTCTCTTAGATTAAGTAATATATCTTCTGCTGACCCTTCAGGATTAGTTCTCATTTCATCTGAACGTCTTTTTATCTGCGCAGCTAACTGCTCATCAGTTCGATTTAAGTCTTCTATAACCCTATTTACATTAGCATCATCTACAGGTTTAGATACTTTCATTCCTAGTTTTTCTTTTAACCTTAATTGTAGCATATCTACAGTTTTTTGTAAAACCTCATCATCAGAAAGGTTAGGATTTTCTCTTTGAATTGTATCTTCTATTTCATTTATATTTACATCTTGTGCACGTTTCTTACCGTCAGGACCTGTAACATCCATTTTAACAGTTGGACTTTCAGCTTCCAGTCTATCCAAAAGTCTTATTTTTGTGTCACTTAAGTCTGCTGTTTGTAAGCTTAACGATTTAAGTGCACTCTCATTACCTTGCTCCATCCATTTATCTAAAGCTTCAATCTCATCAAACATACCACCAGCTTCATCAAAATAGTTTCTTACTGTAGCAAAATTAGCCATTCTCTTTTCATAAAACTCAAGCGCTTCTTTGGCGTTTATCTTTTTACCTTCTTTAATTTTTCTTTTGTTATTTGTTTCAAACGCATCTATTTCTTTTTTAATATTTAAATATTCTTTATACTCTGGAGACTCTTCCCACAACTGTCTTCTTTGGTCAATATCAGAAAGTGTTTCATTAAGTGAGGCTTGTCTAGCTTTTATTTCTACATCCGAATCTAATTGGTCTATAGATTTTTCATTTATACTATTTTGTATAGCCTCTTCTTTTTCTAAGTACCTTTTTCTTTCATCAAATTTTTGTTTATATATTTTCTGTGCTTTTTCTAAAGGTTCATTAACAACTTTTTTAAGACCTATACCAGCGCCTCTAGTAGCCCCTGTAAAACCTCCCATAGTTAAAAGACTAACCATCATTTCTTCTGCAGATTTTAGCTGGCCATAAGCAACAGCTGTACCTGTAATATCACCAAGAGTTAGGCCTGCAACATCAGTAGCATACTGAGCTAGGTTACCAGTATATTTCATTTTATCTTTTACTTTTAATAGTCTTCCTTGACTTGCTCCGCTAAGCTTTTTTTGCATTTCCATATTATCAACATGCTTTAAGATTCTTGCGTGTTTAGCTGCTAAGAAAGGCCTTGTAGAACCGCCCATTACCCCCATAATACTACCATGAACAATGCTTGCAAAAGTTTCTTTTCTTATGTCCGCATCAGATAAAGGTTCTGGAAAACTTTCTGGTTCTCTTATATGTTGAGTTCTAGCATACATATTACCTTTTGCTCCTTCGTAAGGTATATACATAAACTCGCTACCAATAATGTTTCTAATAGAAGATTCAACAGCCGCTCTACCACCTGGAGCTTTTGCTAAACCAGGAATTTTTTTGACTACTTGTTTTGATAAGTATTTAGTAGCACCTTTCTTAGCCAAAGCTGATACAGCTGCTTTACCTACAATACTACCACCACCAAATAAACTTAATGCATCAAGTGGCATACCAAAAGCCATAATTCCTGCAACAGCTTCTTCCCAAATTGCTGGCTGTTCATCAAATGTAAATTTAGGTTTACCTCTATAGAAGTCATCTACCATCCCTTGTAAAGACCTACTGTATGCTAGTCTTGCTAAATAAGAACTATCTTCGTCTATACCATACAAGTTAAACTTATCCATAAAACTATCTTCATCTGTTTGTTGTAAATATATATCAGAAGCGTCTTCTTTTGGGGTAGCAATAGTTTTGTAACCTATTTTGTCCCAGTCTTGTATAGGAGCATCAGGATATTCATTTCTAGCTATACGATAAACTATTTCGTCTGTAACATATTTATATTTTTCAGGAAAAGCTTCTCTTAACTGCTTTATTGCACTTTCAGGAGATATTAACATAATTTAATTTTTGTTTAATTTTGAATTTAGATTAGACAATATTTGAGGAACTCTATTTAATGTTTGAAGCATTATAAATGGAACTGATTTATTTTTATTTTTAAATTCATCAATAATAGTATTTCTCATATCAGAATATAATTTTTGTAATTTTTCTAAGTCTTGAGAATTTATTTTTTTTGGCACATTATCTTCACCAAATAGTTTGACTAACTCATCTCTAGGGCCTTTGTTTAAAGGTGTTGATTTAAATTTAAGATAATCAGGCATTTTATTTTTATTTACACTTACATCTTCCTCTCTTTCAAGATAATCAGGAATTTTGTTTTGATTTTTATCCTCTAATTGAAATTGAAAATTTTTCTCTTTTGTCTCCCATGGCCACTTACCACTAGAATCTAGCTTATTAACGTAAGACCTAGGCTCACCATAAGCTTGTGCACTATAACTTTTATACTCTCCATCTTTTTTTTCAATAGCTAATTTTAACTGATATAATTTACTATTTAAAACTTCTAATGTTTTTTCTTTTGTCCCATAATTGACACCATCAATATAATAAACAGGAGGGATTGCAGATTTCTTTTTTTTATCATCAAATTCTTGTACATAAGTAAGCACTTTATCTTTTTGTAGGTCAGGAATATCAGCATATTTAACAAGACTATTATCTTCTATTTGGCTAGTAATGTTGTTAATAGGTATATATTCTTTTACATATAAATTGCTTATTTCATTACCTAATAAAGGCATAGATTCTGTAATTAATCTGCCTGTAGTTTTATTGTAGTGTGACTCTAACGCAGCATTAAATTGCGATTCTGTTATTTGATTATTTAAATAATCAGAATATAGTTTTCTTTCAACTGAATCAAAAACTTGATTAAGCTCTTTTGGAAGCATTTGCAATACAGTTTTTAAACCTAAAGCATTTTCTGCAAGTTCTAGATTAGAATCTGGCATTATAGAGTTAAACTGTCCAGCTTTTAAGTTATACCTGTTAACTAATTTTGAAGTTTTTGTAAATTGTTCTTTAAATTCTTGCTCACTTCCATTAAATATATATTCTCCATTTTCATCAACGCCTAATATCATATTATTCATATCTTCTTGAGCAGTCATTATTGAATTTTGAAATTTATTAAATTCTAAATGAGTTTGTTTTACTGGGTTTATTTGAGTAGAAAGGATAGTACCATAAAAAGCGTCAGCTTTATCTATAAGTCCAGGATTTTCTTCTACAAACCTGTCTCTTATTGATTTTAGACTATTTTCAGCAGCAGAAACACTAGCAATATTTGAATTGTCTACACCACTTAATGAGTTTAACATAATTGTTTGAAACGACTCTTCTTTAATTGCTTCACGCTTATCTCTTTGAAGTTGAGCTTGATTTACAACATTTTGAACTTGTGAAGCTACCCTTAAGGTATCCATTAACCTGTCCATAGGGTCTTTCCCTAAGTTTAAATTTACATTAGCTCCTGCGGGTAATATTTTAACCAACTGTTATTCTCCTTGCTGTTGACTAATTAATCTTCCATAATCATCTAGTTGTGAATATAAATCTTGTAATGCTTGAGCTCTTTGTTGTGCTACACCACTATAAATGTCTTGTACACCTGATTCATATTGTTGTTGTGCTAACTCTTGCGCTGCTGTTCTTCCTCCATATCCAGCAAAACCACTGCCAGCTTGTTGTGCACTTTGCTGTTGTGCAACTAGCCTATCAGCTAATGTGCCTCTTTGTTCAGACACTTCTTTAGTATAGCTACCTGGGTCAATTTTTCTTAAGGATTCTAGCGCAGAAGCCGTTGCCATATCTGCATCAAAATCAGAAACTCCAGCCTGTCTAAAACCTTCGGCTAATGAACCAGAAGCAAAAGGGTTTACTACCGCTGTATCTTGAGGGGCAATAAAGGCGTCTTCTACAACAAGGTTAAGGTCATCAACATAATCTTGGCCTTCCATCAAACGGGCCATACCGTACTTTGAAGTATAGTTCTCTTTTAAGTCTTCCATCTCAGTTTTTTCAGCAGCCGTCAAAGTTTCTCCAGCATCTTCTAGAGCTTTATACATTGTGTACATATAAGAGCTAAGCAAGGCACTTCTTTTAGCTTCGTTGCCAGGGCTTCCAAACCCACCTTCACCAGCTAACCTTTGAGCCATTTGTTCTGAAGGATTAATTCCTGCGTCTTTTAGTCTGTTGTACAAATTATATATATTTTCGCCTTCACCAAATCCAGGTAAAAAATCTTCTTCTCCTGTTGGCCCCTGAACAAAGTCGTAACTCTTAGGTCTAAACGTTGCCTGAACATTAGATAAATAATTTTGAGGTAATAATCTGTCTAGTAATGACATTCTTTCCTTTCTAATATCTTTTAATAATACCTAGGAGCTGTTGCTTCTGTCATAATAGGAGCCCCTGCTGGTTTTGTAAATTCTCTTAAAGCATAGTTTGACAATAATGGTGTTGCAAACATTCCTAAAGGTGTCTGTAAATCTTCAATTTTCAATAATCCACCAGTATAAGGTACGCTATACTCTCCTGCTTTAGTTGCAAAATCTGCAATCATTTGTGAAACAGAGCTAGGCTGTATAGCTGAATCTCCTATTGAGGCAGCTAAATTAGGAGTTAACATATCAGAACCAGTTAAGGGAAGAATTTTATCGGGCCCAACCATATTAGCTGGTAAAACAGCTTCTTTTCCACGTTCAATTATACCTTTTTCTATTTTAGCAAATAGTCTATTTAAAGCTTTATCGCTATCTAATCCTTTAGGAAAATATCTCATAGCTTGTTTTTCTAAACTTTTTTGAGCTACGTCCCCTATTTTTTGGCCTACTTTTTTTCCAGCCTGTCTTAAAGCTTGTTCTGCTTGTGGTAATGACTTGGCTGCCCCTAATGCTGTTGGGATTAAAGATGCGATTCCCATTTTTAAACCCATATCTTTTTGTGCTTCTAAATTTTGTTGTAATTGAGCAGCTCCACCCTTAATACCACCTCTTAGATAGTCTTCTAAAAATGTTCCTTTATATTTTACTGGGGCACCAGTAGACATTTTTTTAGCTTTTTCTATTTGTTTCTTTTTAAAATCTTGTTTCTTCTTTAAGTCAGCAGCACCTAATGCTAAATTTATTATTTGCCCTCCTGGAACAAAGCTCAACCCAGCACTAACTAAACCTTTTACAAAGTCTGATTTAAATAAACCTTTACTTTCTTTTTTAACTTCATTTTGCATTTCTTTTAAACGTTTAGCTAATTCAGCAGTAGCTTCTCTAGCTTGCTTATTAAACATATCTTGTCTTGATTGCTCTTGAGCTATGTTTCTAGCGCCTCTAAATTGTCTTTCTAATGAAAATGGTGTTGCCATAATTCTCCTTACAGTTCTGCATGTAATTTATAAAAATTAATTATATATTCATAACAAATATTTCCCAATAATCCAAGCGTTTTGTTCTTAAGCATCTTCAGCTCCTGTTGGGTTGCTTAATGAAAACCAAGATGTTCCGTTACAATATAATGTAAATCCACCATAACCTACAACTCTATCGTCTGAGCCTGATGTTAAAAATATATCTTGTGAACCACCACCTTCATTATGTTCTAATTGTATAAAATTTGCTGAATTAGTTTTTACTATGTATAATATTTGTCCTTGCACTCCCCCTGACAAGCCCCCTATAGTTACATTATTACTTGATGTGTCTACTTCTAAAACAGTAGTGCCAGAAACATCTACATTATCTGTAGGTCCTGCTGTGCTAAATGCGGTATGTTTATATGATACAGTACCTTCTACGTCAAGGGTAGTAGTTGGTGCAGTAATACCTATACCTATTTTACCGTCATTTTTAATTGTTAACTCAGGGTCTGCTAACGTTGTTCCGCTAGATATATAAAATTTAGTAATATCGTTGCCTATAAATCCTGATACCCATCTTTTAGTGCCACCATTCCACCATGACATTTCAATATCTGAACTGTCTAATCCTAAACCGCTTATACCTAATGTTGCTCCATTTTCTGATGACGTAAATCTTGAGGCGCTAGTAGTAAGCGAAGCGAGTGCCATACCTTGTGTTAGCGTTCCTCCTGAAACTGTACCAGTTTTAGCTATATCTACTGGTGCGTCAGCGGCATCTGTAGAACTTCTAAATGATACTGCTCCTTTTTTATTTTGAATAGCAACAGCAGAAGTTGAACCTGGTTGTCTAAGAAGTATTTTATCTACTACAGGAGTATTATTTGTTTTTTTAGACAGTCTTTTAACTTCTTTTTCTAATTTACTTACTGTTGATACTAAATTTTTTAAGTCTACACCCAAATCAATACTATGCCATCTATTAGATTCTTTTACATAAAGCTTTATACCTTTTAAAGATGAGCGTATAGTTACGTCTCCATTTTGCCCTTGAGATGCTTGTGGAGTACCTTTCCCTATTGTTATTCCTCTTGGTTCTCTAATTGACATTATTTAATACTTTTTTCTCTATAAACTATACTTATATCGTTTATTTGAAATGATGAAGGTATATAACCTATGTCATATGCAGTTCGTACACTTACAGATTCAGATAGCGCTGAATTTAATGTAGCTACTTTAGTGCTACCATTATAATCAGTAATTGTTCTAACTTGCCCCTGCCCAGGTCCTTTATAAAAAAATATAGGCATACCATTATAGTAATCGTCTGTAGATGAACTGCTTGTTAAAGTAACTGTTCGAGATGATGGTTGAGCAGCCACATATTGTACAGTACCTGCATTTGTATAGCTAAATTGCAATGCTATTGAGTAAACATTTTTAATACTAGATGTTGGCTTTAACCCTACTGTTATCCAATCGTTAGAACTTGTCCCTGCATTATAGGAATCAAAACCTTTGGCATTACTGTAATATGTAGTATCTTCAAAAGTTCCTGAAAAATTATTAGAACCATTTGTTGCATAATTTAATTTTACACCTGTAACATAACTTTTAGATTTAAATGTTACATATATTTTGTATATTTTTTTTCTTATACTAGGCCCAGAACTTTGTGCTCTACCTGATATATCTGCACTTAAATCAAAATCTTTTGTTCTTACTTTAAAATGTTCAGCTTGTCCAGAATGGTTCCATAATTCTCTAGGAGAATCATCCCATACAGATATGTTTGTAAAATCTAAAGCTTGGTCTGTTTGTGTAAGCATAATAAGACCGCCATTATTGGATACAACCATATTGCTTCTAAATATAGCAGAAGATTCTTCAGGTAAAAAATCTCCACTAACTGTACCATCTCCAATTTGTAAAAATAAAGGCTCTCCAGGTATTGTAGTTGCAGCTGCTGGGCCTGTTCTAGGCATTTTAGAAGCATCTAATATACGAGCATTTAATCTTAATATACTAAAAGGTTTGTTTGATTCGTAATTCTTTGCCATTATAACTCACTTTCTAATAACTCATTTATAATTAATTATCTATATCGCCTGGGTCGTATCCATCAGAATTTGTGTCTCCATCTCCGCCAGGGTCACCAATAATCCAGTCACTACTATTAAATAAAGTATACCAATTAACTAAATTATTATGTTGAGTTATAGCCTCATTGTTTATATCATATATATATCCACTAGATTGAGCATTTGATATATTCGGTGTTAATATAATAAGTTTATTTGAATGTTTGTCATAACCTACAATAATAGGATTTTTAAAATCTTCATTAGTTAACCAATTGTCTATATTAAATCTATCTTTACTTATATTACTTAGTTGTCCACCGTTGTAATAATAAATGCCTTGAGCGTTTACCCAAAAAATTCCATCAGGTGCTTTTGCTATTTGACAAGAATGTTTAACGCCAGCCCCAGACCAAGTGTCTATTAATTCTTCTCCTGCAGAAGTAACTTTTATAGCATAAGCTGTTTTTTCTTTAAATTGAATTAGCTTGTTACCTAAAGATTCTAAAGCTATAATACTTTCACCATCAGATGTAGCTACGTCAATAAAATGAGTTCCGTCATCTGGAAATGAGTCAAACTTATCTGTATCAGCTTTTATCATTCTATCAGGAAATGTTTTATCTCCAATTTTTAAATTACCTATGTAAACTTTTCTATCGACTACTGCTGAAGTTTTATATCTTGCAAATAAATTTGTTCCAGCTTTATATCCAGTTTGCGATTCATATGTAAGTGTTGGAGGAGTTTTAATTGAATCTCCATTTACATTACCTGTAACAAGAGCGCGGTCATCATTAGAACTAGTTGCGTTCCATTCGCTGCTAGATATATCACTTAATCTTAAAATCTCTTCATCGCTATCTTTAGCGTGCATTACATATGTACCATCTTTTAAGTCGACATCATATAACATTGTCCACTCATCTGCTAAACCCCCACCAATAATGTCAACTTGTTTCATATAAATTCTAAAGCCCTCAATACGCTCATTCCAAGTATTAAGTGGAGTTGTGCTATCTTCGGAGTGTCCACCAACTTTAGAATTGTTACATAAAAATGCTATGTAACTTTTAGATATATTTTTTACTGACCTTAAATCTATTGCATTTGATTGAGACATAGGTTGTAAACTTACTTTTGTTACATTAATTGAGTGTAATTTTATATGTTCACTATCTACTCCAGAGCTAAAATTTCTTATTTGAATAGCAACGGGAACTGTTGCGTCAACAGCTCCACTACTAGCGCTTTTAGCAATTCCTGCAAATTCAACTAAACCACTAAAGCCTGCTGGAAATGTTCGTGTTACAGGCACAGCTGCTTGACTTCCAGTACCTGTATCGCTAACATCAGTTGCACCAGGACCAACCCCAACATAAACTCTTATCTCTTCAGTACCAGAGTTTGCATTGTTGATAGTAACAGACCCTGAAACATAATATTCTGTTTCAACTTCCACAACAGATTCTGGGGAAGTTTCGTAAAATATCCAGTTACGAAATGAGCTAGATGTTACAAGTCCAGGACTTTTCCAATCAATATCATGTGAATTATCTTCATCTAAATTTGTAACTGTATGTTCTACCTCAACATTATCAATTGTAAATGTAACAGCTGTAGTGCTTGTTGTGTAAATTTTAAAATCATCTGTGCTATTAGCAGTAATTACAGCGTCAGATACATTAGTAGACGCTGTAGTAATAGTTTGAGCGCTACTTGCAGTACCTCCAATTTCAAAAAAAACTTGTGCTGTACTAGGACCTGATGTAATCTGTATATCAGCTGTCATCTTTAGAGCTACCCTTGGGCCTATAGCTGTTGAGGAGCCGTCAGAACTAACTTTTCCTATAGGAAGCTTACAGCCTTGTTGGGCACCAGAAGTAGAAGTTGTAACTTGCAATTTTCCTGAAGAGTGAGAAACTGAAGCGCCAGAGCCATGAGCGACCCAATCACCTGCGTCACTATTAAATGTACTATTATTAGCGGTATCATGGTCTAACAAGTTATCTGTTAGGCTATGCATATCGTCACCTGTACCTCTAATAGTTCTAAACATAGGTATTGCAGTACCTTTTGTTCTAAACGTATTATCAGGAAATATTAAATTAGGACCTGAATTAAATAATCCTGTAGTAATATCAGACTCTTGTAAAGCTGAGCCACCACCATCATACATGTATGACATTCCAAGTATATATTTATTTTTTAGATTGTCATCCATTATTTCATCTTCAAGTATTACAATTTCTTCACCAGTTTGTACATAACCTACAACATCTGTGTCGGCTGCAATTTTTACTTCTCCTGTATTATCTCCAAAGCCTACAATTTCAAAAACTCCATTTAAAGCTGTTCCTGCTCCTGTAGCTCCTTCTATAGATATAAATTTACCAACAGCAAAATTATAAGTTGAAGATGTTAAATCAACCGCATCTGTTGATGTACCATCCTCACTTACAGCAGCTAATGTAACAGTAACAACAGTTTCAGTACTTGTTGTATCAGAAGTAACAGTTGTGCCATCTTTAAATGCTAATCTAGCATTTTCTCCACCAGAATTTAAAACAATACCTAAATTAACTTCTTCTGGTTCAGATGGATATATACCTTGCGCTGTAAGGTTTGTTCCGTCATATCCTATAACACTTGTGTCAAAAACTTTTAAAGCATCATACTTGGGAGGTTCAGGCATTTGAACATCTTGAATCCATCTATTTATAGTAACGTTAGCTCCAGCTTTATCTAGCATTGGGCGTTTAATGTGACAAAATATTTTAGGAACATTTAACCTAGTTATTGAAGAATTATCAACATGATTTGCTATTTTTGTACCAAACCTACCTCGCTCTACAGTTAATTGGGAATTAGTTTTAGCTGTAATTCTCATTATTTCTGAATTAATTTTTATATATTCATAACTAATTAAACCATGCCCTGCGTCAACATTAAATTGTGTAGTTGCATCTGATGCAATTGCACCATCTGTTTTAGCTTCTATTTGCTCTTCGCCAAAATTAGCATCACATATTCTAACACCATTATCTGCTTTGTAGTAAATAGGTTTAACAGTATTAAGATTAATTAAATTTTCATTATTACCATCATAACCTGTATCATGCACATGGCCTAATTTAATTAAACCATTTTTCCAATGTGAAAATGAAGTGCCATCGGCTATGTCTGTCCAAAAATCAATCCATGCGCCATCATTAGTGCATATATATTCTGTATTAATTTGCTTAGGCTCTCTACCAGATGTATCAGTTCTCTCAAAGTTATAGTCATGCATAAATGAAAATAACCCATATCCTGAAGATATAGGCGTATTATTAACTATTGTCCCTGCTTCTTGATTAGCTGTAGGACTAACTAAAACATCTTCTGCATTGACAGTTGCAAATGCAGACTTTCCATCTCCAGGCATTGTAATTCTGCCTATATTAGAAACGTTTACGTTAGTAGCTTCTACTAACTCTTTATCTTGTATATCTCTTGGGTCAGCCTTTTTATTAATACCACCATCAAAAGATTTTATATGGTATATTTTTTTAGGCATTTAATCCTCTATTAAAGCTTCTTTAACTACTTCTTCAACAGAGTCCCATATTGCATTTAAAATCTTTTCTTCTGTTTTTTCTGATATAAGTGGGATGTCCACATTATCATTCATTTTTTTAATTAATTTTTCTTTCATGTCGTCATTGAATATATATCCAGCAACTATTTTACCAAAACCTGACATCTGTTACTCCTTGTTTATAACACTTTAGTGTTGTTCATATTTTCTATTTTGTAAAAATTTTTCTTTAAGACCGTTGCCACTTAATGCAGCAAGTATTTCTACAATCGCTCTATAGCTTGCTTTTATATCTTTCTGCTCTAATTGCATTTGTTTTTGTGAATCTATTAGCTTTATAACAATACCTTCAAACCTATCATTAGCATCATCTAAATCTTTTTTTAGGTCATCTTGAATCCAGTTATTCTGTTTCCATATAAAATAACCAAAGGCTATTGTCATTGCAACTGGCACTCCAAACTGTTCTATTACTTGAAATATATCCATACTATAACCTAGGTACTGATAAAGACCTTACTCCACTTTTTCTGTGAGGATATTTTTTAATAGTACGTTCATATTTATTTCTATAATACCCTGCTCTTTGCAAATCACCTACATCTTCCAATAGTCTAGATTTTATATAATCTATAATAGATGCATGCAATGAAGTATCTAAACCTGAATTAGCTTTTAAATCATCTTCTACCTGTTCTACTTTACCATACTTAGAATGAGTATGTATACGTAAACCATCTGTTACACTACTGCCAGTAAATGTATCATATTTATCTATTGTAGTTTCAGTTGTGTCACTAACATCATTAGATATAACTTTAGATACAACAGCTAATCTGTCATCATCATTATACCATGCAAAATAACTATTTGGAAAACTTCTTTTATCTGTAGCCATTTAAGCTCCTATACTGATGCTATAACCATTTCTAAATCTACGGTACCAGTTTCTGCGTCAGCTTGAATGTTTGTTAAGCTTCCAAAATTTGCAAAAGAAGAAGCATCTGCATCTTCAGTTGCGTTCATAACCGCTGTCATACCATTACCATTATCACCATTCCATATAAAACTTTGCCCATAATCAAGCTTAATAGATACTTCATCATTGTCTTGATTTCTAAATGTTAATGCAACAAAAGCTGCGTCATCAAGATTGGTAAATCTTATATACCTCACATTAGCT
>Ga0098036_1000456_pt1 | contig 18212 bp, 11 predicted proteins | sample 4_EtaG_FD_77064 | JGI IMG/M metagenome (GOLD analysis project Ga0098036, IMG submission 77064) | Marine viral communities from the Subarctic Pacific Ocean - 4_ETSP_OMZ_AT15127 metaG | ecosystem: Environmental > Aquatic > Marine > Oceanic | place: Pacific Ocean | collected 2015-01-07 | reverse complement strand
CCAGTTTATCCACTTCAGTCTGGTTAGCATCAAACCAAGGTGTTTCATGGAACCCTGTGCTTTCATAAGCGTAGTCAGTTCCATCTACTGCTACAAGCTGTGATGGGTTAGTTACATCAAACGGGATTAATTGTGAGTATACTGAACCGTCTAATCCCCACCACAACCTGTAATCACCCTTACCTGCGTTTGATACCAACATCACATCTACCGGCTTTCCTTCCTTACCTGATGGGGCAACCCACTTGGTTTCCCATCCCGTATCGTTCCACGCAACAATAGAGGAACTACCACTACCTGCCTGTATTACAGAAGATGAATGCCCACCCATACCAGATGTGCTTCCATACTGCCACGGTATATCTGTAGCTGCCTGAGCTCCCGGTGCTGTGGTGGCATCTATAGCTGCAATCAGTTCTGTATGAGTACCCACCAGTTTCTTAACAGTTCCCCTGTATGTAGAGGGAAGTCCATCATCCCTGTCTGGCCCCATAACTGTAATTACAGCATTGTTATTACCATTGATGTACTTATATATACCAAGACCACTTGGAACATATACAGCATCACGCCACCTAATAGAACCTGTTCCATTAAAGTTATGGAATGGTAACTGGAACTGTGTCTCTACCCATCGTGCATTTGCAATATCATGAGCATAGAGTCCAGTCTTGGTAGCTGCATAGATTATTTGTTCTCCATTGGCATCCCTACCTACGAACAGGTCTGTTACATAATCATCCTGTACTGGTAACTTGGCATCATTAACTGGAGTTCCGTCAATAGTTAATGTGTACCAGAGTTGCCCATTTGCATCTATACCCCAGAGCCTGTCATCCCAGAAGGTAATAAATTTAGCATCAGTAGTTTTGTCAGCTACAGTGGTAGCTGAAGAAAAATAACTGTAGCCACCACCATGAGCAACCACAACATAATCAGTACCGCCCATACGGACAGTAATAGAATCAGTAGGTACTGCAGGGAATGAATAAGCACTACCTCCATGTGTAACCCTAGTCCACCTATCATTAGCTTCAGAATAGTAATATGGAGCGGTAGCATATCCTGCGTACAGAACTGTTCCCAAATCCTGTATAAATGTTATAGCTCCATTGATAGGTGTATCAGATGGGTCTTGGCTTGTAGTTGCAGTGGACAATGCAGGTAATACAAGGTGATGTCTGTGCCTTAGATTACACGTTGAATACCATGCTCTATCAGCATCAGAAGCCCCTTGCATTCTCTCTACACCAATACCACCACGCCAGTCAGACCAAGAGATAATAGAAGACCTGAGATTAGAGTCTCTTGTTGTGTCTCCTATAGTTATCTTAGCCGGGTATATAGACGCTAGGGTAGATTGAACAGGGCGTGTTAATGGATAGTATGTACCACCAAGGTATATCTCGTTCTCATCTACTACCTTGTTTGCCATTACTCAACAGCCCTACCAGTAATAATCAAAGGGAAAGACCTCTTGGCCTGTTCAGCAAGTCCTAACCAGAATGCAGCCTGTTGTCTCAACTGGTCTGGGTCTGTGTTAGGCCCACCAGATGCAGAGGCAAACGCAAGCCCTGTAGCTCTGGCTATTATGTATGAATCATCTATCTCTGTAGTTCCTGAATCAGCACTTAGCAATGCTGGTTTATCCCCACCTGTAATCTTCAGCATGGCATAACCAGATGCAAACTTACCATCCTCAGTAATTACCAAGTCTCTGGAACTTCTATCCAGTTTCCATAGATGCTTGGGAAATATCTCCCATATAGCAGTATCATTCTCAACTACCTTGATATCATCAAGCCTAACCTGACACGCATTAAGGTCGGAGTCGTATTCCAATCCAATAGAAATAATAGCTGTATCAGTCTCTGGGTTAGCCAGAGCAATACGTACATATGTCCATGTATCTGCTGATAGTGCAGGGACACTTAATGTCTCAATAGGACTGGCACAACTAGCAGAATCATCGAGTAATATCTTTAAGTTTCCTGCGGATGTTGCTACTGTACTTTTTATCCAACACTCCAAGTAATCATACTTACTTATATTTTTACTTGTAATTGAATCTGTAGCTATATCACCAGCACTTGCTCCTGCTGCAATAACAAACTTATTGCTTCCAGTTCCCTGTTTCTTATCTTGTGTATCTACTGAAACAGTTATATCTGAATCCACTGTTTCATCAAATGCTGTGTTACAGGAATGTAACCCAGTAGAAGATACGCTGCTACGATAATAGATGTGGTTGATAATAGATATATTGCTAGGTATATCAAATCTAAGCACCTTACCATCAGCATGAAGTGCCGTGTGAGGAGAACTAGACATATCGGGATTCTCAACAGGGTCATAAGCCTGACCTGTAGCGTCAATGATAGCTTGGTTTATGAAGTCGTGGATAACCTCAGGTCGATATGGTTCATCCCATATTTCATATTCATCAGAACTCGCTACAGTAAAGCTAGCATTCTGTTGAAATTGGATAGTGTTATTACTAGCCGTGTAATCATTAACGTACTGTGTAGTCTGGGTAGTTCCGTCACTAGCATCTGTAACAAGAACCAACTTACCGTTGTAGGTATCGTCCCCACCTCTAAACGTATTAACATCTATAAGAGTGTTATTAGTACCACCTGTAGCGTTACCAACTTTTAAAGACCCTAGATTGTAACCTATGGACTGTCTTAGTTGTTTACGGGTTCTTCCCTGTACAGGCATATCTAAGCCTCATATTATTCTTCAGCAGATTCAGAATCCTCTTCTTCAGAACGTAACTCTATCACTGTTCTTTTCAGTGCTGCTACCTGAAGTTCCAGATTAGTTATCTGGTTTACTTTACTCTGTAACGCCTCTGCCATATCTGCTTGAGTAATTTCTATAGTTTGGTTCTGTTCGACCATCAGATACCCCTGTAATATATTCTGTTATTTGTACTCTCTCTTCTCTTGAGAGCGTATTCCTTAAACTCTTGTAACTGCTTACCTATTTCTTTCTTCTGGGCCTCTGTAGGCTTCTTCTTAGAGTTCTTAACACGACACTCTATCAAGAAGGTTTCCAGAGCCTGTGCTGCCATATCTTCTATATGAGCCTGAGAAATCGTAGGGTCTGCAGGTATCTTCACAACTTGTGACCTGCCTGTCACGGGGTCATGAAACTGGAACGTATGTACAACAATGGACACCCCTGTCTCACCGTTGTAGCCAGTGTCTTCACCGCCTACATAGGTGGAACCTTGAGGTGTCCAGAGTTCTACTGGCTGCATTAAGTGATATTTAGTATTACTTCATGGTATTGAGCATCAACACCAACAGTTCTTCCCATAGCCCCTACAGGTTGTAGGGAACCATCAGCTAATTCTACTGCCCCAGTCGTACCGTTAGACCTCATAAGTCCTGTTCCAACACCGGGAGTCCCCTGTATTAGACACAATGCTGGGCCATTAGTCTGTACCCAGCCGTAGCTTCCGCTGGCAATATCACTTACTGTGACACCGACAACTGGCCCAAGATGAGTTGTATTAGATATCAAGCAAGAAGTGTATGGACTTTTAAAAGCCCCGGCTTTTGCTGTACCAGCTAACCATTGAGTAACAAAGCCATCTTCATGGTCTATTGTTACTTCTACATCAGAAGTACCAGCAGCATTGCCTTTAATTCTGTATCGCCATCCAAGTGCGTCACTTGCATCTACGTTGCTAATAAGAAATCCATCAGCATACTCATCTTTAGTTACAGCACCACCAAAGGTAATCCCAATAGTTGTGCCACCGACAGCCCCTGTAGTAGCAACTACAAGGTCATCATTTTCATCAGCTTCAACGACAGATGCTTCTACTAATGTTCCTGCTATTATGGCTTCACCTACACTAGCATATCTATAAGTAGTATCAGCTATCTGCATTATAGTTCCCAGCTTATGCTTTTTGGCAGTAGTAGTAACTTGTTCCCAACCCCATTTACCCATTATTGTTTGAGGAAACGACATGACTAACCTCCTTAAAGGTTACTTATTACAGGGTTTACCCCTGCGACCAACCGTTATTTATTTAGAGAATCCTGAGAGCCACGGTCAATCGTTACAACTCTCAGGACTCTATTATACCTCTTCCGTGTGATTTGCCCGTTTGTGAAAGGTTAACTTGGATGAGACTCCTGCAGAGTTACGGGCTTCTACCTCAAGCCCACATACATCACAGAAACCTTGAACCATTTCTGGTTCTTTCTCTTCCCAGTCAGTTTCCTGACACCACTTGCATTCACAGGATTCATTTGGCTTCCAAGGGAATAAACCGATTCTAGCTTTTCTAAGTACATAGTCAGGATTACCCGGCACTCCTACTATTGAAGTACCAACATCTCTAACGAGTTCATTCTGAATATTATAACTAGCCTTATGCCTGTACAAAGTTGTCTTAGGCTGCCACTCATCTATGTACCTGAGAGAGAAGCCACTGTTGGCTAACTCTAACTTCTGCTTATTTCGTTCAGTTATCCCTACCATATATAACTCCTACTAGGCAGTAGCAATGTCATCAATTTCAAATGTAACAGGAGCTCCACGGGAATCATCAAGTTCAAATACCCCGTAGTCAGCAGTCATTACAACTTCAGTGGCCCTGAGGGAAGCATCCCTCTGTCGCTCTGTTCTAGTATCTACACTGGTCAAAGCAGCCATAGCTGTTTTATCAGCTATAACTCCGATACCAGAGTCTACGCCAGATACTTTGGAAATGTTTCCATCTTCAAATATAGCGACATTATTGATTGGTCGCAGTCCACTATAGAAGTTACCTAGCAAGTCAGCAGACCATCCGTTGGTAATCTCCCCCATACCTGCTGCAAGAGCACCAGCATTTCCAGTTGCTACCGTGGCAGCACCTTTAGAAAGTTGAGCTACAGCATTTGGGTGGTGGAGTATATAAATCTGAGAACCATACTTGTTGGCTTTAGCCTGAGAAATGATTGCATGAACGTTAGCAGGAGTCATCAACCTACCATCCGCACTGAGGTCATCACCTCCGTTAAGAGCGGAATACAGGGCAATAACATCTGTATCTTTCTTTCGTGCCATTCCTTCACCAAGCTGTCTTCCTATTATGGAAAACACATTGGGAGCAGACTGCCTGACGAGTTTATCAGTCAGAATAACCTTGGCTCCAACCTCACTAGCCGTAAGGTCTACCGTGGTCATTCCAATCTCTTCCTCGTCTATTATGTCCTGACCATCTACTAGGTCACTCATGGACATCTGTCCAACCTTTGGAACGGTTACCTGCTTGGCTCCCTTAGGCAGTTTAAACTGCTCAATGAGTGCCAGAGCCGGGGCGTTATGCTCCTCTGTATATCGAGCAGCACTAATAATTATTCTTTGGGCATTTGCAAGATTGCCCGTTGTAGCGGTCTGTGCCATAACTACACCTCTGTAATATTGCTAGTTTATTATCCTAAACCAGCAGCCCTTCGTGCTGCTGCAGCGGCTTCTTGCGACCTATCACCATCATTGTATCGCTCTAGCCATCTTTCTTCGCTATTAGAAGCAGCAGGGGTGCTTTGATTATCGGCAAAATTCTGGGACGGGACTAGCTGAGCTCTCAGCTTAGCTATCTCCGCATCTTTATCCCTGATGGATGCCATACCCTTAGCTGCCTGTTCCATGCCTTCGGGAGTATCATATCTCCGTAATTCAGCAAGGTCTTTTAACTCTAATTTATATTTGTTTGCAAAGTGCTCTGCAGCGTTGTTCTGTCCCTGTACAAATTTATTGTATTGTTCCTGTTCCTGACGAACACGAACAACCTCACTCTGTTGGGCCATCCACTGTTGAGCTACCTGTTGTGCTTGGTCTGGTAAATATCCCTGTTGCTCAAGTTGATGAGCATACTGAGTAGCCTGTTGCTGTAACTGACCACGTACCTGATTCTGTTGATACTGGTTATTCTGTTGCTCTATTGCTTCCAGTCTTTTCTGAAGAGTATCTATCTCTTCATTGTTACCCGGTACTTCTTCTGTACTTGCAACTGGTTCTGTAACAACAGGAGGTTCAGTAGTAGGTTCAGAAGAAGGTGGTGGAGTAGTTACTTCCCCTACAGTCTCTGTAGTCTCCTCTGTAGTAGTGATATCTGTAGGAGATGTATCAGTATCATCAAAGGTATTAACCCCTTCAAATTCTGAAGTGATATCAGTAGTCGTACCCCCTCCATCTGTAGGTGGTGCTGACTGTGTGTTATCTGGTTGCTCTGCCTGATTTACCATAATTACCTCAACCTAAAATAACCTTAGTATAACTAAGGTGTCAATGATGGAACCGATGGAATGGATGGTCTATTGGGTCTAAATTCTTTTGTTTGCTGGTATAAATGCCTGTGAAATGCCTTAGCCTCTAGGCTAGCACCTTCATAAAAATCTCCATACCAGAATACAAGTAATTCATCCATATATGGATAACCAGTTCTCTGGGCATCCATCTTTACAAGTTCCTTTCTTTTATCTGACCTCATCTTAACCAGAGTCTGTATCTGCTTGTCAGTATCGTACATCTGGCTCTGTCTACCCCTGTCAAGATTAAGATATCTATTCCACTTCTCTACCATCTGTTGATACTGTGGATGCTGACTACCGCCGGGCCATATGTCATCAATGTTTCTTCCTATATTCCAGTAAGGAGCAAGGTACTTCCTTGCGTTATCATAGCTCTTTTCTGTATTAGTATCATTTGCACTTAACCTACGCTCAAACTCATCATGTAATTCATCACCAGATGCCTCAGAAGATATACGAATATTCTCTACATAGGCTTCTCTATCTGCAAAGAACTGGTTCCATTCTGTATTAGAAGGGTCACTTGACTCTGGTTCAATAGCATAATAACCAGCCAGTAACAGGTCTATCCCAACCCTCATATCACTCATCTTACCTGCTGCTGTATAAAGAGACTGGTAGTATCTATCTCTAGTTTCTTCATCCTGTCCCTGTATGGAACGGTGGTATATCTGGGATACAGCAAGTTCAGCACCTTCATACCGTTTCCATTTATTAGACTTTTCTTCTCTCCATTCACTGGGAGAGAGAACATTAGTATCTCCACGTTGTATCCAACTTAGCAGTTGGTCATCAGACTTCATCTGTTGTTCAAGTAATTCTCTGCGTACCTTACTCATGGCACGCCCTGCCTTTTCAACATCCTCACCTGATACATTTGGAAACATATCTTCCGTAGCCATGCGTCCTGTTTCTCTTAATCCGCCACCCCGTTCAGGGTAAAAGGAATTAAGCATGGCATCCCAGAACGGAATCTCCTTTCTGGGCATACGTATCTCTTTCTGAAACTCGTCATATTCTTTTGGTGAGAGGGAAGTCTGGAACTCAATGCGTGAAGTCCTATCCATGTTACGGTAGTCTTCTACCTTCTGTTCCATAGGACGGTCTTCTAATTTCCTAAGGTCATCCATAGCCCTTAACCCGTAGTCAGTCATGGATGTAACCATTCGTCCAGTACCACCAGTAATACTTTCGTATAGATGTTCCAGTCTTTGTGGGCTTCCAAGGGGAATATCAAATTCAGGTATGTTTGCATCACCCATCATTCCTGAGATTCGTCTTATAGTTTCCGATGTATTTCTATCGTACTGTTCCTGTGACTCCATACCCTGCAGTTCTTCATCCACGATAGGAGCATTACGCCAGAAGTCCATACCTGTATATTGTTCCACTCCGACATTTACTATTTCAGGTATAGGTATGTCGGATATTGGAGAGGTGCTTTTCCATATCTCACCTGCAAACTTAGATTTATCAAGTGGTACTTCTTCATCTGTAATTTCATCAAGAAGAGTTGCCGACTGCATAAACCAGTTCCACTCACGTAACTTATGGGGAAGGACTATGTATCTTGGGGTAGGCCGTCCAGTCTGTGGGTCTAATATATAGTCTCCACTATCATCCCTTTCAGCAGGAAGCATAAATACCAATGCGTTATACCTAACGTACTGGGGTACATCATAGTAAAGAGGGATACCGTTAAACTTTTCTCGCTTATTCCAGTTAGTCTGTATTCCCCAGTATGTGACTGTTGCTCCACCCAGTATCATGGCAGCCTGTTTACGACCACCAGTTATATCAAGTGTTCTTCCAGTCTGCCCACGACCTGCAAAGGTATCAGTACCAAATTCAAACTGTGGGCCATCAGCAACAGGATTCTCTACTGGTCTTATATCAGGATGTAAATCTATTCCAAGTGACCTAAACGGCAACTTAAACCCTTCAAATGCTGCATTAAGAAACAGTACATACTGGTTCCATCTGCGTATCTGGTCACCACCACGACCAAAGTTAATTGTGGAATCTATACCGTTAACAGCTGCGTGTCTTAATTCAGAAGACTCTACAAGTGGGCCACGGGGTTCTCTATTAGGTACAACCTCATCATTAACATTAAACTCAGGATTCCAGTTATCCAGAAGTTCTTTCTGAAAATCTTCACGGGACAACTTCATAAGACGGTTATATTCTTTTTTACCAATAAGTTTTTTAAGAGACTTTTCCATTACTGCAAGTCGTGGTGCTTGTTCAATAGCTTCACCAGTTGCAGGTATAGCTCTCTTTAACTTGCCACCAATACCCTGACCTGTCTGTATTGCTGTAGCCCTTAATAACTTATCAAGTTCTTTTGGGGAAGCGTTCTTTCCAAGAACATGAACATTATTTATATGACCTGCTTCAGAAAGTTCTTTTGCTATCTGACGGTAGTTAGCATCAACATCATAGAATCTAGCCTGATATCCACCAACAGCCTGTTGTAATTCAAGTAATCTATTCTCTGCACCAGTACCAGCCTTGTACAGGCTTTCTACTATCTTAGCTATGGTTGTATGGGGTAATATGCCAGCACGTATTAATGCTGTGTACATATCTATAACAGCGTTTCTTACAAAGAAGAGTGGGTTATAGGTTGTATAGACACCACGGAAATATCTGTTGGACGCTGCAAGTATTGTGTTGACTTCTCCCTGACCACGTATAGCCATCCCAGCCCTACCGTTAACAGAATCCCAAAGCCACTTTGGTATTTCTTCACCATCTACTCCACCGAATACGTATCGCTCCCCGTTCTCAAAGTAAGAGAAATATCCAGAATCAATACTTTCATTGTATGGAACTGGAAGTAGTCGTTTCTCTTCAGGTTGACCTTTCTTCTTTATAATACGTTCAAACTTATCATCTGAAGCACGAACTCCCGGCCCTGATACCTGTTTAAGACCCTGAGTTTGCTCATTAACCATCCTAACAACCTGTTTCGTTACCCTGTTTCTGGATATACGCAACTCAGTCTGTATCAGTTTACGGAGCATAGTTTCACCAAGTGGTGGCAATGCTCCCATAACTTCTGGATTATCACTAAACTCATAGATACCCTGAGATGTAACCTGTTGATTCCTAGTGCTAGAAATCTCCTTGTTGCCTCTCATGGTCTTGTTTTCAAGACGGAACTCTATATATTCAATAGGGTTATACCAAGGATATGCAGAAGCAAGTTCATCATGTAACCGCTGAGATATTATTCCTTCATCAAGTAATCGAGTACGCATATTCGCATACTCATCCCTAACTTTTGTTGCTCCTTCAACAATGGCATCATACTGTTCCTTAGAGTAGTCTTTTCGTAACTGAGCATCCCAAGTTAATATTTTTGCTGAAGAAGTTCTTTCTCCTGTTACTGGGTCTATAATATCTGGAAGTTTTTCTTTTTTAAGTCTTGCTCCCTGTTGAATAGAAGGCCAGTGTTTTAATTGAAGATATCTTTCTATATCAGCCTGTTTTACACCCATCTCAAGAATAGGAATAATGTCGTTTCTTATAAAGTTTGTATACTTGTAAGCTCCTCTTGATGGAGCCCCTGCAGCAAGAATTAATGCACCAACAACATCTTCTTTACTTCCCGGTCTGAATAGTCCACCCGGATGCCTTGCTCTTACCCAGTTATCCTGAAGTATCCGTAATCCATAAGATGAATCCCAGTAAGAAAACATCAGCTTTACATATGTATCAGCAGACATCGGGTTTCTATCTTTTATGGCTCTAGCTATCTTGTCAGGTACATCTCCTACTGGAATTCCTCTTCCAAATTTCTTCCAGAGTCCAGATGAAACAATTTCTTCTATTTCTGTATGACCAGCACCACCCCCACGCTGTCTTCTTTGTTGATACTGTTGTATAGATTCTGGTGGGTAAATACCAAAAGTTGGTTCTGGAGCTACAGATGGTGTGACGGTTGGGGTAACTTCTTCTGGTACTACCTCCTGTGCCGTAGGGCGTTCAGGAAAATCTATCTCTCTAGTAACACCACGAACCAGTTGCTCGTCTGTAAGAGGACGGGGAGTTCCTTCTATATCAGAAACAACAGACCTTAACAGAAGGTCATCTGATAATTGTGTTGGTTCTGGAGCTACAGCTGGTGTAACTGCTTCTGGTACTGCCTCAACAACTTCATCTAATATTGACGTATCTAAAATCCCTACTTCTTCCATAGGGTCAGTTGATTTTATGAGTTTTATTCCATTCCTACGTAAGATATCGTTGGTATCTGCATAAGAACCAAATTCATCTTGTACGTGTCGTTCATATAATTCTCCAAGAGAATCAAACATTTCGTCTAATACTTCATCAGTATAATAATCTAGATTTCTAGATACACTTTGTGTCTCGGCAGCTAACAGTTGTACAAGACGTGTAGAACCAAAGTAGTCTCGATAAGAAGAAACAGGAGCATCCATATCCCATATCTGATGAGGGCGAACATTAACATTATACTTCGCTACATCTTCACCAAATGATTTTGCAAGTTGTTCGCTAGGAGTTGTATGTAGTACACCCTCTCCAAACGGTAATACTCCAGTATCTGTTAATCCTTGTTCTACCTGTCCTACTCCTGCTTTTGTTCCTCTATATAAAACTAAATCTGGAGTGACTGCTTCTGGTACTGCCCTACGTACAAAACCATCAGCATCAGCTACACCCATAGGTGTTTCCATTCCGGGATGCCATCCGCCTTCTGGTAGAGTTGAAGTTCTAGGTGCTTCAGATACTCTAGTCTGAGGAATTTGTGGAAGAGCATCAGGAATTTCTCCGGGGTTAGTAAACTGGTCTAATAATATTCCTCGGTCTGCCCTTGAAGCACGTTCTTGACCAAGTGCTATATTTTCTGGAGAAAGGTCACTCACATCCCATCCAGCTTTTATGGCTGCAGCTTCCGCAGCTTTATGTAATGGTGACCTATATTCATAAACAACTTTAACTCCTCCAGCTACCTTCCTTATTACTCTACCAACAAATGGATTTAATCCATCTTTTTCTGCAGCCCTTATAGTTTCATAAGTAACCGGAGTTCTTGTTGCAGGAGTTTCCGGTACAGCTTCAGTAACTCTTGCTGCAGGGGTTTCAGGAGGAGATGGTCTTCTTCCCATTACCGCTTCTTCTGCGGTTCTAGGAATTTCTTGTTCTACTGCTTGTATTGCATCTAGTCTCTCAAAATCATCCACTACAGCTTTAGCACGTATATTTATTCTTGGTGGAATAACAACATCAGGATTTCTTACAATAACTCCATCTTGTAATATAAAGACTTCATCATCTATATCTGTATAACGTTTAAAACGTTCATTTGCTCCATCAACAATTTTTTGAGTAGGAACATCTTCTATACCTTCAGACATAACTCTAATTTGATTAGAATCTATTGCTATACGTTCAATAAGCCCATTAACCTGATTTCTGTTAATAGCAGTAGCAATACCAGTAGCTGCAAACCTAAACGGGGCAACTACTGCACGGGCTATGGCTTCTTCCATAACTTCTAACGGTTTAAGTGCTATCTCAGCACCACGTACAACCCCTCTGGCTGGTTGTGCCAAAGGTCTAGCTGCACCAGTTGCCGTAGAGAAACTGGATAGTCTTGGCCCAGTTCGTAATGTTTGCAATCCAGTTCTCATAACCCTTGCAGGTGGGATAGCAAAATATGGAAGTTCCTCAGCAATGCCTCTTGTGTATGGAGGAAGTTTATACAGGTCTTCTCCCACCTCTCTTCTTTCCCTGACACTCAGGGGTCTTCCCAGTTGTGCCTCTCTCTTCTGGGATTCTATGTCGATATTCTGCTTACGCATGGTATCGGCTTCAAATTCCATAGGCACGTTTATATTCTCACCTATCACTCCTCCAATGTTAGTAATAGGGTTCATATTTTGAAACTGTTCAAAAGCACCAGCAGGAGAGAAACTTCCTTCAGGAGTTATGTACTGGTCAAAACTAGGAACCACTCTTCCCTGTTGGAATCTACCTACAGCATCCCACCAAGCCTTATCTTCCTGAGGGCCAGTTTCTTGCCATTCAAACGGGAGGGGTTCAAGTGCTCTACTTACAACAGGAACTACACCACGCCTGTGTATGGCTTCAATTCCCTCTAGTCCCTGTTTAACTAGAGGTAAGTTAACTCCCGTTTCAAGAGCCTTTAATCCAGCAGGGGCAATATACTTGTCCCATATTTCAGGATTAATAGTCGGGAACGAATAGTTCATCATTAGAAGTATATGTGCCTAGTTGTAGGTGAGAACCTCCTGTTAGACATACCTCTCTGTTGTGGTGTTAATGCTGAATACCTCTGTGTAAACGGGAACTGTCCTAGGTAATCAGTGAAACTTGTCATCTTTGAAGGGTCAGTTCTATTTGCCAGTTCTTTACCTTTAACTCCTAGATACTGGTTATAAACATCGGAGAACTGGTTACGGTAATAATCCTGAGCACGTTGTTGCATCGGTGCTGTTCCACCAAACTGAGTACCCCCCAACTGTCCCATGAAAGCAGTCTGGGGTTCCATCTCCAACATAGTCTGGTAGTAATCATCAAAAGCAGTAAAGTTATTATTCTTAGCCATAATTTCTCCTACCAGTTCGCTGCATTTGGATTTCCAAATTCATCAAGCATTCCTTCGTAATAGTTAGGTATATCTCTAGACCCTCCATAAGGGTCTGCTCCTGCTGCAACCACTGGAGGCATACCTACAGGAGTTACCGCAGGAGTTACCGCAGGAGTTACCGCAGGAGATATAGCAGGAGATATAGCAGGATTAGAATAAGGATTAACTACAGGAGTAGCTACAGGAGCAGGAATCGGTGATGCTGTAGGTGGTCGGTTATTAAACGATGTCTGTATCCAGTTAGCAAACTGGCTGGCTCCCTGTTGAGGGCCGTACTGTGTCTGCATCAAATCATATATATTACCCAAGTTATGAAACCCTGCACTTCCCAGACCTCTCGTACCCATTGCTGCCTCTGTAGCAGATAATATATCTTCCCTCTTAGGTTCTTCACCATATACAAGACTAAAAGTTGGGTCTATCATGGAATAATCTGTTCCACCAAGAGCTCTTAGATAATCAGAAAGCTGACCATAAGATGCCCTTACATCTCCAAGTCCTCTTCTCTGACCACTACCTAGATACTGTCCAAATGCAGGACCGGGGTTATAAGCATCAAATGTATCCCCTAATGCACCACTAGCCTGTCCAAGACGGAATCTACCCCATGCTGGGTTATATCCAGCATATAAAGAACGTTGACCAGCTGCTGAACCAAGTGCTCCAAGAGAAGCACCGGGAAACATAGACATCCTGTATCTCTGGAAAGCTGTGGTGGGAGATATATCTCCAAATTGACTTATGGATGAGGGTACATTCCCTCCTGCCATTGCAGCAGCCAAGTTAGCGTCTGCAACCTCTGAACTTCCTCCTAGAGTCATAGGTATGTTTCCTGTTCCACCGGGAGGAAGAGTATATGTAGGTACGTTACCACCGGGAGGTACGTTACCACCGGGAGGTACTACAGATGGTGGCACTGTAGGTGGTACTCCACCGGGAGGTGGGCCACCGGGGGGAGGTGGGCCTCCACCGGGTGGTGGTGGGCCTCCACCGGGAGGTGTTCCACCGGGAGGTGGTGGGCCACCGCCGGGTGGCACTACAAGTGGTGGGCCTGTAAATTCACTTGTCATTGACATTGAATCATCAGTAGGTGCTACAGGAACACCTCCTCCCCAACCTTCGTCCATACCCATCCTACTATCACCTATTCTTGTACCACTTGGAGATACAGCAGTATATATTGCTGGGTTTCTCCAATTGCCACTCCAATCGGCATTAGCAGCACCTCCTGCCCAACCTTCATCCATACCCATCCTACTATCACCACCTGTATATAAAGGAGTACCACCTCTTACGACAGCATCTGCATCTGCAGCACTCATTCCTGAAGTAGCCTGTATATTTTCAGTAGCAGTAATATTTTTATTAAAAGCATTAGGGGTGAACTTATTAAATGTAAGTAAGGAAGGTGCTCCCTTATCAAGTTCAGCCTGTCTGTCTAGTAAGTCTTTATAATTCCAAGTATCTGATTGACCTATGCCTTGCCTTTTAATTACATTAGGAGTATCTGTGGTAGCTGTTCCAATTTCATACCCCTTTGACCCAAAACTTCTCATGCTAAGAGGTACATCTACTACATTACCTGCATCGAAATTCTTTTCAAATGTATTCTGACCACCTACCCCTCCCAATTTAGTATCATTGGCATCCATATTTGCCAGAACGTAGTCAACCCATAAGTCATTATATGCTTTATCAGTTAGAGAACCCGAAGCTAACCCTAACTTTCTTTCTGCTTCAGCTTTAGTTTGCCCCGGTCTATTTATATTTTGAGTCTTCTGGGTAGATGAAAGATGTCCTTCATATGCCTGTCCAGTATTAGGGTCAAATCCAAGTGTTCCAAATTGATTAGCAATTGCGTCACCATCACCATAAAATCCAGTTACCCTGTCTGGGCGTTCTGTAGTAAAACCATTCCCAGAACCTACAGTTGGTGTAAATGAAGGTGTAGGTGTAACAGTATCTATCTCATCACGAGTTGCCATCATGGAAGCAGCAAGTGCTGCTGCGGAACCTGAAACTGGTTCTACTTCAGGGGTAGAAATTTCCCCTACTCCTGTCACACCTTCATCTCCAGTAGTAGTAAAAGGAGCAAAAGGATTTTGGTTATTGCCCTTATTATCCATAATTCCTGAGGCTACCCTTCCGATATCCTCTGGAGGAACTACTGCTAACTTATTCATATTGGCAAATAAGGATGGAACAAATTCAGTTTCCATCATCCATTCTTCATATTCACCTGCCATACTATCCTCCTCCTGCTGGTGGGATAAGACCCATGTTAGCCAGTCTTGTAGTTGTATCCTGTGCTCCGGGTCTTGGAGTTCCGGGTGGAACTGACGGGCCTACTGGAGCGGTTGGAGCAGTTGGTGGAACTCCCATACCAGCGTTAGGCATAACCATAGGTGAGGCTGTTGGGCCTCCTCCCGGCATTGGTGGTGGTGCTCCTCCCATTAATTCTGGTGGCATACCCTGTGGTGGCATACCCTGTGGTTGTGGTGGAGGTTGATTTCCAGCTGCCATCATCTGGGACTGTTCCATAGATTTCATCATGAACAGTTTCTGCAATTCACCCTGATAGAACATAGCCAAGTCCTGACGGCCCTGACGTATGGATGCCTGAAGAAGAGTCCAGAGTTGTGCTTCTGGAAGTATTCGTTCAGCCATCTGAGCATTGATAGCATCATCCATCTGGTCTGCTGACTGCAATCCAAGAACATGGTCACGTATAAATATATCTGGTAGTAACGGTGTCGGGCCTTCCCTAGCTATCTGAGCCATGCTCATCTTGGACATATCATCTTCTGGAAGCTGACCGATAAACTCTATCTCAGGGTCACCAGAGTTCTTGATAATATCCGATGAAATCTCCTCAGAGAAATACATCCTGTTTCTATCCTGACCGCTTACTTCTATAGATTTAAAAGCACCAGTTATGTACTGGTCACTCAGCATCTTTGCTATAGACATATATGCACGTTCCAGAGCCTGTAACCGTGGAACTAAAACAGTTTCAACACCCTGTCTTAGTGTATTGATAGCAAAACCTGACAGTTGGAACTCAAGCTGACCGTAGATAGAGTGTGGTAATCCACCTCTCTGCATCTCACCAGACACCATTCCCATGAAGGCTCCAGATTCTCTGGCCATCTCAAGCAGTCCGAGAGGTTCAACGTCCTCTCCCTGACCAAGTGCTATCTCTGAACCTTCCTTGAACGGGTCTTCTTCCAGTGTCTTTGTACCATCTCTGGATTTAACCTTTAGCCCCTGTCTTCTTGAGCGTGCTGTTAGTTCAAGCATGACGCTCATCATAAAGTTATGTTTTTCAAACAGTTCACGGGAGGACTTGTAGCAAGACTCCCCGTAATCTTCTATGGTGTCGTTATTTCCCGTATCGGAAATTGCCTGAACCATAGGTGTAGCACCAACTGGGCCGATAAATACAGGAACACGGTCATATCCGTGCTTGGTTCTTCTCTTTAGAACGGTATCATCACTGACAACGATGTTATCTTCACGGTCATAGAAGTCGTATACGTCTACTGGTTCCTTGTCATCCTCACTTCCTACCTGAATATCATAGGAGGCTTGAATTTCAGCAGGAGTTTTCTTGGACTTATAACAGGCCCAGTCGAGTCCGTTCTTGCCTTCACCCCAGTACGTGTGCATCGGGTCAAAAGGTTGGATATCAACGTAGGTTTCACCTTCGTCATCTTTAACCAACATAGCCCTACCTGCGTACCAACCCCTGAGAGTTATGTACCAAGAAAGCTGTTGTCTAACTGTAGGTTGCAACCTGTTCATCAGTCGTTCATCGGCAGATTTCAGGATACCAATAAGAAATTTTTCCTTGGCATCGTTGTTCTCACGCATCTCCCTTTCCGAATTACCGTAGGGAATACGAACAACCATGTCGGCAGAAGTCATCCATGAGATTAACTTGTCTGCATATACCTGTGGTTCGTTGGAAGTGTATGACTGGTAGCCGTCACCTGCGTCAAACTCGTCAAGCCTGTAGAGCTTGTGGTCATCATCCATGCGAGAACGCATAGGTTCAGTCAGGTCATAGTGATTATCTACTAAAGCAGTTATTTCTTCGGGTGTATAGTTTGCCATTTACCAGCGTCTTACCTTGATAGTAGTCTTATCCGTAACGTAGCCGTACCCGTAGCGATTTATCAACCCGTAAATCACTGCCTTAACACCGTGGTTATACCTGTCCTCTGGTGTCTGCCCAACAATATTACCATCTCTGTCCATTTTCCACTTGTATGCTCTTGTCTGTCCGTCAAAGGGGTTTGCCTTTACCCCGAACTCTGACAGTATTCCTTCACACTTTGGATTAAATACAATTCTTGGTTCAACATTTGTAACAGGGTCTACCTTGAGAAATGATTTTAAACGTTCTGTACCTTCATTGATACGTATTTTTTCTGAATCAAAATAAATCCCTGTTCTTTCAAGCCATACCTCTGCAGGTGCAGCCATTGCCTGATGTTGGTATCCAGCTACGTCAATAACTCCGAACTGTGCGTCTTTCCACCAAGGTCTGGACTGGGCGATATCTATTATTTCATCGGTAACAAGATTTCTTTCATAGATTTCGTCAATCACTCTTACTTGGTCGTTGACCACCTGTATGATTTCACAGGCATAAGCCTCTGAATATCCGGGGTCAATCCATATATGTACCGGGATATCTGGTTCATAGGCCACATCTTCTATATGTATGTCTGGTCTTATCTCACTGAATACAAGTCCAGCTGGTGGTGAGGGTATTCCTTCAATCCTTTCCATGAAAAAGTCATCTGATGAGGCTCTTTCAAGCGAGAGAATCTCAGGGTCTTGTCTTCCACCGGGGTACAGGTACTGGTTTGAGTAGCTTGGCAGTGAGAAAGCCTGTTCTTCTTCTGACCCTGAGTGTTGCCATGACTGGTACATCTGTGGATACCATCCAAGGGAACCTTCAAAAGTACCTGAGAGGAACATCCACCCTCTCTTTGGAGCACACCTCCCACGCAACCTGTGAAAAGTTTCTAGGTCTAGCTGTGATGCCTCGCATCCTATGATGCCGTTGGGGGCTCTCATAGCCAGAGTTCTTGGGTCTTTGGCTGATTTAGTCTCTATGCGAGTACCGTCAGCAAGGATAATCCTACCGGGGTCTACTCTTTTAGATGATTCTTTTAATAATCCAAGGCTGGCAAAGTCCTGAACAAGATATTCAAACTCCGCTCTTGTCCTTTCGT
>Ga0098036_1000454_pt1 | contig 18260 bp, 24 predicted proteins | sample 4_EtaG_FD_77064 | JGI IMG/M metagenome (GOLD analysis project Ga0098036, IMG submission 77064) | Marine viral communities from the Subarctic Pacific Ocean - 4_ETSP_OMZ_AT15127 metaG | ecosystem: Environmental > Aquatic > Marine > Oceanic | place: Pacific Ocean | collected 2015-01-07 | reverse complement strand
TTTAGTTTTCCTCGAAAACAGAATCCTGACAGTTTTGACATAAACCGCTTATGCCAAATTCCTTCAGGGAAATTTCATTTTTGAATGTGCTGGCTGTCCCATTACAGGAAACGCACACATCTACATGTATTGCTTTAGTTCTTGAGAGATTACCGAAAATGGTTTCGGTGAGATCATCTAAGACCTTAGAAAGGGTGGGGTGTTTTTCTGATGGCTTCATCTTATTAGTGCTTGTGATAGATTACGGTCTCAATTTTTGGATCCCAGCACGCACGACAGTCGCCGCATTTATTTCCTTGCGTAGGGGCTGGACACTTATACCCAAATTTGCCCATATCGCCATGCACATCCCCAATATAGGAATCTGATACAACCATACTCTGAACGGTTCCAGGTCTTAGCAGGGGTGGGTATTGGTCCACGTTGGGAGCGGATACGCGAATAATAAGATTCCAAGGGGGGTTGGTTGCAAGGCGCAGGTATTGCGTAACGTAGCCATATTCCTTGGTAGGGAGCCAGTGCATAGTATCGGGGGTGGCATTAGCTACGGCCTCAATTTGTAGAAGGTGGGCAAGGCTTTGGATGTCGCCAGAATCATGCCAGCGGAAATAGTCGGGGCTTTGCTTCTTTATTAGCGTGACCATAGCCTCAACCCATTGCGGGTTATCTAGGGAATCTAAGCGCTTTTGTAGTGCAGCTTGAACCATAGGGAAACCATAGCGACCCTTGCGAGCATAACACCCCGAACAAACCGAATTAGGGTTTTTATGTAAAACGCTACCCGTCTGACACTTGAACGCGGACAGGTTATAAGCCTTCCCAGGCATCTTAGAGGGCGAGGATAGACCGCCCGTAATGGCTTTGGCTTCTTTGATCTTCATGCGTATATCATAGCAGAATATGGGGGCTGGGTCAAGCCTATTCTTCCATGGCTGAGGCGCATTCTAAACACACTTCGTGCTGAGGGGAACCAGTAGGCTCACCACATGCCCAGCAAGTGCGCGGACGCACCGTCATGTAATTTGTTCGGAGGTTTCTATAATAGACAGCCTGTTCCTGGGCTTCCTGTTCTGTTGGCAAGGGCATAGGAGGCATCTGGGCGGGGTAGTTCATACGTAGATTTTACACCAGATCGCGCCCAATTGCAAGCGTAGTATCCATAATGATGAGAAAAACTTAAGTTGTTGTTGTGTAAGGGTTTAGGTCGTTGCGACCGGCCCGCGAAGCGGGCCTAAGCCTATGGTATATAAAGAGATAAAAGAGGTGGAAGCTGTCCGTGACCTCATTGTTGCGATCGTTCCCATCGAAGGTCCGATGTCAGACCAAGTTACCATCCTGTCTACTAGTTCAAAAAGCATGAGCGTAGAACCCCTAGATGAACTCAGGATGCAACGAAGACTGGTGCAATACTTCCACCTCAGAATATAAAAGAGGAGCGTCCCGTGCCACAGACCAAGCCGTGCATCGTCTTACCAATGATGTCACCACGTATCGAGTTCCTTTCGACAACCGAAGGGGTGCAAAGAAGGCACATCGTAATGTATCGGACTCCTCAGAATAAAAAACTCTAGCAATCAAGGGCCGTCTGTCCTTCCTCTATCTGCTATCGTGCGGAGAATGGAAGCGAGCGCATACCGATGATTGCTAGAGCCTACACATCACCCTGCGTTGAATGTAAAGGGAGTGTTATAGCGCGTGTTCCACACTTCGACAATGTGTTTACGCTTGCCCATGTGTTTTACTACACCTGTGCGACGGTTCACGATCTTATACAGTGGCGTAGATGCACCACTGGAGCGACCGTAAGAGTAGCAGATATAGTTAGAGTTTGAGAACTGAACCTGACGGAATGAATTACTTAGCATATTACGTAGCCTTCCTTGCCTTCTTGGGCATCTTCTTTTGGAGTGTGTGCGCTTGGCGAGTAGCGGTTGCGGAATCTAAGTTTGCCTTAGCTTCTGCCACTGCTGCCTCATCAAGTGCGGGGATGTTCTGTGTGATTACCACACAAAGTTCGTCGAGCTTCGGACCATTTAGACCGTTGACAATTTCCCTCGCAAGGGAAGCAATCTCGCTCTTTAGGTAATCGCGTTGGTTGCTGATGTTATCAAGTGCAACCTCGGCGTATGCTCGCTGTGCGTCGATCTCATCAACCCATAGCTGGTGAGTGAGGCGGCGAGTCTCAAAGGATTGGGGGCCGTTACCGAATCCCTTTTGGTATTCGATGGTTTGCTTGGTTAGGTCTTCCAGCAGAGCCGTAAACACCATAACCTGTGAATTGTCCATGACCTGTTTCATGGCAATCTTTTCTTCTAAGGCCTTAGCCTTGGCGTTGGTTTCTGCCAACATTTCTTCTGCGGTCTTGCGCTTTGCGCGGGTCTTCTTTTTCTTGGTCATAATTACCTCAGTGGGTGCGTTATTGCGAATGCAAATTCTAGCATAAAAGAGAGGGCGTGTCAAGCCCCCTTTGTGATTAGAAACCGAAATCGTCTTCTTCGTCGTTTAGGGCGATAGCTGCACGCTGGGCGGGGGTCATAAAGAAAGCGAACTCGTCACTATCCTCATCCCATGAAACGCTCAAGCGGTCATCCTTCACAAGCTGTCGGAGGACCGAATCTACTTCATCAGTAGTCGGCCCGAAATCGTCAAAATCTCTTCTTAGAAAGCGTTCGATCATGTGTATATGGTATCAGAGGTGGGAGAGCGTGTCAAGCATAGTCTTCGTGACTTTTACTCTATTCTGCAAAAAGTTAAGTGCTTATACTATAGGGGTTTAGGTCGTTGCGACCGGCCCCGCAGGCGGGCCTAAGTCTATGACTGTAACTGACTTAGAGGAGTTTCCTGGAAATACATATCGCGTTCAATCTTTAGGCCAAGAGGGCCTCTAGTCTTTCGCAATTCGTCCAAGCTGAAATATCCAAGCTCAGTCTCCAAGCCCTCTACAAGCCCGAAGAACATTTCCTTTTCGGGGTCATACTCCGTAGCATACCATGTCCAGTTACTATCTGGAGTGAAGAACTTCGCGTATGCAATTGCTTGTCGAAACTCACCAGGAGCTTCGCTGTTGTAGAATTTGGGCATGTAAGCAGCCAAAGAGTCTGGAAAGAATTCGTATTTCATTAGTAGCCCTCGTAGTATTCGTCAGTGCCAAAACCAGCAGAGCCCAGAGCGGACTCCACATCAAACATATCGTCGTGATCAACATCATCATATGCGTCGATACGACCCATTTCCTCTGTGCAATCACCGCAGAAATCCTCGGTATATTTAATATCACCAAGGTGATCCTCTACGTGATTCTTAGAGGCAGAAGGATTGTCAGGAGTGAGGAGAGAGGCGCAGCAAGCGCAGCGGATAAGATCTTCCATGGGTATATTCTAGCCTAAAGTAGCAGCGGATTCAATGATGCGATCAGTATTCTCTTTATAAACATTCCACAGAGCGTCAGCCAGTTCTGACGAGGCTACCTGTGGGGAGATTTGATACTTCTCACTATTTACAACAGCATACCAAACCGTAGCATGTGCGCTACGTGGGCCATACTGGACAAGGTGGATAATCGCTTCTGAGTCGCCCTTTGGGATATACGTTCTGAGAATGTTCATATGTAAATTATACCTCAGAAAGGGTAGGCGTGTCAAGTGTAGCATCGAATTCCGCCAGGAGTTTCTTGCCCTCCTCAGTATAGCTCAATTCACAGCGAGCAGCCGTAGCCATCTCTTCGTGGTGATTCACCCCCATCCAACCCTTGAGGAAGTGGACGAAGCTGGGGGAGTTCTCAAAAGCGATGTCGAGCAACGCCATATTTTGTTCTTTGTTCATACGTGTATTCTATCAGAAATCTCAACTAGAAACAACTATTTATTTCGTAAAAACGTAAGTCGTTAAATGATAAGGGTTTAGGTCGTTGCGACCGGCCCGCGAAGCGGGCCTAAGCCTATTCCTACTAAGGATTTGTGGGAGCGTCCCAATCCTCGTCTGAGGGGTAATCCACAGGGAAAACAGGATCGCAAGCATTTTCTTCGAAATTCATAGAATTATACTTACTCTCAAGAATCTCATCCAAAGTAGCTACGATATCCTGGGAGACATAATCCACTGGAAGGGAGGAAACGTATGCGATTACGCGAGAGAATTGCAGAGGCGTGATGTAGCCCTCTACATCATTAGATAGGACATACCTGTCAGACCACTTCTCGCCATCCTCATCCCGAATCACTGCAATTTCGCAGTCCTTGGACTCCCTGGCATAGTCTACCATTGGCCCGCAATTGGTATAGTTTTCGCAGTAATGCATCTGGCCTGTGCCGACAGAGACAGTGTAGCCATTGGGAAAGGTAACCTTGAAACCATCATTTCTTGTGCTGAACGTCATGTGTATATTCTAACCTATTTGGGAAGCAGTGTCAACAGTAGAACCGTGTTCCCTCAAGCCCCAAGATCCATCAAAATCCTCCCATGCAAAAGGGTTTCCCATTGCGGCGAAGTCCTCATCCAGACAGCTAACAGCCCGCCAAGCGTTGAAGGCCTTTTGCTCCTGGTCGGGAGAGAAGGTCATAGTAGGATTGTCTACCCCACTGTGGACGATAGAGAACTGACCCCGAGCGTTGACGGTCAGGTCTACGTAGACGTTAGCTCCCGTGGTGATCCGCCTATAGGAGATCGTCGCAATGGTAGAACCCTCGTAGCGAGGAGTAGTGGTAACGCCGTTAGGCATAAGGAACTGACAGCGTTTGTCTTGAAACTTCATGTGTATATGGTATCAGAATTTGGGAGTGGTGTCAACAGTGCGAACTATCTTGCGAGCACTTTTTCGACCTTTTTCCAGTAAGCATTGGTCGCTTTCTTTTTGTAGCCTTTCGGCCCACCGTTGTGTATGCGGGCTATTTTCTCAGCATTGAACCCATCTAGGGTATTCCACCATAACTTGCCGTAGCGAGCCATATAAGCCCGCACAACACACTTGGAGTAGTCTCGGCGCATACAGTCCCGATAGTTTCCACCCAAACCGCTACGCTCTACAGCATCAGTCCAATAGATCTTCCAGATCTGGAGACATCCAATAGCTTTTCCATTGTCTCCAATAGCCTTATCGTTGCCATTGGATTCGACCTTGATCAGAGCATTCAAAAGCTTTTCTTGCTTCTGTCGAAGCTTAGATTGCCCTGAGACGCTACCAATAGCAGAGGCAGCGAGAATGACAGTGAATAGGATGATGAGCCATGTGGCCTTGCGTTCGTTGCGTTCGTTCATACAGTAGATCATACTCTATATATCGGCATAATGCAAGCAAACCTTTAGTGATATGTGCAAAATCTTTCAAGCGTCCTAAGTGCTTACCCTACAAGGACTTGCGTATATATCGATTACGTGGCTGGGACTCCTGTTCCTCGGGCTTCGCCCCATATACACAGTATCTATGAAATAATCTAATATCTCAAATTAACTCTAAAAAGTTCTAAGGGACTCCTATTAAGATTTAATTAACTCTAAAAGTTAGGGACTCCTAAAAAGCAGTTCTAAAAAACTCTAAGGGACTCCAATTAATCAGAAAGTGGTTCTTTCTTCTTAGAAGGGAGATCTTTTACAAATTTCTTTGTTTCAGGTGATATCTTATCTTTCTTACCTTTCTTTCGTGGTATATTTTTAAGAATATTATGTGTAGTAGCAGCGGCAATTGCAGCATGAGGTGCAGCATAAATTAAAGTATCTGCTACAGACTCTTTAAGTCTCTCATGTATTCTAGTGCTTTTCATTAGTTCTTTCTAGAAACAGCTTGAGTCCTACCTACGAATTTATCCATGGATTTACTGACAGGTTCTTTTCTTTTAGGTGTCCTGCCCATATCAGCTTTTATCTTCTTTTTAGTATCTCTAAAAGATTTAATTGCAGCTTTACCAGCCTTTGGACTATCAGGGGGTTCATCTTGTGTTAATCTTCCTTGCATGTAACTTCCAACTTTTGAGATTTGGTCGGACGCTCGATTATGGTCCGCTGCGGTTTTTCCAGCTATCTTTTCGGCTCTGTCGTATCCTTGTGATCTCTCAACATCGTCTAAATTACGCATACCTGCTCTTCTTCCAGCTTCTCGCTTTGCAAGCATTCCTATAATTCTAGAAGCACCTTTAGGTGTGTCACCAATCTCATCCAATTGCAAACGTTCATGAATTCTAGTATTCTTCATGCTATTATATAGTCGATGCCCGTTATAACAATGTTAGACTAAATTAGAATCTAGTAGGGTATATATAATAGAAGGATAGGATAATGTTATGAAGAAGGATCAAGAACAGCAGGAACCTGCTCCAACTCAATATATTGTAAAGGACACTGCTTCCGCCCTTAAGATGAAGAAGGTAGAGGCTAAAGAGTCCGCTGCTAGGTATAGGGCTGTAGTAAAAAAAACTCAGGCAGAACAGAAGCTAGAGATTGAAAAATTAAAGCTTCAGATGACTGCAAAAGAGGCAGCTTCAAAACATATTGCAATCTTTGGTCCATTATATCTCATGTTATTGGTTGCTGGTTTTCTATTCTCTATTCAATTTATTCCTGCTGAACAGATATCAGTTGTCTCAGCACTTTTAACTCTTTTGGTCACTATGATTGGCAGTAACCTTCGAAGTATCGTGAGCGAAGGTGCTGGTGAAAAAGATGATAATGGGAATGGTAAGCACTAATGAAAAAATCGGAACGTAACTTTAAAAGTCTCGTAACTTATTCGTTAAGGGGTTTTGTAATCGGTGTTCTGTGCGTTATTTTGCAGGGATGTCTGCTACTGGCGCTGGTTTAAGTTACTTTCTTTTCTTTGTTTGCTGCAACCCTTCTCTGGATTTCAGCCTGTCGGGGAGTTTCCTCTGTAGGCGCATGTTTACCAACACCAAATTCTCTTGCAGAGGCTCTACCTTCACCTTCGGCCTTTTTACGTCCCAAACGACTAGCGTTAGCGAGACGCTTCTTGTGTAAAGCCTCACCTTCTTTTCTGGCGACCGTAGTTCTGCCTACGATGTCATCTCCAGATTCCCCTGATCTTGGTTTCCAATCGAATTCACGGTTTTGAGCTTTACGCGCACCCTTTTTAAAAGCTGTTTCTTTTCTGTTAAGCCTCTTCAAGCCTGCACTGCCTTCAGCTAAACGATTATGTATCTTATAAGAGTTCTTCATGTTATTACCTATATTCTGCTGGATTTTGGTCTTGCAAAGCCTGGGAGTACGCTACCCCAGTATTCTTTTTACGGTTTTTCTTAGTTGTTTTCTTGGTTGTTTTCTTAGGTTCGTGTTGAGCGGCGTGACTTAGATCGCTTATGTCTGTTGATCGTTTATCATCATCCCTACTTTCGCCAACTGCTGATTTGCGTTTATCATTAGACTTCACAGACGGTGCTATTTTACGTTGTACCACTCCCCTATCCGCTTTCATCGTTTCTAATTTATCAGCCGCTGATTGTTGGGTAATATCACTTGCTTCGTGATCTTGTTCTGTCCCTACTACTCCTTTTCCACCTTTTGCTTGGCTCTTGAGTTCCCCATACGTTGCTTTAGTATAGTTTTTATTAGGATTCGTCTTACTCTTAATTTTTCTAAGTTCTCTTTTAACTCCTTCACTTAAGGTATTACGAATATCATTAACAGTCCTATAAGATACATTATCAGCGAGCCCGTTATCCTGGTCTTCTCCACCCAAAGCTAGTCTTATTCTTTCCTTAGCTTTTTCCTTTGCTAAATCTGTAGCTTTTTCCGTTGCCATGTCTGTAGCTTTCTCCTTAGCGACTTGACCAATACTACTTTTAGCGGTAGTGGACCCTCCTGCTCTAGCTGCTGTTCCTACAAGACCTCTAAGACCTCCGAGAGCAGCGGGAACAGCCCTTGCGGCCACTCCCCCTACTACTGCCAAAGGTGCAAGCTCATCTAACTTTCTGTGTATTCTATTTTGACCTTTCATATAAATATATAGTTATCGTCAATCGTCATCTTTGGTAAATGTAACCGACATTATACTTTTATCGGATCTAACACCAACTGTTTCTGTTCCTACCATTTCTCCATTAAACAGTTCTAATACTAGAGAATAATGTATTATACCATAATTGGGCTCATCAATTACAAATTTAAGAGTAATTGTATGATTCGGGTTGAAGTTTATAAGAGAGTTGCCAATAAGAGTCCCAGACCCTCTCCAAGTAGCGTTGAAGGTATGTCTATTTCTGGGATCTACTAAGGTTCCGTGAGCCTCAAATATTCTAAGTCTTTTTTCCTTAGTATATTCAAGCATTCTAGTGACTGGTATATGTCCTTCTGATGTTATTTTATGAAAATCAGAAAGAACGTAAATTGTAGACTCTTGTGGGGGAGGTCTATGTGATATTTTATCTCCTCTTTTGCCTCCACAGGCTGCTAAAAGAGATACAAGTATTAATGTTATTAAATTCTTCATGTATCTATTTAGCTACTTAGAATATTCTTAGTTAGAATAGATTCCATTTAGAAGAGTCAGGCCAGCCTCCGCCCGTAGGAGGTCGAACTTCCTCAAACTGCGCTAAAATAGCAGTAATCTTGTCGTTTTCTTCTTTAGTTAAGCCAGAACGCTCAAATTTGTCTAATAATTGAATAGCAGGAATACACCATCGAGATAATCCCTTTGATGGATTATTTTCCCAACTACCATTTGGCTTTATAACGTAAGGTACATATAATTTACCATCAAATTCTTTAAATCCGTCCAAAATCCATCTTGAAATGTATCCGCCCATTAGGTGTATTTCCTCCTGATGAGATGGTAACAGGTTAGATGCAGCAGCTAGTCCTTTAACCCAAAGACCATGTTCCCACACGGAATACCCATCTCTTCTACTTATTATTGGATTAATATTCATCGATAGCTTTTGTTCGAATTCCTCTAGTTGAATATTTAAAAGGTCTTGTACTCTCTTCTTCAAGCGTATTTCGATGTCTCCATCTAATACCGACGCTAAAGAACAACCAGCTTCTAATACCCTACCTCTAGCTCGCGCTGCTCCTGGTTTATGGTGGCTCGTTCCTTTGTTTACTACTGGATTAGCCCATAACCAACCTTCAGCGAGATCTCTTATTATTATTTCTAATCCTGGATCCTCGTATAAATGATAAGCTTGGCACAAACAATTTATTGACCAATGCTGATTATCCCAAAATCTCCACAGTGTTCCTTTGGGTGTTTTTGCTCCTCTGTCTAACCAAGGTGCAGATGGATTTGTATGCTTTATCCAATGATCTCCTTTTGATCTTTCGTGAAACCATCCATTAGAATGCAACACAGTTTTTGGGTAATCATCTTCCGTAGCTCTAGTACCATCTGGGTGTAAAAAGTGCCCAGGCCTACAAGCCTCCTGGTAGAGTTGTGAGCGCCATGAGCCAAGTCTATACCCATCACTATACATTTCAGGTAAAACCTGATACACGCCAAACTGAGGCTGACCACCTGTCCTTCCTGGGAATGCGGGGGTGTATATTGTTTCTTCAAATGGTGTGAAGAACTCTGTTTCAGAATCTGCTATATTAGCACATGCTATATGGGGGTCAACAATCCAATTTGGCATCTTTGGAGTCTTAGAACAAAATGGAGGAACTGCTTTGAATATCTTGTTATTATTTCTCAGGTCCTTATAAATTTCTAAACTTTCTTGGCGTTTGTTGGTGAAGTTATATCTAAAATGTACAACAGGAAGCCCTTGACCATGAGCTACAGGTAGGTCTGGGTATTTGGGGTTATCTAACGTTACGAAATCCCCGCCAGTAATCTCTATTCTCAATTCCTCTCTTTTGTAGATAGGAGTAGAATTTCCAGTGTGCCCAAAAGTTACGAAAACCCAGAAATCCCCTATATTACTATTATTATAAGCTCTTGCTATGGTTCGGATGCAAATGTGATCAACTCTATGAAATGACATGAATTCTTTCATGTCATAATTAGATTTTGACGTTTCCACCAAATCCTGAAGAAGATCCTCACCCTTTACTACTAAGCTAAAATTCTTAGCAGTCTTGGCTAAGTCTTTGTGCCAATAAAACTCAGGTGAAAAGGAGTCATCAAATGCGTTATTCTTCATGGTTTTCCCGCAACTTGCCAATCCAACCAAAAGGACTAGCAAACATAGTAACCTACACTTTGCATAGTCCTTTATGTTTGTCATGTTTTTGCTTCTGCTTTCTTACTGGACTTTTTATTTGAAGTCTTTGTGTTAGACCTTAAATACTCAGCAGCCTGCATTACGCCTTCTGGCCTATCTCCAGTAATCTCTTCAAACATATATAACCAAGAATCATTAACTTGTTGCCTACATTCTAGGACAAGCTGAAATAACATTTCTTCGAAGTTATCTCCACTAAATTTTAAGTTAATATCCATAGACTTTGAGATCTTTCCCAAAGCAGTCATTACCGCAACATATTTTTCTGAATCGTTCATATTTTATACCTCTGTTTTATATCATAGTATGTTGTATAAATTATTAATTAATTTACCTAACTAAAATAGAGGAGGTGTGTTATGGTTACTAAAAAACGGTGGATTCTAAGAAGGACTGCTAACTGTGCTGGAGGGTGTTGACTAGAATTCTGATTGTCTTGGGTGTAAATAAACATAAAGGACCCAAGAAGTTATGCTTCCTAGAAAAGCATCCCATAACCATAAACCAGTTGGGGATCTCCACGCTAAACTAAGAAGTAAGGCAGACCAGAACGAGAAGCACATGGCGCAGTAAAATAAACTAATCTTGAGCTTCTCGTTCATAAACTTCCTAAACGAAGAAGTTATTTGAGATACGACCATGATGTTGGTCATACTGAAGTTAATAAGTATCCATAACAAGTCATTCCAAACTTTTTCTAACATTTAATCGGCAACCTCTCGTTTTTAATAAATCCAGCCCTATTCTCTGCCCATCCTCTACCTGCCACTAGCTCTCCTGGGGAGTTATGTAAAATATGAATAGGAACTACTAGATTAGTAAGTCCCTTGTTGTAGGCTTTGGTTGTGTAGTGAATGTCATAAAAATCCCAATCTCCAGGGAAGTATTTAGGCTTATTCATACCTAGCTCTTTAAGAGTTTTCCCCGATGCTGCCATGAAACACCCATCAAGAGCTACCACTCTACCAGAAGCACCAAACCAGTTAGGATAGAATTCATCCCTGCCCTTCCCTTGCCACACAAACCCTCTCAGTTCCCCAGACTTTCGTTGTTCTATATCCCACCACACCGCTTGTTTCTTTAGGTGGGTTGTCCCAGCTACTCCTACGAACCCTACTTTGTTCTTAGTACAAACATTAAGAGTCTCTATAAATTGATTCTGATCATCCCAAATCTCAATGTCATCGTGGCACATGATTAGTATATCTTCATCAGAGGGGTTAATTCTCTCTACTTCGTTTCTATAAGCATCAAATATACTTTTTTCTCCTACTAGCCATCTATGATTTATATTGAGGCTTTTAAAGTAGTTTTCTAGCCTGAAGGAGGTGAGGCTTATCTTACTACTCCTAGTGCAGGACATGCTATATATCATAGGTTTGCTCTCATGAAACATACTCAAATACTATCCGAAGAGATATCCAAATACAAGGATGATCCAGTTTATTTTATTGAAAACCGAGTTAAGGTTGTTCACCCTATCAGGGGCCTTGTTCCGTTTCAATTATACCCCTTCCAGAAGAAGATTGTAACCGAATTACAGGAAAATAGATTTAATATCTTACGAAAATTTAGACAGGCTGGGTGTACTACGATCGTTGCTGCCTATACTCTTTGGATGATGATCTTTAGACCGAATACCACTATAGCTGTTTTGTCCAAGGATGATGAAGCTGCTAAAGAAGTTTTAGAAAGAATTAAGATCATGTATGATGAGATCCCAGAAATACTTAAGCCAAAGATTAGGTATAGGAATAGTCATAATTTAAAACTTAGAAATGGATCAAGATTACAGGCCAAAGCTCCTAGTAAGGAAGCTGGACGTTCTATTTCTGCTAATCTTTTAATTATTGATGAGGGGGCTTTTATTGAGCATATTGAAACAATTTGGGGTGCTGCATATCCTGTAATTTCAACTGGTGGTGCTGCCTTTGTACTGTCTACTGTTAATGGTATTGGTAATTGGTATTACAAGATGTGGCAGGATTCTGTTCGTGGCCTTAACGACTTTAACGCTATAGAAATCGGATGGGAAGATCACCCAGAATATAAAAGACAGGAAGGGTATGAAAAACTATACGAAGAGATGCTTACTTACCCTACTCCAATGAATATTGATAAGTGGGAAGAAACTACTAAAAAGAATATGGGTCCTCGTAGATGGCTCCAAGAGTTTGAGTGTGAGTTTCTTGGAACTGGGGATACTTATGTTGATGGAGAGATCTTAAGGTATATAAAGAAAAATGTAAATAAAGATTTCTACAGGAAATACAACAATAGAATGCGAGTCTGGAAAGATCCAGAACCTCAGTATGATTATGTTGTGGCCGTTGACCCAGCTTTGGGGAGGGATAGAGATCACTCAGCTTTTCATGTTATCAATATTTATAATGGTGAACAAGTCGCTGAGTTTTACTCAAATAAAACTCCAATTAATGAATTAGCTACAATTGTAGCCGAAGTTGGAATAGAATACAACAATGCTTGCGTATTCCCAGAAAGAAATACAATAGGAAATAACTTAATTGATAGATTATTCAACGATTTAGAGTATGATAACCTGTACATGGATGATAAAGGTCAATTAGGTGTTCAGATAGCTATGTCGAATAGGGAGACTATGCTGGCTGAGATGGAAGAGTATATTCGTCTTAATACTTTTAAAATAAACTCGGAGAGGACTGCTGATGAGCTTTTAACTTTTATTGTAACAGAAAATGGTAAAGCACAGGCTGATGATGGCTGTTATGATGACCTTGTCATGTCCTTAGCATTAGCTGCATTTGGTTTTAAAGAGATAACTGGGGGTACCTTAGTAGAATTTACCACAAGAGACCAGGATAATAGCCATATTCCACCCCGTGTTCAAACTACATATAAAATGAAGTCGTATGGCGGCTTTACTGAAGAGGAATACCTGGAATGGATGAAATAGACAAGAAACAGAAGCTGGACGAGGATGCAATTGGGTTTACTGGTTTCGGTGGTGGACCGAGGAGAAATACTTGGTATAGCCCCACTGGTAGGATGGCTAGATTTTTTAGTAAGTTCTTCGCTACTAAATCACAGCCTTATGTTGTAGGGGAGTTCGAAGACGAAGATCCAGAGGTGTCTAAGAAGAGAAAACCCCATCCAATGGCAGGGGATACTGTTTCTAATGTAGATATCTTAGCTCCCGATAGGAACGCTGGCGCTGGCGGGGCGATGGTTAGAGGATCTCTGCCTCAAATGACTCAGTTAGAGGTCGAAAGAAGAAAGCGGTATGTTGAGTTTGAAAATATGGATGATTATCCAGAAATCGCTGCTGCTTTTGATATTTACGCTGATGATTCAACACAGAAAGATACAAAGAATAGAAGGTGGGTTATTAAATCAGATGATGATTTAGTGAAGGATGAAATCGAGAAGTTATTTGAGAAAATTAAATTTGATCGTTACTATTGGGATATTGTTAGAAACACCGTTAAGTATGGGGATTGTTTCACAGAGAGTATTGTTAATTTAGAAAACCCCAAAGCAGGTATTCAGAGACTTAAAATTCTTAATCCTAATTATATTTATCGTGTTGAAAATGAATATGGATACTTGACAGACTTCCTCCAAGAAATTCCACAAAAGAATGATTGGGGAGCTTATGGTTTTGGGGCTGACAGTATGAAGGGTAAGCAATATATTACTCTTGATAGGAATCAAATATCTCACTTCCGTCTCCATACCAGTGATCCTACTTTTTACCCTTATGGTAAGTCTATCGCTGCTAATGCTAGGCAGATTCATAGAAGTCTCAAACTTATGGAAGATGCTATGCTCATCTATAGGTTATCAAGAGCGCCCGAGAGAAGAATTTTCTACATCGATGTTGGTAATTTACCTACTTCAAAAGCTATGGCTCATATTGAAGAGACCATGAAGAGGTTTAAGAAAGAGAAATTCTACAATTCTAACACTCAGCAAATAGACTCAAGATATAACCCATTGTCGGCTGATGAAGATTTCTTTTTTCCGATGAAGAAGGGGTCTTCTACTAAGGTTGATACTTTACAAGGGGCACAAAATCTTGGAGAGGTTGATGATGTTAAGTACTTTAGAGATAAGTTAATTTCTATTCTTAAAATTCCTAAAGATTTTATTGTAGAAAAAGATCAGGCCCCCGAAAGGAAGGCTAACCTAGCTCAATTGGACGTTAAGTTCGCTAAGGTTATTACTAGAGTTCAAAGATGCATTGAAATTGGTATGGAGAGTATGGCTAAAAGGCACCTCCAAATCAAAGGTTTTCCAAAGTCTCTCATTGATGATATGCGGATTGAACTTCCAGTTCCGTCCGATATGTTTGAGAAAAGGCGACTTGATCTTGAACTGCAAAAGGCTGGTGTTGTTAGCCAAGTATTAGCTCTTCAGTTATTTTCTAAAAAACACATCTATAAGGACTTCTATGATATGACTGACAAGGAAATTGAGAAGACTGAAAAAGAAGTTGAAGAAGATGTTGAGAAACAAATGGAACAACAGATGCAAGCTGGTATGATGGATCCTTCTATGGAAGGAGGAATGGCTCCCCCTATGGGTGGTGGAGCGGCTCCTATGGGTGGGGATACTGATGCTGTTGAGGGGGCATCCATGCATAATGTAGCCCCGTATGACACAGAAGGTGCAGAGAATAAACCTCCAACCGAATCTACAGAAGTAGATACTCTTATAAAACTAAGACAAAAACTTGTAATTGAGAACACCAAGGACGGCAGTTCGTCTGACACAATTGATATTTTAACAAGGAGAATCGCAAGGATTAAAGCGAAATCAGGAAATTAGCACTTTGCCGACTTCGGTGAAGCATATATAAACTTAGAGGAAATGACTATGCTTACGAATATATTCGAAAACAGAAATAAAAAAGTAACTTCTATATTGAAGTTAGGTGATTATCTTTCAAGATCTTTACGAAGTAATGTAGAGCTTTTTGATTTGAAAGATGACACTGCTACTTTTGTTACTGAAAACAATTACATCATCCAAGGGAAGGTAGATTTAGATAAAGGGAACATAAATTTAATTGATATCGAGGTTACCCCAGCAAATCTCTTCTCAGAAGGTAAAGAGTTTGATAAGTTCGTATCCCATAAAGCCATGTCTTTTCTTAAGAACCTCAATGAGAATGATTACCCAGAGACTAATTGCTCATTTACCGATCTTATTGGTTTGTGGGAAACTAGGTTAAAGTTTGATAAGACTGTTGAAAAACTCAATCTTAAGAAGGCAAAGTTTAACGAAAAGGTAAGCATCACTGGTGAGGGCGAGTATAAGAAATTAAGTGAAATAAAAGAAGGCTTAGTTGGTTTCCTTAAGGAGAACAAAGAAGAGATCCTCTCTATCCCAGAGATCAAGAACTCTGTTCGTTTTCTTAATGTTCTGTCTACCGCATTTAACTTCCCCAAAATCGATGAAGCTGGCTTGGAGAAGGATGGTAGTTATCAGATCAAGAAAGGTCTTAACGAGTCCATTTACGAAGTTATTTGTAAGCAGGAGTTAATTAAGAGAGAGCTTTTAGAAGCAAAAAATAACTTTGACGGTGCTTGGGCATCCAGCCCAGTTATCTCTAAGTTAGCTTCCAAAGTTTATGAGTCTGATGACGATGAGATTTTAATGAGTCTCGGTGAGGCTATCATTGATATTCCTTACTTATCTTTATCTACTAAAAAGAGTTTAACTGAATCATTCTCTAAAGCATTGGATTTAGATGGTGACTCTGTTGTTCCTATGGCAGATGTTAAAGCCTTTTCTTCTAAGATTTACGAGATGAAGAAACCTATTAGGTCATACCTCTCCGATATCTTAAATGAAGAGTATGGTATTAGTATCCAAAATCTTAAGGAAGTTCCTTCATTCAAGGACTTAATTAAAACTCAAGTTGTTATTTTCGAGACTCTTAGTAAAGTATCTCCAAAAGATTCAGTTCAGCAAAGTGTCCTTCAGGAGATTGCGAAGATGCTTAGTAAGAAGTCTGGGTCTGAGAGTTTAGATGTTAGCGAAGATATTTATAATATCTTCCACGGTGCTGGGTATGATAATCTTTTAACTGAAATGCAGTTAATGGATTACTTAGATTTTGATCGTGTCGCAACTGATCTTGGTCAAATTGGAGACATTCTCAGAATGCTCAAACAACAGACTGGGGTTGATGTTGCTGGTGCGGAAGAGCCTGGAATGGAACCTGGAATGGAGCCTGATGCTGCTCCAGAGATGGACCCAGAGCAATATGATTCTGATGAAATGTTAGACAGCGGGGAGGAAATGCCTGCTCAGACTGACGATGATATGGATGAGCCTATGATGGAACCAGAAGACGCAGCCGCTGAAGCTGATTCTGAGCTTGAAGCAGAACAAGAAATGGGCGATGAAGAAGGTATGGAAGAAGATCCCACAGAAGTGGATAAAGATGATCTTTTAGGTAACCTGTCTAAGCTGGATGCTCTTATTCAAGATCTAACTGCTGAAATCTCCTCTGGTGAGGAAGAGATGGAAGACGATATGGAGGGTGGCGAAGAGGATTTTGAAGGTGAAGAGGAAGAGGATTTTGAAGAGGAAGGTGAGGAAGAAGGCGTTGATTTAGACGGAGACGGAGAAAACGATGTCGATGTCGAAAAAGAAGAGCCTCCTAAGAAAGATTCTAAAGTTAAGAAGAAGTCTAAACCTCCTTTCAAGTAGGAGGATAAATGGCAGCAACAGGTAAACCACTCGTTCTAACCTTAAAGTCTGATGGAAACTATACCTTAGCGGAAGCTTTGGATATAGACGTATCGGCTATCAGCACCGATATATTAACTAAGTTTAATAACTCGTTAATTGATATCCAAGCGTCTGCCAACAGTATTGGCTTATCCGCCACAGTTTTAGAAGCAAAGGATACGATTGTATCTGCTGGTGTTGATATTGCTACTTTGTTTGGTGGTGTAGATACTACGCTATCGCAAGAGCAAGTAGAGGATTATGCTGGCGGAATGATTGGGGGAGTTACGGGTATTACGGTAACGTATAATGACAGTGCTGGCAATATTACTTATGGGGTTGCGAATACAACAGTAACTACAGATTCTGGATCCACAGCACTTACTCCTGGAGATACTCTAACCCTGTCTGGTGGAACTAATGTAACAACTACTTGCGTTGGGGATACAGTTGCAATTAATGCAACGGATACCACTTACTCCATACAGGATGAGCAGTTATCCCAGGTTAATTTCACTACATCTGCCCATGGTAAGTTACACGCTATTGAAGCGGCAGCAGATGTTACTGATGCTACCAATGTAACTAATGCTGGCGCAGTGATGAAGTCATTTTCCACAACAGCAGGTATGGACTTTGTTTTGGATCAAGATGATTTTTCCTCTGACAGTGCTACAAAGTTAGCAACCCAGCAGTCCATTAAAGCTTATGTAGATGGTCAAATAACATCAGAAGCAACTTACGGTGACAATGACCCTCTAAACTTTGGAGCAGGTTTGGATTCTGGAATTTCCTTCGATGGAACAGATACTAACTGGCACTTACAGAAAGTAGGAACAGGTAATCTAAATGTGTCTGGTGGCATTAACATGAAAACTGGTGGGGATCTCAACGTTACGGGATCCTTGAACGTATATGACACGCAAAGAGATATAGCCCTATTCCACAATAACGCAGCGACAGCTACAATAGGTCTTGCAGGTACTGTTACAAGTGCCACCCTTACTACGAGTGGTGTTAATACTGTATTAGAAAACACAGCAGACGGTAATATAATATTCAGAACTAGTGGTGATAGAGTCATGACCATGGAACCGCTTGGTAAGGTCGGTATTAACACAGTAGATCCTGGTCAGTATCTAGATGTTGTCGATGATGCTGCTGGAGCGGCTGTTGGCATTAGAGTTGAACACAAGAATAATGGTAATGCTGGAAGTGATGCTAGGTTTATTGCCAAAGTGGCTGGAACTGGTGGTGGTGATCCTCATGTGAGATTTATGATCCAAGGTGGTCAATCTTGGTGTATGGGATTAGCTAATGGGGCATCGGATAACTTCCGAATTACTGATGCAAATAACTTAGACTCTAATGTGG